>Ga0209542_10013976_pt1 | contig 13724 bp, 10 predicted proteins | sample RifCSPhighO2_01_FD_184028 | JGI IMG/M metagenome (GOLD analysis project Ga0209542, IMG submission 184028) | Soil microbial communities from Rifle, Colorado - Rifle CSP2_plank highO2_0.1 (SPAdes) (version 2) | ecosystem: Environmental > Terrestrial > Deep subsurface > Rock core/Sediment ...
AGAAGAGCCCCGCTGATAGCTGAGAAGACAGTAACAAATATTAAAAGTTGAACCATGCTAAAATTACCAAATTTGACTCGAGCGGCTTTTCCTCTCTTTCTTGCAGGCGACTTTGTTGGACTTATCTTTCTTTTCGGCATTTGTATCCTGCTTGTTAACCCAGATCAGTATCAATAATTGGAATTTTTATAAACTTCTATAACAGTTTCGTAGTCAAAGTCAGGGATTTTAAGAGTGATTTTGCCTGTATCGTAATTGCGCACCAATATCACACTAAAAGTCTTATCTGGCTTGTCAGTCTTTACCTTGAAGGTGACTGAGCTGTCCTTCTCAACCTTAGTTTCGCCCACAATTACGGCATGATCATTGGTCTTATCCATAAACTGAAGGTACTGTACAAGAGTGTAATAGACCGCGCTGTACTGTTCTGTAAGCAATATAGCGCTCAACCTATCTGTATTGTCAATTATTACTGTATTAGCAATTTCAGTCTGTGATAGTTCAGTTGCTGGACCATTTTTTACAGTTTGCTTAGCTTTGTTATCAGTGCTCTTGGTTTGCAAAATTATCAATATGCCCAAAAAAATTACAGCAATTATTCCCACAATGATAACAGGTTTTTTATTATTCATAATGTTATCCTAGTCCCTTTATTGTTCATAGTAATTCGAAATAGTTTTGTTATTAACATAGGCTACCCCGGCAGACTATTAAACAAACTATTTATTAATGGGGTCATTCCCGGATCACGGCAACTTTCTCTTCCTCCCTTTTGTGGCACCCCACCTTCTACACAACCCCTGTCAATATGTACGTGAGGGTCTGACCCGTTGCCTGTACATTTCCTAAGACCTACCTCGGCAATCTGTGTTCCAGCTTTTACGGTTTGCCCGTTTGTAACCCTAGGGTTCTGAAGGTGCCCATACCAATACCAATAATTATCTTTAGAAGAGTGGAACTGTAGCGAAAAGCAACCAGCGATACCATCATAAATATGCAACAAATCAACCGTGCCATTAGTTATGGCATATACTGGTGCACCGGCCGATGCGTCGCTTCCAGGCTGTCTGCCAATATCAAAGGCTGCCGTACCGTCATGGTGGCAGCTACCAGAACCACAAGGCAAGGCACTCAGAAACGGCAAACCACTGTTTTGTGATTGTCTTTGCGGCGCTACGGGAAAGGCATAGCCTGCGGTTGAAACACTTCCAACTGAACCGCCCCCACCACCTAAGCATGAGTTGAGAGCAGGATCCTCCGTGATTGCTGCTAGTACTTCTGACCCAAGACCGTCAAGAATCTTGCCCATAGTAGCATTTATAAACGCGACATATGCTGCCGTATCATTTCCGTCTGAGGGCGGTGTTGCTCTAAAAATGATATCAGAGACAGTCACTGCATCACCCTTTGCCCACAGATCATCATACAGGCCGCGCCGGAGGTTTTTATTATACTCTTCTATAGAATCCTTATAGTTTGCGAAAGACGAAAAGCCGCCAGGGCCGTCACCTCTTCTACCCCAAAAGTTGTGCTGTGGAGGATCGCCAACGCCGCCATCCGTCCCAAGCCCTGTTTCTTTCACCCCAACCAAGACAAGCATAACTGGGTTAACATCGTACTGCTCGCCAAATTGCACAAACCATCTCGGGTTATCACCATCCTTGAGTCCTGAATCTGGGTAATTGTCCTGTATATATGCCCGAATATTATCAATCAACTTTGCTTTATCAGATATCTTTGGAAATCTTGGTCCATAAAGTGGCCCAGTGCCGCCTGGGCCTTTTGGGATGTCTGAGTCGGTTGATGAGCAACCGAGCGAATCATTCCTATTTTTATTAAAATAATATATGCCGAGTTGGAGAGACTTTTTTTGAGCAGCCGAAAGCGCCACTACAGGCAAACTAGAACTAAAAACCATCACCCCAATTGCTGCTACAAAGGCTATCCTCTTAGCCCAGTTTGCATATCTCACGGTAGTACCCCCGCATGAATATGATCATCATGAGCACTTACGGTACTTTTTGGGTCGCTTGGGCTGCCATAACACGCGCTCGGGCAATCTTTACCCTCGTCCAGGTAAGTAGTCCCGGCCGGTAACGGAGTAAAAATGAGTTCATTAATTTGCAAAACAGAGTGGTTGTCATATAGCCATTTGAAAAGTGCCGGCTGATCGGGTTTACTGGCAACCGTACCCGCCAAGTCTACGGCTTGGCCTGCACCATGCAGGCTACCCGGGGTGTGGTCAGAATTGACCGCGCTAATAACAATCGGGAAGCCTCCTTGTTCCAGTATAGACCAAACCATGCAAATTAATCTGTCAGTTGTTTTGGCCGGGTTTTGCAGGTCACTTTTTTGCGGTCCAACATTTTGAAACTTAAGCAAACCATCGCTCTCATGGGCCAAAATTTGGCTAACCAATTGGGCGCGTGGCAGCGAACAGCTGGTAGCAGTACTTTTGCCGCCGCCAGGATCACTAGTATCAGTGGTTGTTGCGGATGAACTAAAGCCAAGCTGATTGCAGGACGCATTGTCGCCTTCATAGCAAGCCAAACTACGCGCAGTTACCATATCCGCCAGATAAAACCGATATCTAAATAGATCGTTGTCAGATTTGTTATTACATAGCGCCGAGTCGTATGATTCCTTAAAGTAATTTATGGCTTCCCCGTTAACAAGCGCACCGGTTGACGGTTCGATGGTCATAGAGAAACATTCGCCATATTTGTTGTTAAGTTCTTCTAGCCTTGGCTCTACAATAACAGCATTGTCAAAAGGATCCTCAACAGCTGGGTTATTTTGCTCACTCAGGCTATAACCATATTCAGGGAACCCATAGTCATAATTTACGGCAAGGGCAGCTACTTTTGGTGTAAAAATACTGCTCATCATATCTCCAAGGTTTGGCAACATATTTTTTATCAAAGATAAAGGGCTTGTAAATGCGGCCTGCAATGAGGCTAAGTTGTTGTTTTCTAAGAGGCTTTTTGCTGCAAGTGAATCCGGTTCATTCAGGTCAAACACTCTCGCAAATAAACTCTTTTGCCGCAGCTCGTTTTGAGCAATTGCTTCAGACTCCACGTTCAGTGATATTTCTTCGGCTTTAGTTAATTGAGCACCGCCCATGGCTATAGCTGTATCATTAGCCGCCAACCTGGCCCCATAGTTAGCAAGTCCGCCCAAAAACGGCCCTTTAGCGTTAACGTTAACCTCGTTACCGGCCAGTTTATCTGTCAACCAATCAATAAATATATCTGTTGGGCTCACGCCAGCCGCAGAAGCACCAATACTTATAGCACCCTCTATCGCTGCTTCAACTACCACGCTAGTACCACCAGAGAATATACCAACTCCAACCTCAAGTACGTTAAGAGTCCACTGGCCTATAGTAGAACAGGCTGTGCCCCCGGCGCCCCCGAGCTTGTCGAATATTGCATCAACCATGTTCAGGAAGGGATTATTACCAACGCTTGCAGGTTTAGAGGTAGGCGAAATGTCTGGCCCTGATTGTTTTTGGCCCAGTTCGCCCTGAATACTTTTTGCTGCTGGCCAACCCAGCTGAGTTTTTGCATCATAGAGGTCAGTATTTAAAGCACCCAGTTCATCAGTGGTTACATCATCTCCATCCATCACTTGGTTGCCGGTGGTTATTACTCTTACCCCAACTCTCATCAGGGGCAAAATAACATTAGCATATTGGATTTTGTCAACATTTTTGCTAACTGATCGAGCGGTACAGAAAACTCCAATAACAGCCGAAACTCCTCCAACACCAACAGCCAGCTTTTTCTTCAAACTGGCCTTGGTTGCATCAGGATCCACATCGGCTGTGTCTTGTAATTCTTTAGCTTGTTGCTGGGCTTTCTCTGATTCTGCGTCCCCGTCTTTATTAAGATTTGCTCTATCTTCGGGTAATGCTCCCTTCCTGTCTTCCAGTGCTCTTCTACTTTTAATTCTTCGAATAAAGTCTATCAGTTTCTCATCACCTCTTCTTAATTTGTTCATCGGGTGAAAATCTACACCGGCCCGTTTAATTAATAACCTTGACGCTATAGTGCCAGCTATTTTGGAAGTACTGGTACCTTTTACGATGGCTCTCATGGTTCTACGCCTTACACCAAGATCATGATCTCTCATTGTAAATACCACTCCGCTTGTCTTTACTCTACCTCCAGCCGTCATATATTTAGTATTGATGTCATAATCTGGTTGGCCGGGGACATGTTGACCAAAATCTGTATTTGGATCAATGTCAGTAGCATAAAAAAAGTTGGTTGCTTTGCTTGGATCGATCACCTCAAAGCCCACAGCTCTTCCGGTGCGTGTGTCATACACTGTTCTAAGGCCTGATTTTTGTTGCATCCGAGCCTCAAACCTATCGGCGGCTTTATTGCCCACTGCAGTCAATTTGGTACTCCTAGCCGCATCACCCGGCCCAAACTTTCTATAGTGTCTTAGATAGCGGCCGGTTCGGCCGTTGGCAAACTCCTCGTTATTACTAAAGTGAAATTTTTGCAATAGTTGTGCAAAATGAATAAATTGGGCGGGGCCCTGAAGAATTGTGGAAATCCCAAATATCGAGATGCCAAGCAGAAGGCCCGTAATCCCGCCGCCAAATAATTTCTTGCGGGTTGACATGTTGCGCAAGCGGCCCTTTTTATGCGCTTTTTTATCTGCATCGTGTTTATGGGTCGAATTTACCCAACCAGCGCCCTTGCTGTCTGAATCTTGAGTGCTTTGAGTATCAGAATCGGTGTCCGTTGTTCCCGTCTCGTCAGACTCTCCGTGTCCGCCAGAAGATTCAGTCGATGCTTCTTTGGCTTCGTTTTTTGAATCAACTGCTTTAAGATGGCCTTGCTTTCTGGGTACTGTTTCGCCACCACCCGGTAACACTTTAAGATCGGGTCCAGTTACGGGAGTCTCGGACGAACTATTGTCAAAACGATCTTTAGGATATATTTTTCTTGCTGGCTCAGCCATAGTACTTCCGTTTAAATAATATCATACACCAGGTGTCAGGCGATTGACCATATCAATTGTTTCCTCTGGCGAGGCTTCTGGTTGTTGATTATTTCCTGCGATTTGCTCAACTTCCTGAGGGTTGGTGGTTATTAACCCTGTCTCAGTCGGACTGGCAATAATTTGAATGTGCACATGACTTTGGCCGGCAAAAAACAACCCCTGCCCTACCGGGAACTGCGGCAAACGTTTTTGCTCCTCACTAGTCAATTTGAACACCTCGGTCAGTACATCCACAGCTGTCGGTGATTGCTTAAGCAAAATTTGCATAGAAGCATTGGCCACAATTGCCCGACCCATCCGGCTACCCATAAAGTCTTCCACATCTTGGGTAATGGTGGTTATGCCAAGGTTATACTTGCGGGCTCGCTTGGCCATACTAAACAAAAAATTGGCCGAATCTTCATAACGCATCAGTTGCCAAGCCTCGTCCACCACCAGGATCCGACGTTTTTTGTCAGTCTTGGTTTTGTTCCAGATAAAGTTAAGCACAATGTACATAGCCACAGGTCGAAGTTCGTCTTCTAGATCACGGATGTTAAATACTACCAGCGGATTGTTGATATCAATATTAGACTGCTGCGAAAAGATACCGGCAAAAGTTCCGGTTGTGTATTTGCGTAGTCGCTGGGCAAGCTGCGGGCCGCTGCCACCCATATGCAGCAAGGTGTCATATAGGTCATTTACGGTTGGCGGGATAGCTGTGTGAGTTAGTGGATCGTTAGTGATGCCAACCCGGGCGTAGGTTTCAATAAGCGCAGTGTCGAGATCGGACTCCTCGACTGGGTTTAGGGCGGGCATAGCTGTAGCCGTTCCGCCAACAAGTTGCGTTTGAGCACCGCCCATCATCAATCTTAGCAATCCATGCAAAGTAATAAGGTTACTGGTAAGAGCGTTGTCGGCTTCGTCAGCATCAACAACTTTTGGAATATCAAACGGGTTGATTCTGGTGTTTGAGCTAAGACTAAGCCGCACGTAGGCGCCACCCACGGCATCGGCCATACGCTCATATTCATTCTCTGGATCGACAATAAACACTTCGGTGCCAAACATCAGGCTTCTGAGCGCCTCTAGTTTAACCGTAAACGATTTTCCGGCACCTGACTTGGCAAATACCACCGAGTTGCCGTTTTCCAGACTAAACCTGTCAAAAATTATCAATCCGGAATTATGCATATTAATACCGTAGAGGATACCGTTCTCCTGGCTCAAATCGGCAGAAGTGAACGGAAAGGTGGTACTAATAGCCCCAGTGTTCATGTTGCGACGTATCTGCAGCTGGTCGCTAAATTGAGGAATAATGCTGTTAAATGCTTGTTCTTGCTGCGACGAGGCTGGCTTGGAATATACCAGTTGTTGGCCCAACATAGATTCAACCTTATGTGTTACAAACTCCAGCTCGTCCATCGAGGAGCCATAAATGGTAAAGTACATACCAAAACGGAAAAATCGCTCTTCGCCAACCTGCAATTTGTCACGCATTTCCTCGGCGTCTAGCACGGCAGCTTGTTTGGCGGGGTCTCGGATGAGCCCCTTTTCGGAATCAATTTGTATGCCGGCCTCTAGTTGAGTTACCTTTTTACGCAAGTTTTCCAGCACAATTTGGCTCTCAACAGGGTAGACATAAATAGACAAATCCATAACCTCATCTAAGTTGACCATGCTGCTGAGCCAGCCGGTATACACCTGCCTTGGGTAGCCATAGACGTAAAAACTGCGGGCAAATCGTGTACCAAGTTGGAAAAATCCGGTTGAGTACTCTATTGAACTGGGGGCAATAAAATCGCGTAGGGCGGTGATTCCCTTTTGGAATGCAGCATTAATCAGCTGCTCCTGAGTCATTGGCTGTTGTTTGTCCTTCTTTTTGCCTTTTCCAAAAGCCATCAGATTTTACCTCCGGCAAAATCAGAGCAGAGGTATAAGAGCAAAGGTATGAGCCGGTCTCTGTTCTTTGCTCTCTGTTCTTTGCGCTCTGCTCTCATCACTGTAACTCTCTATCCAGGTTTGGCTGCGGAGCGTTGCCTTGGCCTTTGGTTACAACCATTGCCGACAGATCGTCGAAGTTCTTTAGCTGTTGGCGCGTAGCTGTATCTGGGTTATAGACGTCATAATAGAGCTCAATAAGTTCTTGGGTATCCAGGGGTAAGCCCTGCACACCACACTGCAGCAGCCCAGACAGAACAGCTTGAACTCGGTTGCGCAGTTCGTCCTTGGCGGTTTCTAGATCGGATTCGTTTACAATCACATGCTGGGCTTTGTTATTAAATAACCCACCAACACCACTTACTAAGTTTTTACTGGCTGTTAGGGCTTTTTGAACATCGGCTGTGGCGAAGTAGGGGATAACCACATAAAATTTCTTATCCATAATATTAGTCTGTGAGGTAAGCTCCTCCATAAATGCTACGTAATCTTCCATCAAAAGAGCCAACAGCATGTTATCGTGCTCGGTACGAATTTTGTTGAGCTTATCAATGTAGGGTTTTAGGTCAACTTTTTGAGAGCGTATGAAAATCTGTATCTCATAGTAGAGAGAGTTTAAAAAGCCTTGATAACTAAACTCCACTGCTTCGCGCTCCTGGGGACTCATAAGATCAAAGTTTATAGACTTGACCATAATAATTGCCCTATACGAGCCATCATTCATAATTACAATTCCGTCTCGAACCTCAGCCAGCTGCAATGAATTTTGAGTACTATTGGGGTTTACCTTTGGGGCGTCTGTTGGTGCCATTTTGCCTGGAGTGTTTTCGGACTGTCCGGGCTGGACAGTGCCTGTTGCGTCGGCGACACTACTGGTGCGTGGCGAATGCTCATAAGCTTTGTTGAGCGGAATTTGGCCAGTATAGCCAGCCGGGGCGCCCTGCCCGCCGGATGCTCCTCCTGCAGATTTTGGTGTTGATGGATTCACTGTGCACCTCTTATCGGAGCTGTAATGTTCAATTGGCAATGTTCAATTTGCAGTGAATGGTCAATGCGCCCACGTAATGGATTAATCCATTTAGCATTTTTACATTCATTGAGCATTGACACTTGAGCATTGACTATTAAGTCTAGTTCTCTGCTCTCTGCTCGCTGCTCTCTGCTCTGTTTCATGTTCCCACTCTCTTGTTTATGGCTCATAGTGCATTAGTGAAGTGATATGACCACTTCATCCTTTGGCGGCTCATTACCACCCTCCGAATCACGTTTCTTTTTGGCTTCGCGGGCTATAGTAGCCACGCTCAAATCGTCATTATTAGCAAGATTAATTATAGCAGGGTCGGTGGTTAGTGTCAGTGATGGCAACGGAGGCACCAGTTCCTGAATTGATGGAACCGGGCGTGGAAGGGGTGCGGGCGCTGGCGGTGGCACAGGTTTTTGCTGATCAAGTGGCAATATGACTTTGGTGTGCCCAAAGCCAAGCGATGCCCCTTCACCTGGTGCATATGGCTCAAACGGTTTGTTGAGTAAAGCTTCTGCCTCGGCAAAGTTCTCAGTATCGGTAGCGGCCTTCTTGTCTTCTGCTCCGGGTCTGACGGTGTGGGCGCCAAACATAGCATAGCCAGGACGGAGATCAGGGCTATCCGGCTTATTCATGAACCAGTAGTCGGGGGCAGGCTCTTTGGGCGCTTGTTTTTCCTCAATTGGTTTCTGCTCTGCCAGTTTTGGCTTGGTGGTGCGGACTGATTGCAGATGCTTGAGTGTAGATTCGCGGTGCTTAACAGCCGATTCTTGCAACATTTTACCCAAGTGCTTGGCTTTGGGGTTGTGCTTTTCGTCTAGCATGTCGTCAGAGGCTTGTACGTCAGCAGTAACGATGTTTTTTGTCTGGGGTAAGGTCGATGACCCAACCAAACGGTCAGAGTTTGGCGCGGCATAGGTTACTGCCGTTGGCGAATATAAATTCACGTTTGCATCCTTAGCGGCCCAACCGCGGCTATCGATAGTTTCAGCCAAGGCCTTTAGGCGGCTCTTAACTTCTACCTGCGTTAGATTGTTTGTAAGGAAATGCTCAATCTTTTTGGGGGCTGTGATGGTTACCAAATCGTTTTCGCCGGACTGGTCCCAGATTCGTATACGGGGTTTAAACCAAAACCGTATTTTAGCCAGCAACCAAATTTCTGTTGGCTGATCCCGTTTGAAGGGAAAGCCCAAAAATCCAGAAACTAACATTAACGGCAACAATGGCCCTAGCAAAAAGTAAATATGCCGAGTGGCGGCAAAAAATGCCAAATAACCGCTGACAAAAGCAATAGCCATAAAGATAAACTGCTTGAGCGTTAACGGCCCAACAAATTTATCTTCGGCCTCAATATCCTGCAAAACCTTATAGATAGCCATTAACCATAAGTATATAGGACCTTTGCGCTTTTGTGCAGGGGTCGGGGTACAGCTGGCTGAGCGAAAGCTTTCAGGACGAAGGAGATGTAACCATAGTTACATCGAAAGAGGAATGGTAGCTTGCAGCTAGTCAGCTGTGACCTGATGCTGTAGAAAGGCGCGAAAGTCCTATACGACGGAGTAAATAGAAACTAAAAAGGCTTAGAGCTAAACCAGTATTTCAACATGCTAGGATGGGCTATCACAATATCTTGATACTTTTTAAGTTTTAGCAATTGTCGATCCGGCGTGATAATGATGTTTGCTTTGGCCTCTAGCGCGCATTCAAGAATAATATGGTCATCTAAGTCAGCCAAAACGCCTGTAATTTGTCTAGACGGATTTATTAAGATTGCATAGCGCTGAATAAAATTAAGAAACCCTGCGGCCTGTTCGATTGAAAAGTCAAACTTGCTCAATAATTTTTCTTTAACTTCAATTAATATCTCCGGCGAAGCATACACTTGATAAGCTCCTCCGGGTCTTGCCTTTCGGATTAACTCATATGAATAACTATTTGGCTTTATTGCGGCCAGGTAGACGCTGCTGTCGAATACGATCCTCATAAGTCTGTGTGCTTTCTAGATAATCATATAATTCTTGTTCAGTCTCGATCTCTAGCGCGCGCAACTTTGGCGCTGCTGCGTCCTGTAATTTCTCCAAGGATTTATCTAGTCGATAAAGCGTAAACATATTACGCACAATATCGCTTCGAGATACTTTGGCCGCCTTTGCCATGCGATCAATATCTTGTTTGGTTTCTTCGTCAAGAGATATGCTTATTGTCGTCATTACACTATGTTAACAAAATTTTTATTAATTTTCAATAAAAATGTTAACAAACTAATTTTCAACCTCAATATCCCAAGATGAACTCTTGGAAAGCTGATGTTTATCTGAGTAGCCAATGTAGCCATGTTGTTGGTCAGGTGCTAAAATAGTAGTGCTTAGTAAAAAGAGGTAGATAAATGAAAGTGGGCGGGATTCCATACGCGTCGGCTATGTTTCAGGGGGATATTAACGAAGCCGTTGTTAAGGTGCAAAAAGCATCAGGTTTATATATTGACAAGGCTTGGTGGGATGCCAATGTTGGCGATCAAGGCAACCCCATGGAGGTTTTAAAAAGATTCGATGATGCCTATAAAAAATATATCGAAAGTATCCCAGACAAAGAACCAAATGTTCTTCCGGGAGAAATAGAAGCACTCCAGCCAAGGCCTACTACTTCAGACACAGGCTATGCAGAGACTATTACTCAGGATTTGCCAACACAAGATAGCTCGTCACCGGACGATACGCTTCCGCCACCTGACTATTCAAATTATAGACTTCCACCGGAGAGCGTGGGTGAGTTGCCGCAATCGGATACTCAACAATCTACTTTACCTCATGACAATACGCAATTACCATCAGCTTAAATAGGGTATCTTGAAACTTTTATGTTGGCCAATCGTACTTAGATTAGCTGGTTCTAAATTTGGGCGTAGGGCCTACCGTTGTCGTCAAGCAGAATCGCTCTAGGCTTTTTGCCATTATTTTTGGGTTCTTTTGGCTCAGGAGGCTTGGGTAAGGCAGCACGGTCAAATATTAAATCAGTAACTTTCTTTTCAAGTTCTTCAATTTTCTGTTTGTCTGCCTTATCGCTCGCGAAACCGCGGCCATGCCTGCTAACCCTCTTCTTTAAATCCGCTAGCTGACTTCTGGCCTGTGCAATTTCAAAATCTAGGCTTTGACGCTGTGGGCCAAAGATAGCTTCTTGTATTGCAAGCTTGAGTTCCTCATCCTTGTCCATTGCTCCTAGCCTGTCCTTAAAACCTTGATAGCGCTTCTTAAGTGCTTGTAGTTCTTCTGGTCTAGGCAGGCTGACCCCGTCATTAGGCTGCTTCCACCAACTCTTTTCAGTTGCGTTTGGGCCTGATGCTAGCAGTTCTTCGCTATCAGCAATAGCCTGTTGTAATTGCTCGCGAGATTCGATAGGGGGGGGCGAAGGTTCGTTTTTAGATAACTCCAAAAGCTCGGCAGCAAGCTCTTTAAGCCTAGCTTGTTTTTCCTCTAGGCTCTCTTGCTTGGCAAAATAGTCGGCGTCAGGGCGTATGCCATATCTTATTTTGGATATGTCGTATCTGTGCAGCCACCGTTCATCATCCCTAATGCCGTCAACCCAGCCAAAACTTTCTTTGTAGGGCTTTACCTTTTCTTCACCGTCCTCTATATACACTTCGCGCTTCTGTACTTTGTCCACCTTATATCCATAAATTAGTCTCTTTATTTCTAATCTGAGCTCGTCCTTACGCATTTTAAGCTCTTCGGGAGTCCGGGTTTCAGGTGTCGGAGGTTCTGGTGTATCTCCGTCAGTTGGAGGTACCTCGGTCTCGGGCTGTTTTGCTTGGTTTATATAGGCCAACTCGTACATTAAATCTCTAATCACATCTTCTACTAGCTTGCGTTCATTACTGCCGCGAGGGTATTTTTCTAACATTTCACGGTAGGTTTTAAGTGAATCTCTTACAAATAGCTTGTCTCCGTGGGTCGGTTCGCCTGCTGCGGCAAAACCTTCATGTAACTTATCAATATCTAAAAGTTCGTTTTTAAGTTTTTGGATATATTTACTGGTAATTTTATATTCAGTAGATTCAGGATCTTGCTTGGTTAGTTTCTGCTCGTATAACCTAAGTACACTCTGTAGTTCCTTGCGCTCTGAGCCTACATCCAAAACTAAGTCAGCCTCAACGGCTCTATCTTCTGGTGCGGCTTCAAGAGTTTTTTGTTCCGCTCCAGCATTCAATGCGTTGTTTTTGGGTGTCAGCTCGCGTTCCAAATGTGCTATCTGATCACTTACAATCTTGTGTTCAAGGGAGTCGGGGGGTTGAGATTTCAGAATTTCTCTCAAGTTGTTTAGAAAATCTTCGTCATATATACGACCTCCGTCTCTATGCATGTTTGGCGTCGGGCTTTCCTTTGATCGCTCCTCTTTGTCCATTTCATCTAAACCGTGTCTGAGATCCTGGATGGTGTGTTCAATTAACTTATACTCAAGCGAATCAGGCTTATATTTTTTGATGGTTTCTTCCCACTGAGCCAAACTTTCTTCCTCTGCCTGTCGAAGGGTTGTGTAAGAGTATTCTTTGGGCATAACTTCATGACTTTCGGCTGGCGCGGTACCTTCCTGTGAGGCTGACCACGAAGGCCCTTCATTTCCTGGTACGTCAGGAGGCTCGTTACTGCCGCCGTTACCATCTGGCCCTTCTGGGGATGTTGGGCCAGATGACCCACCACCTCCTTCACTGGATGGAGCGGCTCCACTGCCCGCAGCCTCTGGAGCTGGTATCGGCGCACCTGTTCCCCGTCTCGCTCGACGGGCTAGGTTGCGAAGCTTTTTAACATCACGTTCCAACACCTTGCCTTCGGCAGATTTACGGCCCACTATATGTCGCGCAATAGGCATATCGGCAGTCTCAAGTGCACTTCTTAGGTGCATGTTAATATATTTGCTGCGCAGTGTTTCACGCAAACCCTGTGGATGCAGCACAGTCTCACCTCTCTCTTCAACGGTCTCATAATCTGAGTCGTGGCCATGTTTCATACTGTGCTCTAGGTTCTCGGCTAGTTGATCATAAAGTGTTGCTCGGTGCAGTTTTCTATCTCGTTTAGTGCCTTTTACTAATGTGTTATATTGTTCACGACCATAGTCTCGTAGGCCAACCACTCTAGCATAAGTTCGCAGGTCGCGTTGCTTACGCAAATCTCTGTTAGCAATTACTGCATCCAAATGTTCTAATCTTCGCTCCAAGTGTTGAATCTTTGCGGGGTTATGTTTTTTGTTTGCTTCTATAACTCTGCCCGGCAGGTCCTCGCCCCTTGTAGTTCTTTTGTTAAGGCGATCCGCTTTCCTGACATTGGCCTGCAAGTGATGCAGCTCGTGAGCTGCCTTTTTGTAGGAATGTCTGGTGCGCCATCGCTTGCCTTCTGTAAACTTCTCCTCGTGTTTTTTGCTACCAAGCCCTTCGCCATAAGCGTATCTACCACGCAGCCAATCAATCTCATGGCGCTCTTCCATCATTTTGTGTCGTCTTTTATCATCACGATTGGCAGATCTATGCTGCCAAAAATTCTGAGGGTCTGTATTTGATCGATGTCTTTTGGCGGATCTATCTGACTTTTGATCTGCGGCTTTGGCGCGCGCCAAGCGGTTGGCTGTAAAGTTACGAATCAATCCTAATATTCCTAGGCGTTCTACGCGCACAGTAACTTCGGCAACTTGCGCATCATGTTCGGGATTTGTTGTGGGCAAAGGTTCGGTTGCGTCGGGTGCGGGTTCTACGGGGGGAGTTGGTTCTGTGGGGGTA
>Ga0209542_10013978_pt1 | contig 13723 bp, 12 predicted proteins | sample RifCSPhighO2_01_FD_184028 | JGI IMG/M metagenome (GOLD analysis project Ga0209542, IMG submission 184028) | Soil microbial communities from Rifle, Colorado - Rifle CSP2_plank highO2_0.1 (SPAdes) (version 2) | ecosystem: Environmental > Terrestrial > Deep subsurface > Rock core/Sediment ...
CTCAACTGCACGCAAAGGATACAGTGGCACCGCTATATTTAGCAAAATAAAACCTCTTTCTGTCGCCCTCGGTCTACCTGAAAAGATAGCGGAAAAATATGATTTGAAAAACGACGGTTATGGTGACCTGAACAAAGAGGGTCGGGTGATAACCGCAGAATTTGAAGATTTTTTCGTTGTCTGTGTTTATACACCAAACTCTAAAGGCGACCTCTCTCGCCTGCCCCTGCGGTATAAGCAATGGGATCCGGCTTTTTTGGAACATATTAAAACCCTTCAAAAAAGCAAGAATGTGATTTTCTGCGGAGATTTAAACGTAGCTCACACAGAAGACGACCTGGCCAACCCAAAACAAAACGAGGGTGAACATGGCTTTACCAAAGAAGAACGGGAGGGCTTAGACAAGGTTATAAAAGCGGGATTTGTTGATACATTTAGACACTTTAGGCCTGAAGGTAATGGTTTTTACACTTGGTGGACACCATGGAGAAATTCACGAGAAAGAAATGTCGGTTGGAGAATAGACTACTTTTTCACCAACAAAGAGTTTTTGCCTAAAATCAAAAACTCGGCCATATTGGCCGAAGTTCTTGGGTCCGATCACTGTCCTATTTTGTTAGAGCTAGAAACTTAGATCTAAAAGTAGCGACATTTTCTACATGGGCGCAGAGACATTTTTTGTGTCGCAACACCTGCAATTGCTCTTATGGGTAAATATCTCAACAAGAGCAGACAGCCCTACGAGGATATAAACAATCTGGCTAACACTAGGAGACAAAAAGTTCCCTATCCCCCACCCAAATGCTTCAAGCCCCCAGTTTAGACCTCCAACTATCAAAAGAATAAAGGTTAACGTGTGAATCCCTTTCATAATTTTCAAAATAAGTAATCTAATAATATGAAAGCATTATATAGCTTTTTTGATTTTAAAAAAGTAAAGATGTGAATATTGCAAATGTCCAAAAATAACAAAACCCCCAAAGATGCGGTGGAGGATTTTCGCACGACAGTGGGAGCTTTTTATGCTCCTCGCTATTTGCTCAGAGCAGTCCTTGATTTATCAAGGAAAAAGAACTTTTTTTCTTCCCAGCCCCACCTCTAGACACGATCAGTAAATCATGTACAAAAGTGGAGCCGGGATAAAAGATGGATCTAGTTGAAACGCGTAATTTCTCGAGAGGGTTTTAATATCTCAAAATTTAAAATTGTTTGAGATTGAAGATATATATACCAACATACTCGATCATCAACCAAATCGTCTTTTAAAGTCATAACTTGTAAAGAACCAATTGGCGGCGTTTTGATTTGTCTTTTAAAAAATTGTCGCCGTCTGATAGAGAGTTTATGTCCTTTATTTATAGTTGTAAAGGACAAAGTGTGGACAACTTTATTATGCCAATTATTCTACATGGTGCCTCCCTCTTATTTTTCTTATTTTCTTTTCTTGCTCTTTTTCCTTTTTCTCCTTCCCTTTCACAGCAAGCTCCATTAATTCCCTATCAGACAATAGCGCCAAATCTTTAGTTCTTTGATTTAAATATTCTTCCGTATTTAATTTAGGGTCTTCTAAAACTTCCTCCAATAGAGTGTTTAGCATTTGCCCTATTTTGGGCCCTGGAGCAACATCTAAAATTTCCATGATCTTTTTGCCATTAGTCTTTAGCATACCCACAGACACAGGGTCCATCATCACTTCTTCTATCATTGCTTGATATTTTCTTAGTCTATAAGGATTTTCTTTTGGCCTACCGGTTCCTATGCGATCACACAGTCTTACATTTATGAGGTCCCATATATTTTCTTTGCCAACATTCGCTAAAAGCCTTCTAACAGCAGAAGGTGTTATTGTTTCGGTATCAGAGAAAAACATATGCCACCTAACTAAAGTTACTACTTTTTCTATAGTTTCACGTGAAACTTTAAGATTTTCTAAGATTCTTTTTGTTACACGTGAACCCACAACTTCATGTCCATAGAAAGTCCATTGTTTTGTTTGGTCGTTCCACCTACGCGTAGCGGGCTTTGAAATATCATGCAAAAGAGCCGCGAGTCTTACATGCAGAGGGTAGTTTTTATCTGCCGAATGTTGGAGTGTTTTTAACAGGTGAGTCCAAACATCAAAAGCATGAGCTTTATTTTGCTCTACACCAAAACTCTCTTCTAATTCTGGGATAATGTATCTTAAAAGACCTAAATCTTTAAGAGAGACTAAGCCAGCCATTGGATTGACTGACATGATGATTCTAAAAAACTCATCTCTAATTCTTTCACGTGAAACTTGACTCAAAATATCTTTATTTTTCAATATTGCTAGTCGTGTTTTTTCTTCTATCTCAAAACTTAGTTCCACGTGTAACCTAACAGCCCTTAGCATTCTAAGGCCATCTTCATAAAATCTTTCGTTCGGATCACCCACAGCTCTTATGATTCTTTTATTTAAATCCTGCATTCCACCAAAAGAGTCAGTAATTTCTCCGGTTTCCGCATTATAAGCAATGGCATTTATGCTAAAATCTCTTCTTTTTAGATCATCTAGTATGTTTTGACTAAATTTAACACTGTCTGGTCTTCTATGATCAGAATAATCACTTTCCAGTCTATATGGCGTTATTTCTATGGTTTTTAGGGTTTCCCGCTCAGCTTCGCTTTCAGGATCTTCGACATCCTCAACCCACTCATTTACTACCGCCACCGTTCCATATACATTTTCGTAAAAAGTCTTCGGAAACAGCGGGATAATCTCTTCCGGGGTAGCGTTTGTGGTTACATCCCAATCTTTAGGTTTTCGTCCCATAAACATGTCCCTGACACATCCACCAACTAAATATGCTTCAAACCCCGCTTCTTTTAGCGCTTTTGTTACACGGGAAACCTCAATGGGTATCTCAAATTTTTCAATTTTAACCTTATTTTGCATAATATTTAGCTGTTTAACGTGAGTTTGTTGAATGGTGCGCCCGGCAAGAGTCGAACTCGCAACCTTTTGGTTCGAAGCCAAACGCTCTATCCATTGAGCTACGGGCGCATGGAAGAATAATAACACATTTTAGAGATTGCCCCATTGCATTTCGAATATTTGCTTTAAGGCTAAGGCAAGGCCTTTATGCTCAATTACTACCCCTTGCAAGTCTTTAAACATTAAAATTCGGACAAAATCAGATCCTATATCAACGGAAACATCTGAAGAATATTTTTCAAAAGGCACTATTTTCATATTTCGGTCAAATTCGGCATCTTTTTCTCTGTAAGGATTTAGACTAGGATGATCCGGAACAATACCTCTGATTCCAATTTTCATTTTTTTAAGTTTTTGATTATATTCCTCAAAAACTCCTGTAATTTCATCATTTATCCCTTCTGTGTGGGCATTAAAACCAACGATCTCCTTATTCTCCATTTTTTCCAGACCAAAATTCAACAACCTCTTTACTCCATCTGTACCATCAAAATACATAACACTCGGTTTCCTATCGCCTTTAACTAAAGCCAGGAGTTCGGGTAAAATTCTCTTTACTTCTCTCAACTTATCTTCCGATTCTGCAATTAGTTCCTCTGGCGGTTTTGCACTATAAATTTGTTTTTTGGGGTAGGGGATTTTTAAAACAAGCCCCTTTAACCTCAATTCTTCTAAAACAACATAAACCGTGGGTCTTTTTAGCCCGCTTTTTTCGGCAATTCTGTAAGCTGTAGCTTCTCCAAGTTGGAGTAGATTAACATAAACGGCCACTTGTTTTTCGTTCAATCCTAAATTTTTTAATGCTTCTTCTGTTTTTGTCATGGTTTAAGGTTAGCATGGTTGAAATACATAGTCAATTTTTTTGACTACTTATTCAAAATAGGTAAAAATTCATTGTAAATAAAGGTTATTACCCTAATATATTTAGATATATTACTTGACTTTTTGTATAGAATTTACTATAATAGATGCAGGAGTTAAATTCAATTCTTTGAGAAAAGGAGATACGAAGTGGAAACAGAAAAAATATGGAAGACGTGGCGTAGTGATTCGGTCAAGGGTACGGACTGGTCGGAAGCATCACATCAGTTGTGTATTGATTGCAACAATCGCCATATTGCGCCTGGAGAAATCGTGATTACAAGCACGAGACTTCAGGGGTCACTCTATGTCATCAATTACATCTGCTACGTGAAGCAACCTTAGCGGCATGGCCACATTTTACACGCCCAAGCAACACTCTGCTTGGGCTTCCACCAGAGAAAATTTAAAAAGTTTTCTGCGGTGGGAGAAATCCCATAGTTCATTGAAAGGAGGAATACCGTGGTCGAAATTATCCTTGTAGTTGAGGACACTCCAGAGCAATCAAAAATCGCTATTTCAATTCTGAAAGAGCGAGGTTTCAAGGTGCTGCTCGCGGAAAGCTACCAACAAGCACGAACAGTGCTCTCTCAAGTTCCTGTAAGTGCGATTCTGACTGACCTCTTCTTCCCTGAGAAGAAGGGCCAGGAACCAAACGCTTGCGGGATTTCCATTGCCATTGAAGCAAAGATGAAGAGCATCCCAGTGGCGATATGCTCACAGGTCAATCACCACTCCTGCGAGTGGCTCTGGCACGCTTGGAAAGCTTTACAGATTCCAGTTTCTGAAACAAAGAACTGGAACGATGTGACCAGTCAACTTCTGGGCGACAGGAAAAAGGAGTAAAACAGTGAAGCTCATGGTAGTCGGCGAATCAAGCATGTGCAAAACACTGGAGACGGTTCTCAAAGCAACCATGCCAGAAACGGTGCGAGTTAGTCGGGAAGGGAGCCTCTCTGGACTTTTGGAACATGAACCCACCCATGTAATTTGGGACTGGAGAGACAAGGGATACAGTCCGGACGAAAGTGTTTGGGACAAGGAATGGGAAGTGTTTCTGACAAACGCACAAATACTGGCTGTCAAAGTAATGTTTCTGAGCGTTTTGCCAGCATCAAACTTACCCGAACCCGTCCAATCATTTATCCTGCGAATGCCAATTTCGGTAAACGACATTCTTTCGAATCTTCAGAAAGGAGATGAATAATGCCATACGCCAACTCTGATTCTGGCAGACGAGGCAAGCCCTACTGGGGCGAGCTCAAACCGGCTCCCAAGCGGAGTTCACTCGGTGGTTTTATCCTGAAATGCATCATTGTGATTGCGTTCGGGATCGTTTGGGGAATCAGTATCAATCTGATCCTCTCGGTCTAGCGGTACCACCTCATCGGTAGCAAAACTGCGAAGGTGCTGGACAAATTCCAGCGCCTTTTTGTTTATCCACTTTTTAATTTTATAGAACAGAACCCCCGTGTTAGTATTATGTAATATGAGACACGACAAAGAAAAAGTTTTTGAACTCAGAAAAAATGGCCACACATATAGAGAAATCGAGAAATTGGTTGGAGTTTCCAGAAGCACGCTGTGCAACTGGTTTAAAAATGAAGAGTGGTCAGAGCACATAAAAAAATCTAACACTGATAGAAATATCCAGATCAGCACTGAACATTTAGTCAAGCTAAACGAGGGTAGAAAGGTCGTACTCAATAGGCAATACGCAGAAGTTGAGCAAAAAGCTAGAGAGGAATTCAAAGTATACAAAGAAAGCCCCTTATTTATGGCCGGATTAATGCTGTATGCAGGAGAGGGTGACAAAATGTCGAGAGGTTTAATAAGACTTGCAAATATTGAGTTTGATTTACACAAGATATTTATCAATTTTATTATTATTTTTTTAAAAGTTGATATGAAATACATAAGAGTTAGCGTTTTACTTTACCCAGATTTAGACGCTGAAAACTGTAAAGCCAAGTGGTCTGAGGAACTAAATATCCCACTTTCTCAGTTTCATAAACCACAGATAATCCAAGGTAGGCACAAAACAAGAAGATTGCATTTTGGTGTTGGATCTACTATATTTAGTAGTAGTTTTTTAAAGAGGAAATTACTTTTGTGGATAGAGCTTGCTAAAAAAAGTTTAACTAAATAGCAAGTAAAAAGCGGCCATAATTTAGTGGTAAAATACGGTCTTGCCAAGACTGAGATGGGGGTCCGATTCCCCCTGGCCGCACACTTCGACAAGCTTAGTATAAACAAAAATGTCCTAAATCTAGTTGAAATTGAAAAATGTTAAAATGTCTTTGTTGTCTAATCTACCTTGTTTATCAACAAAACTGGGGATAACTATGTGGACACTGTGTAAAAGTCAAAGACAGATTTATGGCCAAACATAATGAAATTGGGTCAATAGGGGAGGGTCTAGTGACAAAATATCTTGAAAACAAAGGATTTTTTGTAATAGACAGAAATTATAGGAAAAAATGGGGTGAGCTAGACATAGTGGCCCAAAAAGACGGTGTTGTTCACTTTATTGAGGTCAAAACCGTGAGCAGAAAAAGTTATGCAGGTAAGTTTGAGCAAGAAATAAACAATTATCGACCGGAAGACAATATGCACCCATGGAAACTTCAGCGTCTCCGTCGGGCTATCCAGACTTACTTATTAGAGAAATATCGCTCAAATGAACCGTCTTGGCAGTTTGACCTTATATGTGTCTTTTTGGACATGGATAAAAAAGTAGGAAAGGTCCGATTTATGAAAGATCTAATCCTGTAGTTGTTTCGGGTTATCTAGATTCGCCCATGGATTAAAAAATACCAAATTGTTAAAATAAAGATGAACAGACCATCGGATAGTGGTAGTCTACATGGCTGGGGGTCATGTGGCGGCGGTTCGATCCCGCCTGGTCTGAAACAATGAAAACAATTTTTGTAAATTGTAGTTACTGCGGAAAGCAATTTGAAAGACGCAAAGGTCAATACAAAGAGGCCATTAAACTGGGGTGGAGGCAGTTTTGTTCTTTCAAATGCAGAGATGACATCCGTAGATTCTCTAGTGAGAAAATATGCAGTAACCCCAACTGTAGCAAGAAAATTATGGTTTCTCCAAGACAATTAAGAAGAAGTAATTCTGGAAAATTTTATTGTTCTCATTCCTGCGCTGCCATAGTAAATAACTCAAAAAGAACGAATAAGCTACCGGATAACCCCTGTAGTCATTGCGATAAATTAATACATTGGTCGAAAAAATACTGTTCGAGAAAATGCACTAGCGAATCAAGAAAAATGACAACTACTCAGTTTAAGGAAAGTGTTAAAAATAAAATACGAGAATTCTATGATAAAAATGGTCGTATTCCAGTTAAAAGAGAGATGCAGGGCGCCTATGTGACCGCCAGGTTTGTGTTTGGCACATGGAATAGAGCTATTGTGGCGGCTGGTTTTAAATCAAATCCTGTAATGTTTGCACGCAGATTTAAGGCATTGGATGGGCACATGTGTGATTCATTCACAGAAAAGATTATCGACGATTGGCTTTCAACGAACAATATACCACACAAAATTCATGTTCCATATCCAGATTTTCCAAAATATAAATCTGATTTTTTAATAAAAGATACATTTATAGAATTCGTTGGTTTAGAGGGGGAACATGTAGAATACACCAGATTGTTGAGACAAAAAAGAGAGTTGGTGAAAAAATATGGGTTAAATTTAATTGAGATCCACCCCAAAGATATTTACCCAGAAAACAATCTGGGATACAAATTGAGAGGCTTAATTAAATAACCGGTCGGGGTGCCGAGAATCGAACTCGGATCTCTCGCTCCCAAAGCGAGTATACTACCACTGTACTACACCCCGCAAACAAGTAGATATTACAACAAAAAAATATTATTCTCCATTATTTGGCAATAAATCCCTTAGAACATTTAGAATTGCACGGGAAAAGAGGAGGGTGTGGTATCATCTCTCTTATGCCAAAAAGCTATTCATTGAGAGAAAAGATCAGTAAAAAGGTGGAGAAGGAATTGGCTGATTATGATAAGTTGACGGCGCAACTTTTATGCAACAGGGGAATAAAGACCAGAAAAGAGGCGGAAAATTTTTTGAATCCCGATTTTGTCGCTCATTTGCATGACCCGTTTCTTCTGCCAGACATGGAAAAAGCGGCGGATAGAATTTTGGAAGCCATAGAAAAAGGGGAGCGAATAGGAATTTGGAGTGATTATGATGCAGACGGCATACCAGGTGGAGCACTCTTGCACGATTTTTTTAAACTGATTGGTTACACTAATTTTGTAAATTATATTCCTGATCGGCACAGTGAAGGTTATGGACTCAACAATGAAGGAATAGGGGAGTTACAAAAAGACGGGGTCAAACTTTTAATAACAGTAGACTGCGGAATTAGAGACGACAAACAAATTGGGTACGCAAACAGTCTCGGAATGGAAGTCATTGTTACAGACCATCACGAACCCAACTCCGTTAAAACTTCGCGAGGCAAGCTAGCCGATGAGTTGCCGGATGCTTATGCAACCATAAATCCAAAGAGGGTTGATTCGAAATATCCCGAAAAGATTTTGTGTGGCTCGGGCGTGGCTTGGAAACTTATCGAAGCCCTTCGACTCGCTGCGCTCGCTCAGGGTAAACCTTTCGAATTAACCCCAGGTAAAGAGAAGTGGCTACTTGATTTGGTCGGTATTGCCACTCTTTCCGATATGGTGCCACTCACGGGAGAGAACAGAGCCCTCTCTCATTTCGGGCTTTCGGTTTTAAGGAAAACTAGAAGAGCCGGACTTTTAAAGCTCTTTTCCATGCTTAGGATAAACAGGGTGCATTTATCGGAAGACGACATCGGATTCCTGATCACTCCGCGCATCAATGCCGCCTCAAGAATGGGCCGTCCAATTGACGCTTTCAAGTTGCTTACAGCCGAAACCGAAGAAGACGCGGATTTGTACGCTAAACATCTGGATAGCATAAACAACGAAAGAAAAGGAGTAGTAGCTGGTATTGTTAAAGAAGCAAAAAAAAGAATCCGAGAAAAATTTGAAAATGGGGGAGAGAGAAAGGTGATCGTCTTGGGCAATCCTGATTGGCGACCAGCTCTTTTGGGACTCGCCGCAAACTCAATCGCCGAAGAATACAATCGTCCGGTTTTTCTCTGGGGTAGGGAAGGCGGTGAATTCATCAAGGGTTCTTGCCGCTCCGACGGCACCACCAACTTAGTGGCAATTATGGAGAGAACTAAAGAAATTTTTATTGAATTTGGTGGCCACAAACTCTCTGGTGGTTTTTCGGTTTATCACGAAAAAATTCACATACTGGAAGAAGCCTTGATCGAAGCCTCGACTCACACTGTAGTAGAAGAAAGTGAGAGTTTGGTTGATATGGAGATGAGTTTGGGAGAAGTAAATGAAACGACTATCGGCAAAATTTCTAAACTCGCCCCTTTTGGAGTCGGCAACGAAAAACCAATTTTTATTTTTAGAAATGTAATTCCAGAAAAAATAAATCGATTTGGAAAAGCCAAGGAGCATCTTTCAATAAGTCTGCGCGATGCCACTTCGCTAAAGCTCCGCGGCACGAGAGCAATCTCATTTTTTACTTCACCCGACCAGTTTGGCGACAAACTAAAAGAGGGGATAGCGACCAACCTTGTTGCCAATGTCGAAAAATCCTACTACAACGGCTCCTCCGAAATCCGCCTGCGCATTGTGGATTTTTTCTAATCTTCCTCCGGTTCCCTCTTTAAAATAAAGAGGCTTGGGGAGATTATTTTTATGCTATATTAGTTTCATGAGTCACAAATTTATTATTTACACCGACGGATCATCGAGAGGCAACCCGGGCCCTGGCGGGTGGGGGACAATAGTAGTTAGTAGTGAGCAGTCAGTAGTTAGGGTAAAAGAGATGGGGGGAAGAGAGGCGGAAACCACAAACAACAGGATGGAAATGAGAGCGGCGATAGAAGCGCTGAAAAATATTCCGACCAATGCGGAAGCCGAGATTCACACCGACTCGGAATACTTGCTCAAGGGCGCGACCGTCTGGATAAAAAATTGGCAAAAAAATAATTGGCGCACCAAAGACAAGAAGAGTGTTTTAAACCAAGACCTGTGGCAAGAAATTTTGCGAGAAACAGAAAACAGAAAAATTTCTTGGACAAAAGTTTTGGGCCACTCCGGACACAAGCTAAACGACAGGTGCGATGAGATAGCGACTAGCTTTGCTGACGGAAAAAAGATTACGCTGTATAATGGCTTAAAACAAAGCTATAATTTGTTTCATTAATTTGTAATGATCTACGCTACAAGCGTTTCATTTGGGGTCGGAATACTTTTGGGAGAGATTTTTGAGATTGATTCTGCCGTTGCTATTTTTTTGATTTTAATTTGCGCTTCGCTCTCTTTGATACTTAGAAAAGAAGTCCGTGCAAGAAAAATTTTGCTGTGCGTGATTTTTTTGGCAATAGGCATCTTAAGGTTAAACTTCGCTCAAACCTCTCCGGACACAGAGCTCGTAAAAAATATCGGAGGGGAAGTTTCCCTGACCGGCGAGATTGCGGATGAGCCAGACGAGAGAGATCAAACAGCGCGTTATGTTTTAAAAATCGACGACTCCCCAAGTCAAGCGCTCTTAGTCAAAGGCCGTTTCCCTAAATTTGAATATGGAGACCAAGTTTCGGTTTCCGGCAAAATAGAATTTCCGGAAAATTTTGAGAGCGAAAACGGGATTGAGTTTGATTATGTTTCCTACCTGGCCAAAGACAAGATTCACTTCATGATGTATCGGCCGGAAGTTGAAAAAATCGAAAGCGGGGGAAATATTATTTTTAAAAATTTATACCGGGTGAAAAATTATTTCATCCAAAAAGTTTCGTTGGCAGTGCCGGAGCCAAATGCTTCGCTTGTAAACGGTCTGATCTTCGGCGCCAAGCAGTCTCTTGGAAAAGAGATTTTAGATACGATGAAAAATGTCGGGTTGATCCACATAGTCGCGATCTCCGGCTACAACCTAACCATCATTGCCGTCGCCACACTTTACATCACATCGAGATTGGGAAGAAGAAATCTGGGGCTCACCCTAAGCGCCTCATTCATAATACTTTTTGCTTTGATGGTCGGCTTCGGTTCGACTGTGATACGCGCTTCGATTATGGCAGTAGTCGCTATACTGGCAAAATATTTGGGGAGGCCGGGGCAAGCTCTCCGCACACTTTTTCTCGCTGGGCTCATGATGATTTTGTGGAATCCGCTCATACTAAAGAGCGACCCTTCGTTTCAACTTTCCTTTATGGCAACCTTGGGGCTAATCATCTACTCTCCCATGGTCGAAAATTTTTTGTTCAATTCCTGGCCGAAAAAATTATTTGGGCTTGTTCCAAATAAATTAGGCCTTCGCGAGATAATCTCTTCAACTTTCGCGGTACAAATATTTTTACTTCCAATGCTTATAAAAATGTCGGGAATTTTTTCTCTTGTGTCTTTTGTCTTAAATATTTTGATACTTCCTTTGGTGCCGTGGGCGATGCTGTTTGGGTTTCTCACCGGAGCTTTCGGAAGCGTGTCGCTTGTTCTCTCCTCACCGTTTGGGGTAGCCACTTACGTCTTGACTCAAATCATTTTGCGTTTAGCAGAAATAGCAGAAAAAATCCCGCTTGCGTTTTTGCAAGTGGGATCTTTGCCAACTTTCGTTGTTATCGTCTTTTATATTTTTTACGCTTGGGCTTTTTGGAAATTTTCTTCTATTACAGACCAGTTCAAGTTGGAGAAAAAATCTTCAACATAATTTTTCTTGCCACTCGGCTGGTAATCGGCGACATACGAATGTTCCCACATGTCGAGCGCGAGTATCATGGCGCAGTCGTTTAAGAGCCCGAGGTGCTGTTCGTCCATCCACGACATGAGAAGTTTTTTGTTTTTTTTGTCATACCACAAAACCATCCAACCTATGCCACGCGTCGTGGTAGCAAGTGTCTTAAATTCTAAGAGCCAAACATCAAACGAACCCCACTCCTCTTCAATCGCTTTATACAAAAAACTGTTTGGATTTGGCGCCACTAGGCCCCCCTCAAGCGAGGCAAAATAGGTCTCGTGATTTCTCATGCCGTTGTATTCGAAACTAAAACGACGAGCGAGCTCCCCGACCACATAAGGCGCAAAAACATCTTCCTTTTCATAACTTCTGTATTGGGGCATCTTCTCAAGAATTAAGTTTGCGTTTTTGACATACCCCTCGTAGAGTTTCAGATGCTCTTCAATCGTCTTTTCCGATATACCTTTGAGTTTCGGTATATCAAATTTTTTTGCCTCAAATTTTGTCATAATGATACGAAAATTATGCGGATAATTGCGAAAACCTACAAAAATTATATACAAAGTATTATATCATTGAGTTTATGAAAACGGGGTTAAAGTTAAGATTTTGGATTTTTGTGGCGCTTTTTGTTACCACTGCCTGCTCTGCTTATATAGCGGTGAAGGAAGGGAGGGGAGAGAAGCTCACCGTCGCTTTTCTTGATGTAGGACAAGGAGACGCCATTTTCATCGAGTCGCCAAATGGCAACCAAATGCTCTTAGACGCAGGCCCCGGCAAAAGCGTCCTTAGAGAACTCTCAAAAATAATGCCTTTTTATGATCGGTCTATAGACGTTTTGCTTGCCACTCACCCCGACGCCGATCACATCGGCGGTATGCCAGATGTTTTGGAAAAATACAAAGTAAGCTTGTTTTTGGAGCCAGGGGTAGAGGGCGATACTTCTTTATATAAAGAGCTGGAGTTGCAAATAGAAAAGCGTGAATCGCAAGGAAAAATTGAAAAGCTGGAAGCAAGGAGGGGCATGGTTGTTGATTTGGGGAGTGGCGCGATTTTAGAAATACTTTTTCCGGCAATCGACCCGGAAGGGATGGAGACAAACACAGCTTCAATAGTCGCAAGACTTGTATATGGAGCAAGCGAATTCCTGCTCACCGGCGACTCGCCTTCAAACATTGAGGATTATCTGGTATCCCAAAATTGCACGGAAACAAATTGCGCCTTTGGGCTCGACGCAGACGTGCTAAAAGCGGGGCATCACGGCTCAAAAACTTCCACTTCACGCGAGTTTGTCTCCACGGTCTCACCCGAATACGCCATTATTTCCGCCGGCAAAGACAACCGTTACGGCCACCCACACCCCGAAGTTTTGGAGACTCTCACAACCACCGGCGCTAAAATCCTCCGCACCGACACCTCCGGCCGAATAATTTTTGAGAGTGACGGAGTGAATTTGGAAGTGAGGTAGCTCGTTGAAAACAAGGTATAAAAGTGGTAAGGTTTTTTTATGAAAAAAGTTTTAATTTTGCTTCTTTTCACCCTTATTATTCCTCAAGTAGCTTCTGCGGCTTGGTGGAATCCTATGTCATGGAATTGGGTTGGGAAGATATTTAACCCTGGACCAAAAGAGGGTCAGGAACAAATTTTAGAGGAGACCATACCAACAGAAGAAGATAAATTTGAAACGCTAAACAGAAAAATTGAAGAGTTGGAGAAAAAATTATCCGAAGAAAAAAGCGAGCCAGAACCCAGGCCTTCTACACCAACCCCAAAACCCTCTACTCCCGCACAAACAACTCCATCTCCTGCGGTTACAACAAAAACTACTTCTTCCAATCTTTCCAACCAAGAAATAATCTCTTTAGTCAAACCAGCTGTTGTATATATAAAAACAGCAAAAGGTTCTGGTAGTGGTTTCATATTTGATTCTAGTGGCTATATTTTAACTAACGCTCATGTGGTGGAAGGATTTTCTAGTGTGGAAGTAATTTTAAGTAATAAAAAAAGGTTGTCAGCAAACGTTATAGGTATAAACAATTTAAGCAGTGATGTTGCTGTATTGAAAATAGACGGTGGAAGTAAT
>Ga0209542_10013979_pt1 | contig 13722 bp, 16 predicted proteins | sample RifCSPhighO2_01_FD_184028 | JGI IMG/M metagenome (GOLD analysis project Ga0209542, IMG submission 184028) | Soil microbial communities from Rifle, Colorado - Rifle CSP2_plank highO2_0.1 (SPAdes) (version 2) | ecosystem: Environmental > Terrestrial > Deep subsurface > Rock core/Sediment ...
CGGGCAAACACTGAACAGAACCACGGATAATCGTCTATTCACTTATTATGCATGCTAGTAATGTCACATCCTCTACTGACGCGCACAAATATAAAATATTCTTGTATTCTCAAGAATACCGGAATGTCTGATGTGCTCTTTTTTTCTCACGGTCTGACAAATGGTTTTGTTCTCCATTCCGGCGATTGTCGGCAGAGAAGTTCCTGCGCCTTGTGCGGATCGGCCATGATTTCTTCGACCGCCTTTTCCATGCGCATGCCTTGTGACCCTTTCACGAGAACGACATCCCCCTCACGCAGCATAGATGCCAGCGCACGTCCCGTCAGCACGGGATCTTCAAAATAGAATACGGTGTCCGGCGTGAAGTGACCACCCGAGAGTGCGGCGCGATAGGCGTGTTCCATACACTCCCCCATCGCATAGAAAAATGTGATGTGATGTGATGCGAGAAGCGATGCGATCGCCGCATGCTCTCGCTCCGAGAGTTCTCCGAGTTCCAACATATCCCCCAAAACAACGATGCGACGCGCGGCTGGCATTTTTGCAAGCGTCTGTACGGCCGCCTCCACCGCACGCGGCGACGCATTGTATGTATCATCAATGATCGTACTTCCGTTGATACCGTCCAAAAGATTCATCCGTCCCGGAAGCGGAATGAAATTTTCAACGGCACGCGCGCATTCCACGAGATTCAACCGCAACGCGATCCCGACAGAAAGCGCGGCAAGAACAGCGGAAACATAGTGCCGCGCGACAACATGGTGCAGCCGCACGGGAATGCTTTTCCCGTCATAGTTCAGCTTAAAACTGATTCCTTTGAGCGCTTTGTCCCGTGAAAAGTTTTGCATGATATCCGATGCAAATACTCGTGCCGTTTCGACGCACCCAAATGTCGTAACCGGCACCTTTGCCTTCTTTTCCATCGCCATGACACGCTGATCATCCGCATTGAGGATCACGCTTCCGTTCGAACCGATGGCGCTCACAATCCGTTCCTTTTCCGCGGCGATCCGTTCGACATTCCCGAAAAACTCAACATGCGCCGGACCGATTGCCGTGACAACGGCGATCCGCACCGGCACAAAGGAAAGAAGATATTTCATGTCCCCCGGTCTGTCGATACCCATTTCCAAAATAAGTACTTCCGGATATTCCACAGGAAAGAGAAGCGCCCAAAACCACTGAACAACAACACGCGCCCACCCCCGTAGTGATTGTTCGCCACTGCGTGCACCAATGATCGTCAATGGAATTCCGATCTCATTATTATAGTTTTTCTGGCTCTGCCGCACACGATAAAAATGCGACAGCACCAAAAACGTCGCTTCTTTTGCCGATGTCTTCCCGACCGATCCGGTGATACCGACAATGATCGGATTATATTTTTTGAGGAGAACATGAGCCATCCAGCGCAAGATGGTCTCAAGGATCCTTCTTTTGCGTGTTTTCTCCGTTTTCATAGAATCGTTGTCATGACTGCGGTCCGTCATAGGGCTCTGTCGGCGGAACGTCGTAATACTGTAGCAGATAGCGCATAATTTTTCCAAATGTCGGCGCCGCGCTGGATTCTGCCCAAATCACGTCTTTCGGATTATCGATCTTCACGACAACCACGAAACGGGGATCGTCCAGTGGCGCATACCCGGCAAATGTTCCAATCGTCGCGCCATCGTCATACCCTTTCGCATCACTCTTCGCCACCTGCGCCGTTCCGGTTTTCCCGCCCACGCGATAGCCGGGCACATCCGCACGCTTGCCGTGTCCGTTCACGACAACATTGCGCAGCATCTCACCCATCGTGCGCGCCGTCTCTTCCCTGATGACACGTTGTCGCTGTTGCGGCGCAATACTGTCTTCGCGTCCGTCCGCATAGGTCATCTTTTCCACAATCTGCGGTGTCATCAGTACGCCGCCGTTTGCCAGCGCGCCATAGGCGACCGCCAGTTGCAGTGGCGTGACGGAGATCCCTTGTCCGAATGACGCAGTGAAAAACTGGATGTCGCGTTTCGTTTCGGCAAGATTTTTCATATTTCCCGGTGACTCTCCCGGCAATGCGATGCCCGTCTTTTCACCGAAACCAAACTGCCGCACATAATCCGCAAACACCGTATTGCCCAAAAGTTTTTCCACATGAATCACACCCGTATTGATGGATTCTTCCAAAACATTCGTCATCGTGCTTTTGCCATATACTTTCCCTTCCGCGTTGGTGATCGTGTAGCCCGCCTCCACAACCTGCCCCGTATCCACATAGGTCGTATCCGGTGTCACTACGCCATGATCGATCCCGATCGCCATCGTGATCGGTTTGAAAACGGATCCCGGCTCATAGGCATGCGAAACGATCGGATTGACGAAGCGCGCGATATCCTCAACGGTGTTATAGTTATTCGGATTAAATGACGGCACGGATGCCATTGCGATGATTTTGCCGTCTTGCGGAGAAAGAACGACCGCCGAACCGCTGTCAGCGCGATGTGTTTCCACTGCCGCGCGCAAAATACGCTCCACTTCGTACTGAACGGGATAGTTGATCGTCAAAAGGATGTCCGGTCCATCCTGCGCCGGCATCAGCAAACGATCACCGATGGAAATCCACCCCCCGCCGGCCGCACGCTCTTGTTGCAACACGCCTTTTTGCCCATGCAATGTATTTTCAAAAGATGCCTCCATGCCATAGCGTCCGCGGTATTCCTGTCCGTCAGAGCCGACAAATCCAACAACCTGTGCCGCCAGTTCGCCACCCGGATAATATCGAAAATATTCCGGAGAAAGATGAATGCCGTCCAGATTGCTTTCCGTAAGTCGACGCTCTTCCTCGGGCGAGAGACGATGCTTGAGAATTTCAAAAAGATCATCGGGCTTGGAAATTTTTTCCCGCACCACCTGTTCATCGAGACCGAGAACGGACGTCAGAATAATCACTGTTTTTTCACTATCCGTCACATCACGCGGAACGGCATAGGCCATGCTGTATGCACGATTGATCGCAAGAGGATAGCGCGTATCCTTATTCTGCGCATAGATTGTTCCGCGCTGCGGAACAAGTTCTTCCAGTGTCTCGTGTTGCCCGCGCGCAAGCGCCTGATAGTCGCCGTGCCGCGCGACTTGCAACACTGCAAGACGTGCGATAATGATGATTGCCGTACATAAAATAAAAAGGATGACGATGGAAAATCGCCACTGTCGCTGCTCTGCAAAGGAATGCGACGCGCGTGCATGATTGAGCGTATGAGCGACATGCATAGATTTTATGCGTTCAGAAAAAATCAGCGGCGCGCCAACGGGCTTTCCTCGTCAATATAGCGGATTTCCGTCGCCGGATGCATCTTCAGATCTTCGCCCGCGGACGCAATCCAATAGAGCGAGGTCAACTCCGCTTCTCTGATCTGCAGCTGCTCGCGTTCTTTGTGCAGTGCGGCGAGGTCATATTCCAATGTCCGCAGCGTGCGCCCCTGCACAGCGCTTTGATTCACCGCAAAAAGATAGAGAATGCCGCAGCATCCGACAAAAAAGAGTGCGATGAACAGCACGCGCGCGGAACCGAATGCGACATGTGAATGCAGTGGTGTTTTTGTTTTCGCGCGCCAGTGACATGTGGATGCCCTGGCGAGCATGACTGTGCGCTGCATGAGTCCATGCACGCTCCCCCCTCCAGCGATATTAGTGTTTATTTTTCTTTTTTCTATGTTTTTTCCGCAATGCGCAATTTTGCGGATCGCGCTGACGGATTGACGCGGATTTCCTCCACGGACGGCGTGATCGGTTTCGCAGTCACGATGCGGAGCGTACTGACATGTCCGCATCGGCACACCGGGAGTCGTGGCGGGCAAATGCATCCCCTCGCATTTTCCCGCAATATATTCTTCACAATACGGTCTTCACCGGAATGAAAGGTGACGACCGCGAGACGACCGCCCCGAGACAGAACCCGGATCGCACTGCGTAAAAACGTCTCAAGGTGCTGCAGTTCGCCATTGACTGCAATCCGCAGCGCCTGGAATGTTTTTGTCGCGCAGTGCCTCCGCCGTTCGTGCCGATAGGATGCCGGCACACTGTGCATGATGAGATCCCGCAATTGCGTCGTGCGCGTGAACGGCTCTTTTTTCCGCGCCGCGATCACTGCGCGCGCGATCCGACTGGCATAGCGCTCTTCCCCGTATGTGCGCAGGGTTGCGATGAGTTCTCCCTCACTCATAGTGTTCAGGATGTGCGCCGCGGTCCGTGATTGAGTCAGATCCATGCGCATGTCCAATGGTCCATCGGCGGAGAAACTGAATCCGCGCGATGCATCGGCAAGCTGATCCGAGGACAGACCGATGTCCGCCACGATCGCGTCGACTTCGTCATAGCCCGCCGCCCGAACAATATCCGCGAGTGCGGAGAAATTGCGGTTGATGAAAAGAACATTCCCCGTTTGTATCCCTGATTCCTCTGCCTGCTTCCGAAAACGCACGATGGCGCTTGCGTCCTGATCACATGCGATCACTTTCCCCTTCGGACCGACACTATGCGCGATACGCTCCGTATATCCGCCGCCGCCGAGCGTCGCATCCACAACCGTCATGCCGGCTCGCAGCTGCAGCGCGTCAATGGCTTCGTTCAGGAGAACCGGCGTATGTACGGTCTTTGTGATACTCATGAAATCCGGATCACGAAACCCGAAACAATGTTGTAAACCCAAAATTCAATGACAGAAAACTTCTCGTATACGTTTGAATTTCAGATTTGTTTCGACTCTCGAGTTTTTTACTTAGAAATCGTCTTCCTAATAAATTCCCAACTTGCCCAAATTCTCCGCGATCGTGTTCGTGCTCTTCTCGGCACGCACCTTATAGCTCTTCCATTTTTTCTGATCCCACACTTCCAAACGATTGAACAGTCCGGCAACCGTCACGTTCTTCCCGAGGCCCGCATATTCTTTGAGATAGTCCGGAATGAGAATGCGCCCCTGACTGTCCACGACGGCGTCCACTGCACCGGCAAGCATGAGTCGCACAAAACTCCGCGTGGACGATTCGCCGATCGGCATCGTTCCCAATCGCGCTGCAAGTTCCGTCCACGTCTTCATGGGATAGACGAAGAGACACTGGTCCAAGCCGCGCGTCACGACAACCGTCGCTCCAAGCTCTCTACGGAATTTTGAAGGAACGGCCATGCGCTTCTTCGGGTCGATCATGTGTTGATATTCGCCGATGAACATAACAAGATATTCTCCACTTTTTCCCACTTTGCAACACTTAACTTCATTTTACTCCACGCTGTTGCACCTGTCAACACATGATCCGCGAGAAAAGTAAACAAAAAATGGCTCTCGTGAGCCACTTCCTTTCATGCTGTGCATAACTTTCTTCTGCACTGTGATCTTCCTGCAAACTATCGGAAAATTTTTCTTATTCCATATTTTCAACGGCATGCACCGCCACGCGATAGTTGCAAAAATCACAGTCCGCTCCGGCACGCGGCAAAACATCGGCGTGCAATACCTCGCATGCGCGCACGACCGTTTGCTCCACCCACGCATCATTGCCCGTATAGGGAATGATTTTCACGTCAAATTCCAGTTTTGCGTCAAACGCATGCGCGTCGCGACGCCCATTGCAATAGACGAAGTAGCCCGTATCGGAAACGGTAAAGCTGTTGCGACGCAGGAGCCACTGATAGATCTCCATCTGCCGTTTGTATCCCATCTGCCAGTCGGCATCAATGGTCACCTCGCTATCCTTGCTGGTCGCCTTATAGTCCACGACGATGATCTCTCTCTGCGGATTTTGCCAGAGATCATCCACAGCGCCAGTGATGAGAAGATTTGTCTGTGCGTGATGAAATTGCACGCCTTTGAAATTTTCCCGCCACTCATCCAATTTTTCATGCGCGAACGGAATGGCATCGATCCCATATGCTTCCATGAGCGGATGCTTTTTGCTCCGCGCGCGATGAAGATCGAATTCTTTCTTGAGGAGATGGTCAACCGCACTATTGAGATTGAATGGAAAGCCGCCCGGCTGTTTGATGCCGCGACGCACGTCCAAATAGAAACACCGCGGACAGTTCGTGAAAAGCTCCAGCTTTGAGCGGGAAATTTTGAACGGCTTATCCGACTGCGGGTCAAAGAGTCCTCGCGTCCGCCTTGCATTATAATATTCGCTCATCTCTCAATAGTAACTGAATTACCCCGGCGTGAAAAGGGATGGCCTACGGAAGATACTTTTTTCCCTTCAATCCTTTCGGCAGATACTCCTGCCGCGCATCCTCCTGATTCTTGTATTCCGGCGTATATTTATATCCCTTGCCGTAGTTCAGTTTTTTCATGAGTTTCGTCGGTGCGTTCCGCAGATGCAACGGCACCGGCTCATTGGGAAGATCTCGGATGTCGTTTTTCACAAAGCCATACGCCGTATAGAGTGCGTTACTCTTTTTCGACTGCGCCATATAGACAACTGCCTGCGCCAGATTCAGCTCGCACTCCGGCACGCCGACATAGTGGCATGCTTGATAGGCCGCGACGGCCTGCGGCAGTGCGAACGAATTCGCAATGCCGATATCTTCCGATGCGAAGCGTACGAGGCGGCGCGCGACATAGAGCGGATCTTCCCCACCCTCCAGCATCCGTCCCAGCCAATAAAGCGCGGCATCCGCATCCCCGCCGCGCATACTTTTGTGCAGCGCGGAGATGATGTTATAGTGTTCTTCGCCCGCGCGGTCATAGAGTAGGTGCGTGCGTTGAAACGCCTCTGCAATATCTTCATGCGTCAGAACGATCGTACCGTCTTTTTTCCTCTTCGCGATCCCGACAGCGAGTTCCAGTGCGTTAAGCGCCACGCGTGCGTCACCGTTTGCCATCTGCGCAAGCAATGCGATTGATTCTTTGTCGATCGAAATTTTATCCTCGCCCAGTCCCTGTCCGCGATTCGCCAACGCCCGTGTGAGAATACCCTCGATCGCATTCGTGTCCAACGCATCAAACACAAATACACGACAACGCGAAAGGAGCGCGCTATTCACTTCAAAACTTGGATTTTCCGTCGTCGCGCCGATAAAAATCACAGCGCCCTGCTCCACATGCGGCAGAAGAACATCTTGCTGCGCCTTGTTGAACCGATGAATCTCGTCAACGAACAGAATCGTCCGCTCGCCGAGTCGCTGATTCTGTTGCGCGCGCTCGATGACGGCTTTGATGTCTTTGACACCAGCCGTCACCGCGGAGAGCTGCTCGAAACGCGCCTTGGTCTCCCGCGCGACGATGCGCGCGAACGTCGTTTTGCCCGATCCCGGCGGACCCCAGAGGATCATGGACGGGATATGATCCGACGCGATGATGCCGTGCAATATTTTTCCCTTCGCCACGAGATGCCGCTGTCCGACAAACTCGGCAAGTGTCTGCGGCCGCATCCGATCGGCAAGAGGGGTGCGATAGGTTCCCATGAATCCATTATGCCACTCTCTCGCAAAAAAAGAAAAACAGCCAAAAAACAACGTGGCTGCTTTCAATGGGGCGCGAGAGTTTTACTCCACAACGCCCATCTTTTTGTATACTTCTTCCCTGACAATCGCATCATTGGGGATGATGCGATGAGGGAGTGTATTTTTTGCTGATTCAATGGACCAGCTCATTTCCTTATCGCCGTTCTTCCTCATGGCGACGATGAGGCGAAGGATGATCCTGCTGTGCTGAAAGGATATCCGTCGTCCCTCCACTTGTGCATAGCGATCGTGCCTCCATGCGAACGCATATGGTGTCCTGCGCGCATCCGTACCACCGATGATGCGCACGCGATACTCGTCTTTCGCGGTGCGACGCACCGTGATACTAACCCCACTGTTCATGCCGCACCTCCTGTGAGTGTGGTGGAATTTGGTTTAAAAACTATTTCCGCTCTACAATAATCTGCCTTTTTTCTATTCGTATAACCTTTGATGGCGCCTTGTCAACCCGACGGCCGGCGCTCACATAAAAATCGACCTGCTCACCAAAATATCTTTTCGCTTCCCTGATCGTCGGCGCTGGCTTTTTGCCTTCCGGGTTTGCGCTCGGTGCGATGAGCGGTCCGGTACTGTGTAACAGCATGCGCAATTTTTTCCGTGCCGGCAAGCGGAACGCGAGCGTCTTTGTGCCACGGTGGAGATAGTGAAATTTCTTGTGCGGGCACGGCAGAATCACACTGATTTTTCCCGGCCAGACGCGCTGCAGAGTTTTTCGCGCTAATCGATCGACGCGCACGCCAAAAATGGACAGATCCCGCAGCGAGCCGATCAGGATGATACATGGTTTTTTCGGATTGCGCCTGCGTGCACGATAGATGCGTTCGACTGTTTGCATCATGCGCGCACTGCCCACGACGCCATAGATCGTATCGGTCGGCAGAACGCCAATCCCGCCGCTCTTCAGGATTGAACGAATTTTTTTCGGAAAATGCTTCATAATCACCGCTGCAGAGTCACGAATGTGTAGGAATGCTGATCATCGCGATGCGCCTCTCGGAATATTTCCGTGCGGAAAAGATGCGCATATGCCGGAAAGAACGCGTCGGCATCAAACGCGCCCTCCACAAGCGTGAGATAGAGCGTATCAGCCAACGGCAGTGCCTGCGCATAGAGTTGTGCGCCGCCGATGACGAATATTTCTCCCCCCTCTTCCTGCGCGGCGCGCGTGATCGCATCGTCAAGCGAGTGAACGATGACGCACCCCTGCGCAACATACGCCGGATCGCGCGTAACAATGATGTTCAGACGACCGGGAAGCGGGCGACCGATGGATTCATATGTTTTGCGACCCATGATCACCGGATGGCCGGACGTGATTTTTTTGAAGCGTTGGAGATCTTCCGGAATGTGCCACAAGAGCTTGTTCCCCTTTCCGATCGCGCGATTTGCTGCTGCGATCGCACTGATGATACTGACACGTGGCTTGTTCATGGCAAACATTTTAGACAGCAACCGGCGCTTTGATTGGTGGGTACGGATCGTACCCCTCCAACGTAAAGTCCTCGAAGCGAAAACCGAAAATATCCTTCACATCCGGATTGATCGTCATACGCGGCAACGGACGCGTCGTGCGCGCAAGCTGTTCACTCACTTGGTCGACGTGGTTGTTATAGATGTGCACGTCGCCGAACGTGTGCACAAAATCACCTACAGCAAGATCGGTCACGTGCGCGACCATCATCGTGAGCAGCGCGTATGATGCGATGTTGAACGGCACACCCAAGAAAACGTCCGCGGAGCGCTGATAGAGCTGGCAGGAGAGTTTTCCATCGGAAACGTAGAATTGGAAGAGGCAGTGACATGGCGGCAATCCCGCTTTCGCCATCTCGTCGATTTCCGCCGGATTCCATGCGCTCACGATGATGCGGCGACTTGTCGGATTGCTTTTGATCTGTTCAACGGCCTTTGCGATCTGATCCACGCCATTGAAGCTGCGCCACTGCCGACCGTACACGGGCCCGAGCTCACCCCACCGTTTTGCGAACACATCGTCCGTTCTGACATTCTCCACAAACTCCTGCATTTTTTCTTCCCACTGCGGCGTATATTTCGGAAAATGCGTATTCAAATCGTTTTCCGTCAGGTAGCGTTGGAACGGCCACTCATTCCAGATGCGCACACCATTGTCCACAAGATATTTGATGTTCGTCTCTCCGCGTAAAAACCACAGAAGCTCATGAATGATTCCCTTGATAAAGACCTTTTTTGTCGTCAATAGAGGAAAACCGTCCTGCAAATTCATGCGCATCTGATAGCCGAAGACGCTACGCGTTCCCGTTCCCGTGCGATCATCCTTTCCCACGCCCTCATCGCGAATTTTTTTGAGAAGATCAAGATAAATTTGCATAGAGATAGAGTGACAGATTAAGAATTAGTCCTTCATTATACCATGCGATGCGCTTTCTTTGATTTTCTCCACGATTTCCGGAAAATCCGTACCGAAAAAATGCCCACGATCGTCAAAAAATTCTAAAATCGTCAAAGTTTTTCAGTTCTGCCGTATACGCATATTCTATGCGATCGACGCGCGCAAGCAACGATCCTCGGTGGCACCATGCGAGAAGCTGCGCCAATTTTTTCTCTGTCCCTTCCGCCTCCACTCTTACCGTCCCATTCGCTTCATTGCGCGCAAAGCCGCACAGTCCGAGCGCTACCGCCTGCCGCCGCACTCCGAAGCGATACCCTACCATCTGCACCCGTCCATACACCGTAATTGTGAGATGTTTAATCATACAAACTATTTTCTCGTCATGTCTACAACTTTTCCGTTCCGGATGCGGACACCTTCCGCACGAAGCTTTTTGATCTTTTGTGCAGTACCATGCACATACCCGCCGACCATGCCGTCCACACGGATAACCCTATGGCACGGCACATGATGCAGGTCCGGATTTTTATTCATCGCGTTTCCCACGGCACGCGCGCCGCGTGGATCGCCGGCGCGGTACGCGACATCGCGATAGCTCATCACGGTCCCTCGCGGAATGCGCGAAACGATGTCGTACACTTTCTTGGAAAATGATCGGGGCATATTTCACAGACAAAAAACTCTACGCGTTTTTCTTGAATAGTTTCATAAAATTCGGATGTTTTTTGCGCAGCACCATATAGAGGTCGCGCAAGAGACGCGCGTCGTCAAGCGCATTGTGACGGTTGTAATTTTTCGTGTTAATGCCGATTCTTTTATAGAACAATTCTCGCTCATGCGGATCGATTCCCTTCTCCGGATTGATGCCGCACGCAAAAAGGATCGACGCAAAATCGATCGGCACCCAGTAATTCGGTTCTGTGTCGTACTCGCCGGCAAAGAGCTTGTGCCAACACGCCATATCAAACTGGTTGAAAAGCGCGACAAGATAGGGCTTGGCATCGCCGAGAAAAGCACGGATCCTCTTTTTCGCCTCATGGCGACTCACCTTGTTCTTTGAGACGAGAAGGTCGCCGATATGTTCCTTCACCCATTCGCTCACCGGTCCGTCGTACGCGATTTCAAGATAGAGTTCCTCGCCCGTATATTTCACCATGCCGACGGAAAGAAGCTCACCGGTATGGATGTCCAGCGAGGAAAACTCGCTGTCATAAAAAACGATGTTGTCCGAAAAAGGCGTAAAGTGTTTCATGGTTGTACTATAGCAAACTTCCGTGCGCGGTGCTATCATACATGTCATGGCGATCATTGAAGTCAAAAATCTCTCCAAAACATATGCGTCCGGCACACACGCGCTCCGTGACGTTTCTTTGACGATTGAGAAAGGAGAGATTTTCGCGCTCCTCGGACCGAACGGCGCCGGAAAAACGACGCTCATCGGTATCATTACCGGTGTTGTGAATAAAACGAGTGGCGCGGTGACCGTTCTGGGAAAAGATATTGTGCGGGACTATCGTTTCACGCGCAGCCGCATCGGACTTGTCCCTCAGGAAATCCTTTTGGATCCTTTTCTCACTGTTGAAGAATCCTTGTGCTACCAGCGCGGATTTTATGGAAAGAAACGCGATGATGCATTGATCAAAAACATCTTGCAATCACTGTCGCTATGGGACAAGCGCACACAGCAGGTACGCACGCTTTCCGGTGGCATGAAGCGGCGCGTTCTGATCGGAAAAGCGCTCACCAACGAACCGGAGATTCTTTTCTTGGACGAACCGACGGCAGGCGTTGATGTGGAGCTGCGCAAGGATATGTGGGCACAGGTGGCACAGCTGCGGGAGCGCGGCACGACAGTCATCCTCACCACGCACTACATTGAGGAAGCGGAACTTATGGCGGATCGCATCGGGATCATCACGGGAGGTGAATTGAAAATTGTCGAACGGAAAAGCGAACTGCTCAAAAAACTCGGCGACAAGAAGCTGCTCGTCACGCTTTCAGCACCGCTTGCGCGTATTCCTGACGCGCTGAAAAAATACGGCCTCGCGCTCTCGGAAGACGGGACGCAGATTTCCTACCGCTACGGAACAAACACAGCGCATGTCACGGAATTTCTCGCTGATCTCGAAAGGCAGAATATCGCCGTACAGGACATCGATACGCGCACGCGATCCCTTGAAGAGATCTTTGTTGAACTAATCAATCAAAAGTAATGAATTTCATCGGACTCTACACGATCTTCCGCAAAGAAACGGATCGCATGATCCGCGTGTACATGCAGGCACTACTCTCACCGGTGGTCACGACAGTGCTCTATTTCGTGGTGTTCGGCTCCGCAATCGGTACGCACATTGCGCCCATCAACGGTATAACCTATGAGCAGTTTATTGTGCCGGGTCTCATCATGATGGCGCTCCTGACCAACGCGTTGTCCGCGGCCTCCAGTGGCATCTATTTTCCGAAATTTCTCGGCACGACCTATGAATTTTTGTCTGCACCGCTTTCTTTCTTTGAAATCACTCTCGGCTACATGCTGGCGGCCGTGCTCCGCGCGCTCCTGATCGGCATCATCATCTTCATTGTTGCGCTGTTTTTCACGCCTGTGCCGGTCGCCCATCCGTTTGCCGCGTTTTTCTTTGCATTTCTCACCGCTGCGGCATTCTCGCTTTTCGGCATCATCATTGGCATCTGGGCGGACAATTTCGAGCGCCTGTCTCTCTTCCCGCTACTCGTGATTACCCCGTTGAGTTTCTTGGGCGGCGTATTCTATACCGTTGATATGCTCCCGCCGTTCTGGCAGAAAATCGTCCTGATCAATCCCATCATCTATATGATTGACGGTCTGCGTTACAGCTTCTTCGGTATCGCCGACATCGATCCGCTCATCAGCGTCGCGCTCATTCTCATCTTCCTTGCGATGTGCATCGGACTTTTGGCATGGATTTTCAAAACGGGGTACCGACTGAAAAACTAGGTACGCCTACCGACTGATCCACGTTGCATCGAAATTTTCCTCTCTTTTCACGTTGATGATCCCCTTCAGGATCCGAAAGCGGCGTTTTTTCTCTTCCTGTGAAACATCATCCGCCATCTTTTGCGCCGCTACCGTGCCGGGACGAGGGGAATAGCACGCGATGAACGCCTTCACAAACCCAACGCGACGCGCAAGATCGGCTGTCTGCTGAAAGTGTTCCTCCGTTTCTCCCGGAAAGCCGACAATGATATCCGTGATGAATCGCACGCCGGGAATTTTTTCGCGCATGCGCTCGATGAGCGACAGATACTCTTCCCGCGTGTACCACCGATTCATCCGCTTGAGAATCTCATTATCACCGGACTGCACCGGCAGATGAATGGTACGCTCCACGTTCGCATTGCGCGCGATCACATCAATCAGTTCGTCCGAAAAATCCCACGGATTTGCGGAAATGAAAGAAATATGCGTGAAACCGTCAATCGCACAGATTTGTTCGAGGAGGTGCGGAAACAGGGTTGGAATCCGATGTCGTCCGAGATGTTTGACCATAACCGGCGCGATGGCTGTTCCATCTGGAAGCATGCATGTCCCTTGCTCACTTACTCTCCTTGATTTTTTATTTTTTCCTCTTGCGTTAGCGATAAGATCCGCGCCATAGGAATTCACGTTTTGTCCCAGAAGCGTGAGGGATGTATATCCACGTCGCGCGAGATCCTTTACCTCTCCCATAATCTCTTCGAAGGAACGCGACACTTCTTTTCCACGCGCGTATGGCACGATGCAAAATGCGCAGTAGTTGTTGCACCCGTTGGAAATGACAATCCACGCGTGCCGATCATTGCCGCGCTTGGGCACATGCTCAAACCCGACATCCTCGATCGGAAGAATTTCC
>Ga0209542_10013980_pt1 | contig 13722 bp, 15 predicted proteins | sample RifCSPhighO2_01_FD_184028 | JGI IMG/M metagenome (GOLD analysis project Ga0209542, IMG submission 184028) | Soil microbial communities from Rifle, Colorado - Rifle CSP2_plank highO2_0.1 (SPAdes) (version 2) | ecosystem: Environmental > Terrestrial > Deep subsurface > Rock core/Sediment ...
AATCTACAGCCGGAGCTATTCCAGGGTCGAAAACATCGATGTCTAAAGACACATACACATTAGATTGATTTGTAAACTGATTAACCATCTGTTTTATTTCATCCATCCTGTTTCTGATATCTTCAGAAGTATAAAATGCAAGTCCAGATTCCTTTGCAAATTCAACATCATCTTCATCAGCAGACCGCATTCCAATGGACATCACATTTCTCGGTTCTCCGTGTTCGCAATGTCTTCTAAGCCATGTGGAATCGTTTATCTTGCTGTCTACCATTTTCTTCTTACCAACAGTTCCCATCTCTACTAATTTTTCATCAATGTAGTCAAACTTCAAATCGCTATGCGCATCAAACGTTATTATTTTCATATCTTTTGGAAAAGCCTTCAATGCAAACAAACTAGATAGATGGTTTCCACCAAGCATCAAAGGTATCTTGTTTTTTTCCAATATATGATTGGTCATTTCAGTTATGTCATCTAGAGATTTCAGCTTTATGTTGCCAGAATCAAAAACTCTAACATTCTCCAGCAAATTAATCCTTCTATCAACATCATATGGTTCTACAAACCAGCTAGCTTCTCTGATAGCTTCAAGTTCTTCATTTGAAAACTTGCCTAAAGGCACACCAAATACAATTACATCAGACTCTTCCTCTTTGAACATGTCAGTCAAAAACTTTCTCACTGTATATCTACCCTTTCAATACAGATTTCAATAAGTCTGCTTTCGTGACTATTCCAACATTTTTACCTTTATCGCTGACCAAAACTGCAAAATTCTGCTTTAGTATAGCGGCCATAACATTCAAGCCGGTCTCTTTGCTCACTGTGGGAAATGAGTCTTCCATAAAATCTTTAACAGATTTATTGTATACATATTTAGGATTCTCTCCGTTTGAAATCAATTCCAGAATGTTCTTGTCAGAAACACTGCCTACAGCCACACCATTATCAACAACAGGTAATTGGGAAAATCCCTTTTCCTTCATTATTTTAATCGCCTTGAAAGTCTTGTCATTGGGATTCACAAAGACCACAGGATTGTTCATTATATCTTTAGCCTTTAGTTCCTCTTTCTTTTCAAGTGCTTCCAGATTTTCAAAAATTTTCTTTATGTAAGCATACGAAGGACTTACCTTTTTGCTCTCTATCTTGGCTATCAATGATTGGCTCATACTGCAGATTACTGCTAGTTGTTTCTGTGTCAATTGCAGTAAAATCCTCCTCTTCTTTATCTCTTCTATGTTGGGCAACATAACAGTATTTTGCATCAAAAGGTATTTATTCTTATAGGAATATTTTTATCAGGAGTTTATTAATGGAAAATTGTCCAAATGATTCTTAGGCTAAGATGATGATAGATGATAAAATGAAATCTTTGGTAGAAGGAATCTGGTAGATGTCGTAATGAGTCTTGAAAAGAAACTATACAATCATCCTATACTGTATGAAGTTGTTCCTCCAAAATTGGACTTATCACTTAGTGATTTCCGTAATAAGCTTAATTTGCTGAAAAGTGTGTTGGACGAATGTAAGATAGATGCGTTTAATGTACCAGAGATCATTGATAGAAGAGAGATTGGAGGACGAGTATTGTATGAACAGTCTAGACTGGCACCAGAAGAATATGCATCACTGATAGCACTTCAAGATAGAGAAGTTATTGTGAATATCGTAGCACCAAGATTACCAAAAGATATTTTCATAAGAAGAGTTGAAAATATAGTAAACAGTGGAATATATAACATAGTTGTAGTGGGCAAAGAGAAAAACATCGATAAATTTCCTGGTCCAAACGTTGTAGAAGCATTGGATATCATATCGTCTATGAACAAAAGCAGTGAAAAAATAGTGCCTGGTGGGATAACAATGTTTCAACGCAATTACAAAGAAAATCATGGTTATGCTGTGAATGGATCATTGAATGAGTATCAAAGGATAGCAATAAAAGCGAAGCACGGATGCAGATTTGTAACCAGCCAGATAATTTTTGATTCCAAAGATGCAAGTGATTTCTTTTCTAAATATAAAGATTATCATATCGCCACATCGGAAGATCCTATAACTGTTTTCATAAGCCTTTCTACCATAGCTTCAGAAAAGGTTCTTGATCTAATGGGCTACTTGGGCGTATACATATCAGATGACTTCAGAAAAGAATTGAAGGCAAACTACAGCAAAATGGGAGAGTTGTCCGTTGAACATTCTGTAAAAGTGCTCGGCGAAATCATCGACAGCATGAGAGAAAAAGGTTCGCACAAATACATTCCTATAGGTTTGCAAATAGAACAGGTTGGCAGCAACGGTAAAAGCACAGACCTTTCATTGGAGCTTCTTGACAGAACATACGGCATAATTAAGTGCATTTAGCAGTAAATGGGTTCACCCGGATTCGAACCGAGGTTTACGCGACGTCAACGCGTTGTCCTGACCGCTAGACTATGAACCCTCAAACTATTTATTTTCATTTAGAGTTTATTAGTTTATCTTTGAAGGGTGTTAAATGCTTTGATAATTACAATTTCCGGAACTCCTGGTTCAGAAAAAGGCGAGATAGCTGATAGAATTGCTAAAAAACTAGAAATGGATCCGTTTTCCATAGAGAAGGATTTTGTAGAGCCTATGGCGCATAGAAGAAGGATGAGTGTCTCACAGTTTTATGTAGCCTATGCTGATAAGATAGACGAACCGTTTGATGACTGGCAAAGAAATTTATGCAATTATATGGATGGTATAGTGTTGGAATCTTTACTTGGATTCCAATGGGCCAAAAAATCTAAGATAAAGTCTTATAACGTTTTTGTAACTTCCGACAAAGAAATTGCGGCTGAACGTTTGCTTAAAATAAAACACGAAGAAGCCAGAGGCAAGAACAAGAAGCAAATGATCAAGAATCTTGAAGAGAGAGAAAAGTTCGAGATAGAAAATTATAGGGAAAAATACAAAATAGAGGACTTCACATCTCCAGAAAATTTCGATTTAGTATTGGATACAAGCAAAGGTATTAAAGGACCTTACATGAAATTATTGAACAGAGTCAAGCCACTTTTGGAAGAAGAGGAAAAAGCATTCAATGATCTTGTCAACAGATTTCCAATGGAATCTAGAGAAAAAGAATATACTTACATCTCAACACCACACAGTACAGGAAAGTTGATGTACGATTATTTAATTAAAAATAATCTGAAGAAGTTGGAAAAAGGCAATCCTGTTCACGAAATTATAAGGGAAGAAATATTGTCAAAGAATGAAGCAAGTTCAAAAACACTGAAGAATGACCTAACAAAGTTATACGGGCCGTATGTGATAAATCCCACCGAGGTTGGATACTTTGGCAATACACCACAGAGAAAAGGGCTTGCTCTTTGGAGAAAATTCATAAGAAAATATGTTAAAAGAATGGTGATGAACGAAGGGTGGGAATATTCCAATGGATGTGTAGAAGAATTCTTCCTAGCAAATGCGGAGCAAATAGAACTACTGGACCATAAGTTACAACCGATAAATGTAAGACAAAGTTCTTATGATATTGTAGGTGCTATAAAGGATGTCAAGAGTCTTGAACTGCCTTGTGAAAAATTGGAGTTTTTCTACAGCATGATAGGCAAATATGCGCTTAATTTTTAATCAAATCAATAAAATTATATAATGGCAAGCAAGAAAAGAACAACGATAATCATAAGCGGTATGGCGGCATCTGGCAAGAGTACACTTGCTGAAAGTCTTTCTAAACATTACAATATGCGGCTTTTTGTGGGAAGTGATGCACTCAGAGAGCTGGCTAGAAAGCAAGGATACAATCCTCAAGGTGTCGACTGGTGGGATACTCCTGAAGGGATGAATTTTTTGAAACAACGGGCTATCAATCACAGTTTCGACAAGAAAGTGGATGACATAATGATGGAAAAAGCTAAATCCGGCAATCACATTCTGACATCTTGGACACTTCCCTATTTGAAATCTCCAGGAATAAAAATATGGCTAGAAGCAGACAAGGATAGCAGAGTAAAAAGGATGGCTAAGAGAGATAAGATAACTCCAGATGAAGCTAGGAAAGTGATAGATGAAAGAGACGAGAAGAATACCAAACTTTACAAGAACATATACGGGTTTACGATAGGCGAGAAAGTAGACAAGTATTGTGATATAGTCATAGATACCGACAAGATGGATGAAAAACAGGTGTTTGAAAAAGTAGTTAAAATTATTGATAGTAAATATAGTGTATGAGTCTAGACATACTAAAGAAAGTTTATAGTGAAAAATCGGCAGACATAAAGAAAAGACTAGATGATTTCAAATCAATCCTAAGCTTGGGAGATGAAAGATTATTTGCCGAGCTTGCATTCTGTTTATGTACGCCACAATCTAAAGCTACTGTCTGCTGGAACGCTGTTGAAACATTGATGAAGAACAGGTTGTTGTTCGAAGGTACGAAGGAACAGATAAAGCCCTTCTTGAATTCTGTGAGATTCAATGAAAACAAATCAAACTACATAATGGAAGCTAGAGAAAAGTTCCCGCAGATAAAGGAAAAGATACTCAATACAAAAGATATTGTAGAATTGAGAGATTGGCTTTTTGAGAATGTCAAAGGAATTGGAATGAAAGAATGCGGACATTTCCTAAGGAACATAGGACTTGGAAACGAACTGGCAATTTTGGATGTTCACATACTCAATAACTTGATAGAGCATGGTGTTATAGAAGAGTTTCCAAATAGCATGTCAAAGAAAAAGTACTTGGAGATAGAGCAGAAGATGAAAAAATTCTCTCAAAATATAGGTATACCTATGGGAGAGCTTGATTTGCTGTTCTGGTCTCAGAGGACAGGATTCATCTTCAAATAAATACTTTTAGTCATAAGATTATTTTGAGATAAGTAATGATCAACAATGGTGAAAAATTAGTTTTCATTGCACATCCTTTAAGAGGAAACGGGACTAAAGAGGAATTCGATTACAATATAGAAATGTACAAAAGACTTTCGAAATACTATATGCAAGAGCTTGATGCTGGAAGAGGTTATAAAGTACCTGTTTCAACTGCAATATATTTTGCATCATTTTTAGATGATAGTATTCATGAAGAAAGAGAAATAGGAATAAAGGGTGGACACCGTTTTTTGAAATTGTGTGATGAAATAGATGTTTATAGACAGAACGGCATTTCTTCTGGAATGGTAAGGGACATAGAAATTGCCGAGCAGTTAGGGATAAAAATAAATTATTATGACAAATATCCTTGGGAGGAAACTACGCCATCCCCAACTGCCGCTTAGCTGATTTAGACATCTTATCCTTGTTCCAAGGCGGATTGAATACCAAATCTATCTGAACATCTTTTACTCCATCTATAGTCATCAGCTTGTTTGTAATCTCTTCTTTCACCATGTCTCCTAGTGGACATGTCGGGCTGGTCAAAGTCATCTTGATGTAAACCTTCCCTTTGTCCAATTTCATCTCATAGACCAATCCCAAGTCCACTATATTAACAGGTATCTCAGGATCATAACAGTTCTTCAATGCTGCTGTAACTTCTTTTTCTGTTGCCATTACTATCACTTGTCCGAACAATCAACCATAGCTCCGCAGTTCTTGCATACGACTTTGCAATGCATCTCTACCGACTGGTTACCGCATCTCTCACATGTCAGTTCGTATGCCATCAATTTAAATTACGTACAAAGTATAAAAAACTCACCGGAAATGAACTGCCGATAACTTGATAAAACTAATAATCAAATAGTTCTTATGGATACAGTAGTCATTCCTGTACATGATTTTGCAACATGTGCAGGATTCTGTCAGTATATAACGATAAATAAATTCCACAAAAAACTTGTACCGGAAGTAAAACAAGCGCAGATACAGGGACAGCTTTTACATTCTAGGCTGGAAGATGCAGACAAGCTGATTCATAGAGAAGAGATTACGATGGAGCAGCTTATGGACAAGAAAATAAATTTGGATTTTCCAAGAGAGACTATAAGAGTTGCAATAAGAAGACTGAACCAGACAGAATTTATCTATCTTGGAAGAGTGGACAAAGCAGTCAGAGAAAAAGGCAACATAATAATCATAGACGATAAGACTACAAGCAAGAAAGTAGTAAATAGACAGCCATTTCTGGATAGGACACTTCAGCTATCATGCTACTGCGAAGGTTTTGTACAAAACTACTCAGACTTTGTCAAGTTCGATAAAATATATTTCAAGATAATACAGAGAGACCAGGACAACAATGTCATTTATGAATACATGAGAGAGTATGATGAAAGTTTCAGAAACCTGCTTAAACAGAACATGCAGATATTCGAAAGCATATTCAACAAAAGCATAAGGCCTATGCATCACAACAATCCAAACAAGTGCAAGACATGCAGTTTCTTCAAAGAATGCGAGTGGAAGCTATAATTACCAATCAAAACAAAATCTAGTTATGGCTATAGCTAAGAGTTCAGAAGACAGATTATTTTTTATCATAAAGACAGGTATCATGGGTAACATGGGAGGTGTTCTGTTCTTAACAATAGTATTTTTCAAAGGGACTATAAATTTTTGGGAAACATTTGTCTTGGGTCTATTTGCATTTGTATTCTCCCTCATTGTCGCCAGATATTTTGAAAGTCAGATAAACAGAATAAGCAAATGGATAAATCGCAAAGTAAACAGAAGACCTATGTTAAGGAAATTTATAGAAAAATACCTCTAGTCCTTTTCCTATTATTAACTTTTCTCAGGTAAATTCCATACGCCAATCCAAAAGCCAACCCCAAAAGATGAGCACCTCTTGCAATGTTGCTCGGTACAAAAAGTCCAAGGAATTCACTTATTCCCCATATGAACGCCGCTACGATCATAGGCATAGGAGCACCGATCCAAATAATGGCAAACGGCATAAGTGCAGCAGTCGTTCCCATTATTCCATATACTGCACCTGAAGCTCCTATTGCAGGAATCTGTGAATCTGAAGCTGTGAGCATGTATCCAAAATTGCCAACTATTCCTGCTGCAAAGAAAACAAATAAAAATTTCTTATATCCTATCCTTGATTCCAAAACAATGCCGAACATAAAAAGTGCAAACATGTTGAAGAAGATGTGATTTATGTCAAAATGCAGGAATATGGAAGTTATGAATGTCCATGGTTCCTGAAATGCATAAGCTGGTATGAAAGAAAAGTTTGCCGTAATGCCTCTTATCAATATCTGCAATACAAAAACAATCACCATTATTGCGATCAAAGACAAAGTAGCTCTAGGACCAGCATATTCGCTTCTCATAAAATTATTTTAACTAGCTTTCAGATAAGACTTTTATGGACGAGAACTTCGAGAAAGACTGGAACAAGGCAAAGGAAATATCAGATGTTGTGATGGAATTTTCCAGAGGATTGGTCAGGAAAGGAGCCAGAGTTCTAGACATAGCAGATAGCATAGAACAGAAGATTCTTTCCATGGGAGCAAAACCGGCATGGCCTGTCAACATTTCCATAAACGAAATAGCCGCACACTATACACCTGTAGCAAACGATACTTTGGTTTTGGATGAAAACGACTTGGTGAAGATGGACATAGGAGTGCAAATAAACGGTTTGGCTGTGGATAGAGCATACACTGTTTGCATAGGAAAGAAAAAACATCCGATGATTGAAGCTTCTCAGAAAGCTGTAGATGAGACTTTGAAGATTTTAAAACCAGGCGTAAAGGTCTGCGAACTGTCAGAAGTTATGGAAAACACTGTGAAAGAATTCGGTTTCAATACAATCAGAAATCTGTGCGGTCATGCGATAGAAAGGAACGAGCAGCATGCATTACCATCCATACCCAATGCAAAGAATACAAATCAGACAAAAATAAAGGAAGGACAACTGATTGCAATAGAGGTTTTTGTGACAGATGGTATAGGATGGGTGATGGATTCAGGTCAAGAGTTGATATTTAAACATGTTGCAGACAGGCCTGTGAGAATGTGGGAAGCAAGACGGCTGTTGGAAATAGCAAAAAAGGATTTTGACAGACTGCCTTTCGCAAAAAGATGGATAAAAGACGTTCCAATAATGAAATTGGATCTTGCAATCAACGAACTGCTCGATAATGGAAGTTTGCATGGCTATTCTCCATTGAAAGAACAGTCAAATGCACCTGTAGCAGTGACAGAAGAGACGAAATTTGTGAAGTAAATCATAATAAAGAAGCAAAACAATAATTATTTGATGGCATACAGTCATAAAAACAGCAAAGGCAATACATTCCATCTGCATTCACGTGATGTCGGAAGCAAGGGTGCGAAACTCTTCTTCTTTTCTAAAGATCCAACAGGTTCAGTAGACCTTCCCAGCATCTATAAAGTCATTGAAGGACCAACTGGCATGTTGATGGTGAAGAAGAACAAATAGATTTGTGATAAAAAGATGAATCATAGCTGCGATGGGTGCGAGATGCCGATAAAGGAAGTCGGTAAACTATTCAAGATAGGCTATATGATGCTGTGTAAGGCCTGCAGAGTAAATCACAAGAAAGGATTGATGGGATTGAACGTCCATGGAAAGAGAAACAAAAGACGATGATCGTTTTTAAAAACAAACTTCTTAAACATTTTCTACAATGAACAATGTTTAGTCTATTTCCTTTTCAAATGAAATAGAATAGTCCTTAAACCCAGATTTCCTATAAAAGTTTTGCCCTTTAACATTTCCAGCAGAAACTACAGTTTTTATTCTACTTACTTTGTTATTTTTACACCATTCTGAAAATTTTTCACAGAGTTTGGTTCCTATCTTCATGTTCCTAAATCTATCATCAACGAACATGTTTTCCAGTTCAGCCACTATTTTTACTTTCCTATAATATTCAACAGAAACTATTCCTCCAACCAAGTAACCGACATGCTTATCATTAATAACTGCAATAAGAGCACACCCGTTTTCTATCCTTTCTTTGAAATATTCCTCTCCGTTTTTAAACGGCCAATCAGAATTTATCGTATCATCAAATTCATCATGTTCTTTCTTACAAAGCCGATGATTTAAGTCTTGAATGTGTTTCAAATCTTTCAACATTGCTTTTCTAATTTCAACTTCCATAAAAATCTTTTTCGCGTTCAGGCATTTTGATGCCTAGGCAGACAGTGTAATCTAACTCCGCTTTGCACACAAATATAATGAGGAGGTGATCCAGCCGCACGTTCCCGTTGTCGGGCGAAAGAAAGTTCAATATTTATGAAATCATATTTTTTGGCAGAGCTATTTCAATTCACCTCCAACTCATCATGTGTATCAGAGTCAAATCCAAATTATCATACAATAACTCACTTAGGAAATCTTAATTTCCAAAACTTTCCTCCCATCGCCTTACGGCTACCTTGTGGCGACTTAACCCCTCTCACGGAAGGTCAACTCGACTTACTCATCATAAGCCTCGATGATCTTCCACTCGATTGGTTTGACGGGCGGTGTGTGCAAGGAGCAGGGACGTATTCAGCGAACTATAGTGAAGTCCGCTTACTAGGGATTCCGGCTTCATGAAGGCGAGTTGCAGCCTTCAATCTGAACTGAGCGTGCTTTTAGGGGATTAGCTCCACCTTTCGGTGTTGCATCCCATTGTGGCACGCATTGTGCGTCGTGTGTAGCCCTGTACAATCGGGGCATTCGGACCTACCGTCGCCTCTTCCTTCCTCCCACTTATCGCGGGCAGTCTCGTATGAGTGCCTGACTCCCGGAGGAATCAGTAGCAACATAAGATAGAGGTCTCGCTCGTTAACCGACTTGACGGCACGCCTCACGGTACGAGCTGACGATGGCCATGTACCACCTCTCAGCTTGATCTGGTAAACCCTTCAGATTGACCCTCATTCTGCTGTCTGTACAGGTAAGATGTCCGGCGTTTAATCCAATTAAACCGCAACGCCCACCCCTTGTGTGCTCCCCCGCCAATTCCCTTAAGTTTCAACCTTGCGGTCGTACTCCCCAGGTGGCCCATTTAACACCTACGCTCCGACACTGCAAACCCCCGAGAGATCTGCAACGTCAAATGGGCATCGTTTACGGCTAGGACTACCGGGGTATCTAATCCCGATCGCTCCCCTAGCTTTCGAGCCTCACCGTCAGAGCCGTTCTAGATATGCGCCTTCGCCACAGGTAGTCCGTTATGGATTAAAGGATTTAACCCCTACCCTTAACGTTCTCATATCTTCTCCCGGTCTCAAGTCCAACAGTATCTCCAGCACGCCCGACAGTTTGCTGTCGGATTTCACCAGAGACTTGTTGGACAGGCTACGCTCTCTTTAGACCCAATAATAGTGACCATAACTTGTGCTGCGGGTATTACCGCGGTGGCTGGCACCCGTCTTACCCAGCACTTATTCTACAACCTGTTTTCAGTTGTCAAAAGCTCCCGATATAAATCGAAAGCACTCCAGGTTACCTCGTCTGACGTTAGTCAATTGCGAAGGTTTCTTCCCTGCTGCACCTCGTAAGGCTCGGATCTATGTCTCAGGATCCGTCAGGAGGCTCCTACTTCCATAGCCCCTACACGTTATCGATTTGTCAGTTCATTGCGCTGACAACAGTCTGATGTGATGCAGTCCCATCCTATTCCGCATTGCTGCTTTTATTCTATCCACCTTCCAGTTAGAAAGAACTATGGGGTATTGATATCACTTTCGCGATTGTATTCCCCAGAATAGGGCAGGTTGACTGCATATTACGCTGCAGTTCGGCGAGGTCTTACACCTCACGCCTTGCATGGCTTAATATAACCCGGATAGCAATGGTCTCTAGCGGGATCAACTAGAATTGGCGGAATTTATCCACACTATCTGCCTTAGGTTTCATCATGATAATTTCCATTTTTCATTACACCTATCCCGAACGCTACTCCGGATTTGCGCTTACTGTACTCATGAACAAGAATATGACTTTCCATTTTCCGTCAAATTTCCCTGACGCAAGTCAAAGTCCAAACGCCAAGTTCATGAGGCAAGTATTAATTTAGATATAGAATGTATTTAAAGGTTAATTATAATTGTTTTTAATTTCTATAGACCAATTGTTATTAAACATGGCCGAGATTGTGTAGCTTGGTCTAGCACGGGAGACTGTGGATCTCTCAGCCTGGGTTCAAATCCCAGTCTCGGCCCTTTATGGTAAAGCTAGTTGTTCTTGGAGACGTGCACGGAGAATTTTGGTCTATAGATTCGATTTATGAAAAAGAAAAACCGTATGCTTTCCTGCAAGTAGGCGACTTGGCAGATCAAGTAAAAGGAGAGCGCAGGTTTAATGTGGGAGGTTATCCTGAACATCTTCCATGTCCTTTCTATTGGATTCTTGGAAATCATGAGAAACTGGTTGGAAATGATGAGAACCCGAAAACATACAAGACAGTAGGAAATCCTTTGGGATTTTACGGAAGTGTGAAGATAGACAATTATCAAATTCTTGGAATAGGCGGCATTGACGGCAAGAGAAGAGATGTCCATTGGGGCGTTACAGGAGCTTTAGATAAAGCTCAAGACTTCAGGTTCAGTAAAAAATATTTTGGAATACTGATGACGCATGAGACATGCTCGCCTTTCATTCATACAGTTTATAAAAGGGAGCTTGGAAATCCCAGATTGACGGAACTTTGCACCAAAAAGTTAAGACCGACCATACATGTAAGCGGGCACTTCCACCACCACGACGAATCAGTGATAGATGGTATAAGACATTATCGTTTACCCAGATCTGAACACGGATATCTTGTAATAGAAGATGAAAGAATAGAATACAGGCCTACTCCTATTTGCTAACCAATGCTGTGACTATCTTGTCGAAATATCCTGTGAGGTTCAACGAATCAATCCTTACAAGAAGACTGTACGCAAAAACGAAACTTATTACAACTATAGCCAATATTCCTACGAGCAAAAGCGTTATTACATTCTTATACATCTTCTCGCGTTGCATCATTGCGGAATATCCAAGCACTATCTTTTCGCCTGATTCCTTGTCGACCCAGACGATATTTTCCCCTTTAGTCTCCTTTTTTGCCATGTTTAAATCTTGACTATTAAAGTATTTAAAATGATTTTAAGGGCTACAAGCACCATCAGCACATCCATTAGGACAGTTAGTGTATTTCTCATCTGCAAATGCAAGCCCGTCATAATCAACATAGCAATAGTACTCGTTCAATCCATATTCATCATAACACTGGTCTGTGAATGCACCCCACGTGTCTTGTTTTACCGTGCCGCCTGAATTGTTGTCCATGTCAGTATAGACTATGCCTTCTGTCGTGCCTTTTACATAAATGCTATCGCTTGCATCTGTTGATGAACATGCCTTGCTGCTGCATGCCCCGTCAACACAACCATACGTGCAGGCTGTTTCCCTCGAGTCTACTCTGGAAGTTCCGTTTGAATATGTTACACAAAAATATTCTTGCACACCGCTTGCATCATCAGTGCACTTGTCTGTGAAACTACTCGCTTGGCCTTCCACTACAACTTGGTCATTGTCATCGATGTCAGATTGTTTAGTATTTCCGCTGGTGGTTCCTTTGGTGTAAGGATCGTCGTTGGAATCGGTGGATTTGCACGGCTGATTAATTATGGGAATTGTAGTTGGTCTATCTGGAATGTTTATCGAAGGTGTTACACCTGTATCATTTGCAGGTTTCCCGAAAATTCCCCTTAAAATATTTAACCAAAAACTCAAGCCTCCCGAGTCAGGTTTGGGCTCTGTATCAATTCCAGCATCTTTCGATGGGCTTTTTAAGCATGCCCCATTTTTACAACCAAATTCACAAATTATTTCTGCTTTGTTGCTGCCTTCGCCGAGCGGTCCGCAGAAATGCTCTTCCAAAGTGTATTCATCGATGCATGCATCAGTATCGCTTGCTACAGAAACATCAATCCCATCATCATTCTCTAAGCAGTTTTCATCTTCTTCTGAATAGTCGGATATGCATTGCCCATCTTGGCATCCATATTTGCATGTAGTCGTGGCGCTGGAAACTTTGCCATAGGAAGCGCAGAAATATTCTTTTAGAGTATTTATGCCTGTGCATTGGTCTTCAAAAGTTCCTGACTCCTTGTATCCTACACTGTTGCCGGACGAATCGATTTCGCTGCTGTAGCCGCTCCATCCGCCACTTGACGAACCTTTGTTATAGAAATCCTTTCCACTGTCTGTTTCCGTACATTCAGGTTCGTTTACGCAGACACCGTTTTCACATTTGTAGGAGCAATAATAATCTGTGCTTTTCTTGAGGCCTTCATAAGTGCAGTAAAATTCTGTCAAGCGGTTGCCGGAGCCGGAACAGAAATCTGTGCTTGTCGATGATGTGCCGTCGGGGGTTTGTTTGCCGGTCGTGCTGCCTTTGGTTCTCATATTTTGGCCATCTGTATCTGTGCAGCTGTATGTCGGCTTATCTATACATGCCCCGTCATCGCATTTAAAGTCACATCGATGAGACTCATCCCTGACATTGCCATCAGAGCAAAAATATTCTTTGACCTGATTAGAACCAAAACAGCTGTCGGTACGAGTTATTGAACTGCCGTCATGGTAAGGATCCTCACCTCTGGTTGTCCCCTTTTGATTGTAATCTTTACCATCGCTGTCTGTACAAGGTATGTCTACACATTTCCCTTCTGAACATCTGTCACTGCACTGGGAAGTTTCTTTTTGAACAGTCCCGTCATAACAATAGTATTCCTCTAAAGTTTTGGAAGA
>Ga0209542_10013981_pt1 | contig 13721 bp, 15 predicted proteins | sample RifCSPhighO2_01_FD_184028 | JGI IMG/M metagenome (GOLD analysis project Ga0209542, IMG submission 184028) | Soil microbial communities from Rifle, Colorado - Rifle CSP2_plank highO2_0.1 (SPAdes) (version 2) | ecosystem: Environmental > Terrestrial > Deep subsurface > Rock core/Sediment ...
CGCCTGCCCCAATAGTGCATCCTGTTAATATAGAAATTGCTTCTGGAACCTCTTTTTTCATAATTTTTATTGTATATTGCTGTTTTTATACCTTTCTTTTATCATCAAATTCAGTTTTTCCTTCTATAATATATTTAATAGTTCTTTCTAAATTAGGTAGTAGGCTTAATCTTTTTATAGATATCTTTTCAATTTGTCTTGTTCTTTCTCCACTTAGTTCATATTCCATACCCACATTTTCTAGGCTCTTTGGTTCATTAGTTATTAAACCAAATCTTGAATATAACATATCTTTGCTCCTACTACCAAGGTATATATCTAATGTTGCATCAAATCTACTTTTTATTTCTTCAGAAATATCTTCTAAGGCTATTTCTAATTTATTAAGTTTTAATATCTGTTGAATAAAACTTCTATATGGGTCTCCTCTATTAAGTGTATATAACTTCATCTTAAGAAGATTATCAATATTATTTATTTTACTTAATTTATTTATCCCATATAATTTTCTAAATTTTTTAAGAGGACTTTCTGAAATTTTCTCTATCCTATTTATTAAATTATATGTCTTTTCTTCAGGCAGATTAAATCCACTAGCTAAATCTTTTATACTATAACCTAAATTATATAATAAAAAAAGATATGCTTCTTTATCTCTTGGTAATTTAAGTCCCCCCCCAAATTTCAGAGGGACATTGGCATCATATCTAGCCTTATTAATCCTACCATGATAAATAGTTTTAATTATAGGATGATATTGCTGAGGAATTTCTTTATAATTTATTCCTGGATTTTTTCTTAAATAATTAAGTAATCTTCTTCTTCCATACATTTCTGAACGATACAATCTTTGCCTCTTTTTCTCTGTTCTTTCTTGATGATATCTTTTATACAATCTCTCATATCTTGATCCCACCATTTATTTTCCTCCAATTTTTAATTTATTAAAACTCATTTTATCTAACCTACACAATCAACATAAAATATTTCTTTTTTATCCAAATTAAGTATATAGTTATCTAAACACCCCGAACCATCAAATATTTTAGCATATTTTTCTAAATATTCTTCGTCTGGTAGTGGAATTACAGAAATACCTCTCTTGGGTTCTTTATAAAATTTAAAACTTATTTTTCTATCTTTAACACTTTTTAAAAACGCATCTTCTGAAAGTAAATCAATCTCACAATAAACATTTAATTTTCCTTCAATAGGTTCTTTTAAATCAAAAAATCCAAGTTTTATATCATTTTTATTATTATATTTTTTAAAATTCCGAAAGTTTAAATTGGTTAAACCCCTATTTGGTATCAAATTTTTCATAAATTCATTTAATTTTTCTATTTTATATAAACCAACTCTAGGTGCAACAGCATATATTATATTATATATTACAACCTCGTTATAATAGTCAAGCAGACCCCCACTCGAGTAAGAATAACAAGCGAGATTCTTAAAACATTTTCCTAAAACCACATTTGATCGTATGGTAATCTCTTTATTTGCGCCTAATGCTTGCTCTATGATTTTCAAATTAGTCATTTTTATTCTCATCTATTTTTAACATTTCTAGATCTAGAATTTTGTAATTTTCTTTATCATCCTTTATTGAAGGAATATAGTCAGACGCTAGAGCTTCTAAATTATTCATAAAATTTAACATTAATTTGTATTTGTTTTCAGTATCTATTTTGCTATATATTCGTTCTAATCTTTCAATAATAGGCACGAGATAAGGATCATTAATTCTTAGTTCGCCTGATGTTGATGTAGAGGGCTGTCTATATTCAAGACTTAATTTTAAGTTCTCACTTAAAAAATCAAAATTAACATCAAATTTATTAGCAATCTCTTCCAATACCTTAAAATCACCTGGATGAGGATATTGTTTACCTAATTCCCATGCCGAAATTGTTGCTTGGTTCAATCCTAAATGGTCTGCAAACTGTTTTTGGGTTATTTTATTTCTCTTTCTTATTTTATATATTATGTCTGCAAAATTATTTTCATTTTTCATCTTTGTTGTGTCTTAATTTTAATTACTTAAGAGTTATTAATAACAAACAAAAACTCATATTTAAATATTTACACCCCCCATGGTGGTGATAATAGAAAGATTTATATATGCTTTTAAATAAATACAGGTATGAAAACAGATATCTTAGGGCAAATAGGTTTAAGCAAAAATGAGATAAAAGTATATTTCGCTTTACTGGAATTAGACCAATCTTCAGCAACGCCAATAGTTAAAAAATCAGGCATTCCAAATTCAAAATTATATCCAACAATCGATAAACTAATAAAAAAAGGGTTGGCAAGCTATATAATTAAAAATAATGTTAAATATTTTCAAGCATCTGATCCTAAGAATTTGATAGAATTATTGAATAATAAAGAAAGGCAAATAATTCAGGAAAAGCAAGAAATAGAAAAACTTATTCCAGAAATGGAAAAAAAGAAGGTAAAAGAAAAGCAAGAAGCTACAATCTATGAAGGTTTAGATGGAGTAAAAGTAGCTTTTAACATAATTTTAAACACATTAAAAAAAGGGGAGGAATACTATGTATTAACATTAGGAGAAGAGCTTAAATCAAAAGAAACTGTGACATTTTTTAGGGATTATCATAAAAAAAGAAAGCAAAAGGGAATTAAGCTAAAATTAATTTCCAATACTCAATTAAAGGATTTTATCTTAAAATATCATAAATATTCTGGTATGCAATTTAAATTTGTAAAACAATCATTGCCGACAGGCATATTTATATTCAAAGACCATGTAATGACTATTGTTTGGGGGGATACACCAACAGCTTTCATAATAAAATCTAAACAAAATTATGTTTATTATAAACAGTTTTTCGAAGAAATGTGGGGAGTAGCAAAATAACCATGAAAGATTACATTGCAAACACAATAGAAGAGGCAAGCAGGCTGATAAAATTTCCAAAAAACCTCAAGATCTATATAATAAAAGACAAGAAATATTGCAGTTTAATATCTAAAACCCTGCCAAAGGAAATCCAGAAACACTTTTTAAATTCATGCCGGCAAAAAATTACATTCTCATATAATTACAAAGACATTAAATTAATTGTTGTTGTAGTGACAGAATCAAATAAATATTTGCTAAAAAACAAAAAAGCATTGACTGGTTTGCTAATACACGAAATAATTCATCTAAAGCAGCATGAATCAAACAAAAAAATAGAATCCGCATTTAATAAAAAGAATTATGTGAAAAAACTTAAAAAATTAAAATATAATAAAAAAGATATTGAATTATTGTATAATAAAATCAAAGATACTTCCATTTTATTGTTAAAGGATTTGCACAGCAATAATAAAATTATAAAATTAAAATTAGAAAATTACTTGCTATCTTATTATTATGGGCAATTCAAGACAAAAAGAATATGCCCTCAGCCGTTATTTTATGAAGATATAAGGGGAAATGTGAACCTTGTTGCAAATGCTATAGAATTTGAGCTTGTCTTATTGTCAATCATTCTTCCTTTCTACACAACAAAGCACGCTAAAAAGCTGATACAGCACATTTCAAAATGCTATGAAACCAATATAAAAGAAATAACAGACAAATGCCATGACTTAATCTCTCTTTACCTGAATGAATTCGGCAAAAAAGGCTTTGATTCAAAGTTCTTTGATGGTATTTTTAATAAGGTTTACATGCTTTTGAAATAAAAACCTATTTAAATCAACAAAATATCATAATACAGAGGTGATAAAGTGCATATATCGGAAAGAGAATCACAGCTTCCAGATTCCATTATAGGCAAATTGCAGGAAATAGCTGCTGAGCATAAAGATATAATTAGTTTAGGCATAGGAGAACCGGATTTTCTAACGCCCAAGCCTGTCTTAGATTATGCTTCTAAAATTATTAAAAAATCAACCCATTACACCGCTCCAAAAGGAATTAAAGAATTGCGTGAAGCTATTTCAAAAAAATTAAGAAAAGACAATAAAATCGATGCTAACCCTGATAATGTTTTAGTTACATGCGGGAGCCAAGAAGCGATATTTATGGCAATCCTTTCATCATTAGATCCTTCAGAGCAGATTATTGTTCCAAATCCAAGTTATCTCGGCTACATACCGGCAATAGAGCTTGCAGATGCCGCTCCAGTTTATATTAAATTAGAGGAAGAAGATAATTTTGAGATTAATCCTGATAGATTAAAAGAATTAATAGACAAAAAAAAGACAAAAGCTATTATAATTAATTCTCCTGCTAACCCCACTGGAAATGTATTAAGCAAAAAAGTTCTTGAAAAAATAGCTGATATAGCGGTTGAAAATGACCTTTACATATTTTCAGATGAAGCTTATGAAAAATTAATATACGAAAAAAAACATATATCTATAGGCTCTTTAAATGGAATGGAAAAATATGTGGCAACATTCCAGTCATTCTCAAAAACATATGCCATGTGCGGTTTCAGGCTGGGTTATATACATGGTCCCAATAAATTAATAGAAGCAATGACAAAATCCTCCCATTATGTAACATTATGTGCCCCGAATATTTCACAATTATTGGGCATTAAAGCTTTATCTCTTCCAAATAAATATACTCAAGATATGGTTAATGAATACAATAGAAGAAGAAAATTCATTGTTAAAAGATTAAATGAAATTGGATTAAGGACTGGAATGCCATATGGTGCATTTTACACATTTTCAAATATAACCTCATTCAGTAAAAATAGCTTGAAATTCTCCCAGGACTTGTTAAAAAAAGCAAAGGTTGCAGTAGTCCCTGGAACTGAATTTGGCAATCACGGCGAAGGTTATATAAGGTGCAGTTATGCAACGGATATTAAATTAATCGCAAAAGCAATGGACAGAATTGAAAAATTTGTGAAATAGAGTAAAATATATAAACATCTGATTGTAATTATTAATATGGCAAAAAAGCTCACATCAATTAATATAATAAAAGGACTGGAATCGCATAGTGTGGAGATTCATAAATTTAGTGTAAAAAAAATAGGGTTATTTGGTTCTTATTTAAAGAAACCAACAAAGAAAAGTGACATAGATTTTTTAGTTACATTTGAAAAATCAACATTTGATAATTATATGGGCTTGAAATTTCTATTAGAAAGATTATTTCATAAAAAAGTGGACATAGTTATAGAAGAGGATTTAAAGCCAGCTTTAGAATATGTAAAAGAGGGAGCCGTATATGCCACAACATGAATACAAGGTTTATTTAGATGATATTTTAGAAGCTATTGAAAAGATTGAGAAATATACTAAAGGCACTTCTTACAATGCATTTGTTAAAAATACTTTAATAATAGATGCAGTTATTAGAAATCTCGAGATTATCGGTGAAGCTGTAAAACATGTACCATTAGATTTAAAGAAAAAATACCCGAATGTCGAATGGAAGAAAATAGCAGGGTTAAGGGATATTCTTATCCATGAATATTTTGGAATTAATATTAAAATAATTTGGGATGTGGTAGTCAATAAAATCCCGGAATTAAAAACTTCAATTCAAAAAATAGCTAGGCAACTCTCTTAAAACGCCCGTGTTTTAAGTCCTCTAAACTGCTGATAAACTGTTTGATTAAATCGTAATCTATTTTCTCCAATACTTTAAAATGTTCATATTCAGCTCTTGATATAGTGACTGTTTCCATATAATAGTTATAAATTGCTTATTTATATATTTTTTGTTTCAAAAATTTGTAAAATAGTTAAACAATAACATTTAAAAGTACCAAGATATTAAATATTAATATGGTAAATTGGAAAGATGTCATTAATTTAATAAAGAAACAGAAAAAGAGAAAATCCAAGGATATACATCAATCAAAAGAAGGGCATTGCAGATATTGCTCCAAAAGGTTTAATGACTTGGAAAAGCATATGAAAGCCAAGCATAAGAACAGAAAATGAAATACTATCCCTGCAAGATTTGCGGATTCTCTTATAAAACCAAAGAATTGGCTGATAAGTGCTGTAATTGGTGCAAAACGCATAAATCCTGCAGCACGGAAATAACCAAGCACGCAATCAAAAACCTTTATAAATATATAAATATATAAATTATTTAAATTATAATGAAAAAGAGGAATAATATATTTGCAAATATAATAAAAGAGAACTACGCTTTCTTATTATTATTGGTCTTTTTAACTATAGTGATTAGCATTCAAGGATGCCAGCCTTCTTCACCAACATTATCAATAGGCAACTGCTGTAAAATAAAAGATCCGACAAATTTAGAAACAAAAGATTGTATACCTGCTTCATTAAGCAATGCTGAATGCGCTGCTATTGCTTTGCTAAGCGGTTCTTCATACGAATTAGCCCCAGCTTCTTCATGTTTAAACTTTGAAAGAAACCCTGATTGCGGTACTACAATCAGGGCTACAATCATATCTTTAAAGCTTGATAATATCCCCATCACCGATTATACCAATCATATTTCTGGCATTAATATCATTGGAAGCAGACCCCCACGTATAGAACCAGGTATTATTGGTAATAGTTTAAATTTTTATGGAATACCTGGCAATTATGTAACTGTAAGCAATTCATCAATTTTATACCCTCAATATATATCCTTTACTGCTTGGATAAATGCTAAGCGGACAAATGTTCTTGTGGGACCTCATGAGTATAATACTATTTTATCAAAATACGGCTCTCTATCAGGATTAGAAAGAGCGTATAATTTCTATCTTGTTAATGGTACACTAAGACTTAGTTTGTATAGTAGCTCTGGTACAGATGTCGATGTGTATAATCTAGATGGACCTAATTTGTGGGATGATAAATGGCATTTTGTTGCCGCAACATATGATAGTTCTATTGCAAAGACATATATTGATGGTGTACTTATCGCTAGTAAGGCTGGTTCTTGGAGCCACACAAACTCCAATGCAATGGTTACACTTGGTGCGAGAAAGACTAATACTGGAACCTATGATCTTTATTTTAATGGATCAATGGATGAAGTAAATATATATAGTATGGCCTTAACTGATGAAGAGATTTATGCTATTTACCAAGGTTATCAAGGTATTGATACATTTAATAGTGAAAATACAATTTGTCCTTATCATGGTGCGGGATATAGTGATAAATTTTCTAATTTAGATTTAACAAAATGGTCTGTAGTTGGAGATTATATTTCCTTAGATAATGGAAGAATAAAATATAACCTGCCATCTTCTAGTTCTCAAGTTTACAATGCTATTCATTCAAAAGATAAATTTACTTTTGATGGAGATTTTGATATGATGATTAGTTATGATGTTTCAAATTCTTCATCAGGATACAGCAGTGAAGTTAGAGGTTGGAGTGTTGGATTGCAAGTATTAACAAATCTTGCAAGAACAGGTTTGGATAAAAGAGCAAGCATACAAAGAATATTTAATGGAAGTGATGGACATAAATATGAAGCAGGTTATACACTGGATAATGTCTGGACAGGGGATACTGCAACTAATGATAAAATACCAGATATAATGGGTAGATTAAGATTAAGGAGAGAAGGAGGAAATATTTATGCTTATTATTGGGGCTGGGAGAATAGTAGATGGGAATATGCTGGGGATACAAATGGTTATTTAATTATTTCTGGATTTACAGAACCAGTATATGTAAGGATAGATAGTGATAATAGAGGTGGTTTCCCACATATTATATCTTATATCGATAACTTTATGGTTGGTTGTTTACCAGGTACTGCTAAATTACTTGACCCAGTTAATATTGGTGATACAAGTATTCATGTTGAAGGAGGGGAAATATATAAATGGGCTGTAGGAGATACAATTTATCTCGGTTCTTCTAATGAAGGTTATGTTATAACAATTATTGAATATACAAATAGTGCAGATGTGGGTCTTGATAGACCAGCTGAAGAAGAGCAAGATGCAGACAATACTGTTACTGAAGATGAAAGTGCATATTGTTCAGGAGGTGGGAAAGATTATTGTGCAGATGGAGATTGGAACCTGATCTCTGGAGATTTTGCGAATGGACAGTGTTTCCCTATTACCCCTAATATAGTTAGATGTACAGAAGAAGATGGAAAGTATACTGTAACATATGATGAATGTGGGAGTGGCAAATCGTGCATGCCTGATTGGGGTTGTGTATCTATTTCAGATCAATGTTCTGATGCAGAGGGAGGTACATATGAAGTAGATAGCGGAGGATATAATACCTTATGTATTACAGATGGAGAAAAAGGCGGGCATGGTTATGGTGGCTTTTTTAAGGATAAGGGGGAGCATTGTGTTTCCTATAGATGTTATCCTATTTGTGGTGTTGGTGGGAGTACTGCTTATTGGTATAAGTCAGGGGATATTACGCGAACACCTCCTTATACTAGCGTAGGATGTGCAGAAGGAATTACAGGTTATTGTCAATCTCGCGGTTAATCAGTTTAAATAATATTAAATCTAATCTTATGATTATTTATATAAATTTATAAGCAAGTGAATAGGCTATATTGTTAATAGACATTAAGACTATAAAAACGAAAGATTTATTAATAAGTTTTACTACCTTAAAGTGAAAATGTTTAATATTAAAAAATTAGGTTATAAGTATATTTTGCCAATATTTGTATCCGGCTTAATAAGCTTAAATGCTTGTAGTAATGATGATAGTATAAATAAACACAATAATAATCCTAAGCCTACATATCATGAAATTAATAAAAAGCCTGCTAAAAGATATACAAAATATAAAACTGGAAAGCCAAAAAATCCAGATCTAAATTTTTTATCACAGGAGTATACGGATTCTAATACATCAGAAAGATACTCATTAAAACAATCCCTATCAGAGGAATTTGGTTGGCAAGAATTTAGAGAACCAGATACAGGGCAAGAGATGAACTTTAAAGCAGTTATTAATCCTAACAAGAATCTAAAAAGTGTTGATTTAGAGATTACGACTGATGGAGAAAATTACAAAGCCCACCCTATGTCTTTAATTAATAATAATTATGAAAAAAAGATTACTTTTGATGATGGTGCTAAAGTTGAATCAAGAGTAAGAATTAGATATAATAATAAGGAGGTTGTTGAGAATTTCATTAATTTTAATGTTTACCTTTCTGAAGAAGATGGGCAGAGGGCATTACAGGAATCTCTAGAAAATAATATTAAAAAGATGACAACAAAGCCATCTAGCATAGACACAGATCATGTAGAGAATGTAATGGGTTTTAGGATAAAATTTGATAAGATATTAAGATTTAATAATCACCAATTTGGTGGAAATTTTTATAAGGGAAATTATTGTTCTAATGGTGCTTTATCTATTATTGAATATCTTTCAAGAGATAATGATTTAAGTGTAAATGATCGACTTATTGACCCTTATGAAAAAATTGATCAATACAATACAACTGTAGCTAAGATTTTAAGAAAAGATGCATCTCTATGTCCTGGAGGTGAAAATTATAAATACGGGAAAGAGAAAGGTATACCTTTAATTATTATAGATTATTGTAAAGAATATAAAGATCAATTAATTCCAAGAACGAAAAAGGACATTGAAACCATTGTAAAAATTAGTTTATCAGAACTTAATAAAAAAATTTTCTATAAAACAATTAAGGATTACACAAAAGACGTTAAAAATTCTGTAACTTTATTTTGAAAAAATAATAGACGGGCATATAATTAACTTCATTTTTATATTTTAATAACTTTTAGATACTAAACAAATTCTAATAAATTAATGAAAATAGACAAAGAACTGATAAAAAGAGTATCTAATAACGCAAGGTTAAACCTGGCAGATAAAGAAATATAGGAATTTACGCCGAATCTAAATATACCTCACCACATAAAAACCTTTATAAATAAACAGCAATTATTTAACTTATGTATGACATTATAATAATAGGAGGCGGTGTTTCTGGGATTGCAGCTGCAATTTATTCAGCAAGATTTAACTTAAAAACATTAATACTTTCTCAGGAAACAGGCGGATTAATACAATACACCCATTTGGTTGAAAACTACCCGGGATATAAGTCAATCTCAGGCCCTCAGTTAGCAGATAAATTCAAGGAGCATGTTGATGATTATAAAGATTTAGTGGACATAAAAGAAGAGCCTGCAGTGGATATAGAAAAGAAAAATTCTATTTTCAAGGTTAAAACTAAAAAGTCTTCATACGAAGGAAAAACAATACTTATTGCTACAGGAACAAGAAGAAAAGAGCTTAATGCAAAAGGCGAAAAACAATTTAAAAATCGCGGAGTAAGTTACTGCGCTGTATGCGATGCCACATTTACAAAAAACAAAATAGTTGGCGTAGTCGGGGGATCAGATTCAGCTGCGAAAGAAGCTTTATTATTGTCAGAATACGCAAAAAAAGTTTATATTATTTACAGGAAAGAAAAAATACGCGCAGAGCCGATAAACCAAAAAAGAATAGGCAAAAAAATAAAAGAAGGAAAAATAGAAATAATCAACAATACAAATGTCTTGGAAGTAAAAGGGGATAAAGTTTTAACGCATGTTATTTTCGATAAGCTTTACAAAAACAATAAAGAATTTAAATTAGACTTCCTTTTCATAGAGATAGGACATATAGTTGAATCCTCTCTCGCAAAGAAATTAGGCGTAAAGCTTGATGAAAAAGAGCAGGTAATAATAGACAAATACTCAAGAACAAATATAGAAGGCGTTTATGCGGCAGGCGACGTGACAGACAGGGAATTCAAGCAGGCTATTACTGGTGTTGCAGAAGGATGCATAGCAGCTAACGAAGCTTATGAATATATAAATAAAATGAGGTAAAAATGGATATGTTTGACGAATTTGGACCGGAATTAATAATTGAAGTGTACAACCCCAAAGCTAACATGCACGGTTTCTTGATAATCGATTCAAGCGCAAGAGGTCCGGGAAAAGGCGGAATTAGAATGACTCCTACTTTGGATAAAGAAGAAGTTTTCAGGTTGGCAAGAACAATGACATGGAAGAACGCTATGGCGAATTTGCCCTTTGGTGGCGCAAAATCAGGAATAATAGCAGACCCGAAATTAATGTCAAAAAAACAAAAAGATTCCATAATAGCGGAATTTTCAAAAGCTTTAAAGATAGTTTGTCCTGAAAAATATGTTGCGGCCCCTGATATTAACACAGCAGAGCATGAAATGGAAGTGTTTGCAAAGGCTAATGGCTCAAGAAAATCATGCACAGGAAAGCCGAAAAAAATGGGAGGAATACCTCATGAATTAGGAAGCACTGGTTTCGGTGTTTTTCATTCTGCTTTAGTTGCAGTTTCTTATCTTGGCTGGAATATCAAAGAAAAAACAGTAGCTGTCGAAGGATTTGGAAATGTCGGAAGCTTCGTGACTAAATTTATTTCAGAGTCAGGCGCTAAATTAGTTGCAGTTTCAGATTCAAAAGGTGTTATTTATAATAAGGACGGAATAGACTTTAAAAGATTAGAAAGTATAAAAATAAAAACAGGCTCTGTAACAAATTATCCTGGGAAGAAATTGCCATCAGAAGAAATAATTTCCCTGCCTGTTGATATTTTGATAACAGCAGCAGTCCCTGACTTAATCAAGATTAGCAATGTCCATAAGGTAAAGGCAAAATTAATAGTTGAAGGCTCCAATATACCAATGAAGCCTGAAGTTGAGGAGATATTGTACAAGCATGGTGTTTTAGTTGTTCCGGATTTCGTGGCAAATGCCGGTGGTGTAATTTCAAGTTATGTTGAATACATTAATAGTTCTGTAAGCCAAATGTTCAAATTAGTTGAAAAAAAAGTAACTGAAAACACCAAGATGGTTTTGGAAATTTCAAAAAAGAAAAAGATTTCTCCAAGGGAAGCTGCAATGCAGATAGCCAAAGAACGCGTATTAAAGAAGTGCAAGATATGCAAGGTTTAAGCTTTCATAAGTTTTTTAAACTAACTAATTTCTTTTATTTATATGGGCCTGTAGTCTAACTTGGATAGAACGGATGGCTACGGTTTTAAAAGCAGAAACCATCAGATCCGGGTTCAAATCCTGGCAGGCTCAAATATTTTCATGCCTTATAACCCCCATAACCACGCGTCACGCGACAAGTCCGCACAACCTTTATATATTAAAAATAAAAACTACTTATATGGAAAAAGAGGATTATATTCAATCATGTCCGGAATGCGGCAATCTAATAAATTCAGTAAGCTGCAGCAAACATTCTTTATGCGATAATTGCGGCTATAAATGCGAATGTTAAAAATGGAAACTATAACAGATGAGAAAACTTTAAATACCAGTTATATACATTTATATAACATGGCACATCAGATATTGCAGCAAAAAACCATATTGCATTACCCTCAATTAGACACAATTTTAATGGTGGAAGAATTTATCAGAGACAATTCAGGAGAATATAAAAAAAGAAGCCTGTGGGAAAGCCTGCCTAAAAAAATGATGTATCAGACTTTTTGCATAATATTTGATTATTTGCTATATTCCGGAAAAATAGCATTAGACAAAGAAGGGCACATTGCTTGGGTGTGGGACCCTGAAGGCGTTAAAAAATATCTCAAAAGGAAGGATTTATCATGGAGATAAAGTCAGAAGTAAAATTTGGCAATGAAAATATCAAAGAAGCATATAAAAAATTAGATAACAAAACTTTTCAAGAAAATCAGCTAAAAGAATGGTTGATAAGGGCATTTCAAGATTTGGAGAAAGATGCTTTTTGCGGAATCCAAATCCCAAAGAGATTAATACCTAAAGAGTATTATAATAAGTTCAGTAAGATAGACAACCTGTGGAAATATAATCTGCCAAATGCATGGAGATTAATCTACACCGTTAAAAAAGATCAGATTATAGTTTTAACTATAATTTTAGAATGGATGGACCACAAAGAATACGAAAGAAGGTTTAAATATTAACTTAAATAGAAAACCTTAAAATATATAAAAAACAATGCAAATATATGAAAAAGAGGCATTTATTATTTATTGTAGTCTTAATTATTTTAATAGGCGTAGCATTTTCTTACTTTAAAAATATCTCTTATGAAAAAGGTTTTGAAGCTGAAATTTTAGTAAAAAACCTAGACACGCCATGGTCAATTGATTTCCTGCCGAATGAAAATATGATATTCACTGAAAGGGGAGGTAAAATAAGCGTTTTTGACGGAAAAGAAACAAAAGTTATAGCTGAAATTAATGTAAATGAAGAAAGCGAGTCAGGATTGCTGGGCATAGCAGTTGACCCTGATTTCAATATCAATTCATTTATTTACGTTTATTACACTTATGAAAATGGAAATAAGGTATCAAGGTTTATTTTAAAAAACAGCATGCTGGAAAACGAATCTGTTTTGCTTGATAATATACCTAACGCTATATTCCATGATGGGGGAAGAATAAAATTCGGGCTTGATAAAAAATTATATATCACAACAGGTGATGCGACAATCCCTTCATCAGCCCGGGATATTAATTCCCTGGCAGGCAAGATATTAAGGATGAATCCGGATGGCTCTGTCCCGGAAGACAACTCTTTCAAAAATTATGTTTATTCATACGGCCATAGAAATCCGCAGGGTTTAGCCTGGCATCCGGAATCAAAAGAGCTTTATTCATCAGAGCATGGCCCTACAAGAAATGACGAAATAAACATTATCAAAAAAGGCGTGAATTACGGCTGGCCTGAAGAATGCGCAGTGCAGGGAAATTATGAA
>Ga0209542_10013982_pt1 | contig 13721 bp, 15 predicted proteins | sample RifCSPhighO2_01_FD_184028 | JGI IMG/M metagenome (GOLD analysis project Ga0209542, IMG submission 184028) | Soil microbial communities from Rifle, Colorado - Rifle CSP2_plank highO2_0.1 (SPAdes) (version 2) | ecosystem: Environmental > Terrestrial > Deep subsurface > Rock core/Sediment ...
GAAAAAGCGAAAGAATACGTTGCAAACCACGAGACTCATCACGCCAAAGTTTTTGCCGTCTTATTAGGGAATCCCCGCCATTTATGGCTGGGGAGGACGTCAATTAAATCTGTAACTATTTTGGAATTAAACCTGATTCAATTTTCTATCTCTAACAAAGGTTCCATCTCAACTTCTAATTTTACCTCTTTATCTCCCATTTCTATATCTAATTTACTAGATTCAAAACCTTCTTTTTTTATAACTACAACATACCCTTGGTTTAAAGCTATATCCTTGAAAGCAGTAATCCCTTCACCGCTAGAGTATTCAATTCTATTTGGTATGGCTCCAGGTTTATTGTAATCGTTATCATAATAGAGAGAAACTTCAGCATCTTGCAGTAATACCTGTTCTGGACTTTTTATAATTAATTTTAAAGTTGGCCAAGGCAATAAACTTAGTTCTACTTTCGCTTCAGCTCCGTGTTCTGAATAGCGTACTTCTACTTTTTTTTGGCTCAGACCATATTCTTCTTTAGATACTTTGATTAAATAAGGTCCGTCTTGGACTCTCTCAAAAAGTACAAAACCGTTTTCATCACTAATGAGCACTTTTTTGAATAATTCTGTTGCATCTTTATTCTGATTATTTAGTCTATTTTTATCATCTTCATTATCTGCAAAAAGTATTACTGTAGCACCATATATGGGGTTATTATCTTCATCTAAAGCTCTTACTGCTAAATTTGTTATTTCTTTAGTTAAAGTTAAAGTAAGATGTTGTTTTTGATCAAGAAGTGCATGGACTGATTCTTGTCTTCCTGCAAAATATCCAACTTTTTCTGCTCTGATTATATTATTTTCTTGAGTTAGGATTACTTCTTTAGTGCCTTTGCTTTCTCCATAAGAATTAGTTTTACCTTTATAAACACTGTTTAGATAAATCACTGCATCACCAATTGGTAGATTTTTTTCATCAACTACCTTAACAGAAAGAATACTCACTTTTCCTGCGTAAGAATCATCGATAGCTTTTCCTGTTATTTTTTCTGACGAAGAACAACCTAGGGATAAAGTTAAACTTAGAATCATTATAATTAGAACTATCAAACTTAGAAGCGAGTACTGTTGTTTTTTAGTTATCATATTTTAACACTATCAATATTTTTTTTCTTATGCGAAAAAATTCGTGGTGTATGTCAGAAACCACGTTTCTGATCACATTAGAAATGCTTTACATTTCAAATGAAACATCGTTATTTATGTCGAAATTTTTGCATCCTAAAAATGCGTTGTTTAGAAACCGTCTCAGTTCAAACCACGCATGCGGAGAAAAGCAACGACTTTTCTAGCATCCCAGAATTGCCAGGCAATTCTCAGGACTTTAGTGCGTGGTGAGACGGTTTCACGCATTTTTATGATAATGATTGCGTTGTTAGTGGGATAACTTTTAAATATTTCGCTCTACAATAATATGTATGGCAAATTATATTATTTCTAACGTAAGAGAAGTAAAACCTAGTAAATTAAGAAAAAACTACCCTCCACAGAAGAGAAGCTGCGCGAATTTATTACAGATTACGACCTTGAGAAGTTAGAGCTTTTATCAAATCTTTCTACCTATTTTCAAGCAGATGATCATGTGGGCTGGAGCAAGGGGCCAGTAATTCTTTATCCAGGATGTGGGGCAGACATTTTATACTTACTTCTTTTTTTAGAAAAAATCGGCTATTTTTTTCAGGAGGCGGAAATTATCTTAAATGATATTGATAATATTTTCAATTTAATCAAAACGAGTTTAGATGATTTGGGGATTGGTTTTGTCGATGAGAAAAGTGCCGGTTATGGTGAAAAGATTTCATTTTATTGGAAAGAACAACTAATTCACTTACCGTTTATATCGGGGAATATATTTGAGTTGTTAGTGCATTTACCATCGTTTGATCTCTATTTTGAAAGAGCTTTTCGTCTGATGAAGGAAGATCATTTTGAATATGAATTTCAAGTTTTTCGTAAACTCAATCCCGGTGGGATATTAATTAGCGATTCTGGCTATGCTCAGCTACCACTTAAAAAAACAGATATAAATAAAAAAATAAGCTCTTATGGTGAGATGATGGTGGGGATAAAAAATAAATAAAAATATAAATCTGTTATCCCTAATTTATCTTTCATCCAACTGGTCATCTTTACCACAGTAAGGGCAACAGGCACGAAAGTATATCCCAGACCGGCTAGTATCGAGTTTGAAGCGGTAGTGGCAGCGATTACAATACATTCTTTTGTAATCTGCTTCTTTACCTTTTTCTTGTTTTTCGATTTTAGGTAGGTATACGTTTCTTACTGCTTCTTTAACAAAAGTTTTTCTTACCGGTGGGACTGTTGATGCTGTTACTTGTCTGCTTTTCATTTTATCACAGCAAGCTGAGCAAAGAATCCAGTTCCTTTCTTTGTCTCGTTGTAGCATTTTTATTTGATTAGCAGGTATGTTGATCTTACATACTTCACAACTGCGAAGTTTTCTAATGTCCATTTCCATCTTTTTTCCTCCTCTAGTAATCTGTTTTTTAAAACTGTTTAAAATGATATCTGTTTTCGTTATTTTGTTTCTTAGTTATTTGTTTTGTTAATTGATTATTAAATTGCACCGCTCATGAGCCATTTGACATAGGAATAAAGTACCAAAGCCAGGTTTACAGTACGCATATTACTTTGATAAGCACATTCCACTCCTTTTTTTATTATTTCTACATCTTGTTCTAGCTGCTTTGCTTCAGCTAGGTTCTCAGTTGGAATACGTAGTTTAATTTGTTCAAAACTTAGTTTTTTTAACTCTTCTTCTAAGGTTACATGAAATAAATATCCTCGTTGTAAACTTTCACCAAGTCCTTGTATGTCGGCCAATGGCCCTTCATGGACTATGCCTGCGGGATTAAATGAAAATTCATCTTGACGTAAGATTGTTTGAAAGATATGATTCAGTTTTTCATTACATGCCGCTTTTTCTTGAGAACTACTTAAGCGAGGAATACTATTAAATGTTTGAGAAGCCAAATGGGCTAAATCCTGTTGCCACACTGCTAGGTTGTCCATATACTGTAAATTATTTAATAAAGCCAAAGGTAAATCTCTCAGTAATTGGAGTGAACGATGTAGATTAGTGGCTTCATATAATTCATCTTGTCTGGCAGAAATTTCTTCAATTTTTTGCATTACTTTTGGCTGCATTTCTATGGCCGCTAAGATTGTTTGGCGGTCATTAGGTGCGATATAAAAGTTAGATAGATAATTATGAAGTAATTGTGTTTGTAGGGGGTAAGGTGTTTTCTGTTTTAACTCTCTAATTAAGTAAACACTTTCAATATCTGCTGTTTTGTGATGCAGCTGATTTAACTTGTGGATATAAAGCATGGCCATTTTTTATTTTAGCATTGTTTTTTTTGTTTAATTTTTAGTTTGACATTGTAATGTGTTTGATGTTGCAGTATTATTCTTTTAGTCTATTTTGCACAGCTTAGTTTGTCCCCTTTTCCACAATATGGGCAGGATAAACTTTTTGATACTCCTAATTTATTCTCATCTATTCGAAAGCGATATTTGCATTGCTCGCAAAAATAATGCATATATATTGGTTTAGTTTTTTTTGGCTTTTCATCTTGAATCTTTGATTGTTGCTGTATACTTTTTTTTTCTAAGTAGCATTTTTCGCAAAGAATTAGGTTACTAATCTGACCGCCATTTAATGTCAAAGGGTAGAGATGTACTTTCTCTAAAGGTACTGATATTGTACAGTTTTGACAGGCTTTCGTCTTATGAAAATCCATCATTTCACCAATTTCTTTTTGAAAGGAATGACTTTACTTGCTGAATATTGTACTTCCTTTTTTAGTGTGCTTGGAGCTAAAGTTATATTTAAACATATCTGTGGTGGGGAATTGTCTTTAGAATTTAGGTGTTTTACTTTCTGTTGACCTACTCTATCCAATCTTTGTTCTTAATCTTCTCTGGCAGATAGTGTTCAGAAATGAAACTAATACCGTGGGAAGAAAGGGACTGAATCTCTACTTTAGCGTCGAATTCTTTCATCATTTTGAATTGGCGCTGCCAGTCTTTATGTTTAGCAAACCATTCGTAGTTCTGCATCTGTTTAATTCTTGATCTGTCTTGGTCAGTTAATTTGATGAAGTGGCGTTTTAGGTCGTATTTAACTATATCATCCATAGTTACGCCTAAGAATTTTACGGAAGGGATAGCCATTTCGCTAGCCATATGGGCTAAGCTGATAGAACCATATTTAATGACGCTATAAATGTAAAATCCGTAAATATCTCCATCTGTTAAAACAAAAATGGGTAAGTTATGTTCATTACAGAGTCTTTGTAATAATCTTCTAATTCCCCGTGTGGTTTGACCTTGTGAAGACATGATAATACAGTTTTCTTTAGCCCAGAAACGGTCTTCATGCAGTCTTTCCCAAACAGCAGCTTTTTCCATGTACATAACATATTTTGCGTCAACTTTCTTGAAAGTGATATGTTCTACATTACTTGGAATACTCCAACCACCTGAACCTAATTTAGACCAGTCGATGGTGTCGCCTGAATCTTCAATTACAACTTTACCGGCTACAGACCCCATTTTGTTAGCGTTAACTTGTAAATTTTCTCTGGAGAAACTAGTGATTAGTTCTAAATCTTCAATTGCTTTATCGGATTCTTTCTGGTCATCTACTAAGTTTATTTTTGTGTTAGGGATAGTTCTTTTAGCCATGTAAAAGACGTCCCGCAAGCTGGCATGTTTTTTTACATCAATCAAACTTTTACAGATAGAAGCTACTTCTATTGTTTGTAAGAATTTTTTAGCGTGAGCAACATTGAAGAAAAAGCGCTGGGCGGTTTTTTCACCTAAACCTAGGGTTTTAGTTTCTTGGTCATAAACAACGTTGCTCAAACCTCTAACAGAAAGTTCAATCTTAGGATTTTGGCCTTTATTGATATCTTGTACTAAACTATGCCCTAATTCCAATAGTTTATCTTTAGGCGTAGGCTCGCCAGCTTTTTTATGGGAGTAAGTATTTTGAGTGTGAGTAGAACTTAAGGTAGCTTGAGTGGCACTTTTCTTTTCTTTTGAAGTTGTATCGTCGTTTTTTTTACCCATTTTGTTTTTATTTAATTTTGTTTTTAATTGGTTATTGTATTAGTTAATTTATGAAACTAACTTAATCCTCTTCTTCATTTTTTTCTGCTAACTTGGTGTCTTCTTCAACTTCACCTTTGAGGGATTCCATTTGTTGTATTGCTTGTTGTATGGATTCTTTTTTAATCATTTCTTGCAGTTTTTTAATTAAATGATCTTTATTTTCTCCGGTTAAACGAGCTAAGGCATCAGCAACTTCCGGGATGTAGCGCTCAAAGAGGTTGGCACGTTCTAATTGCCCTTGTACTCTACTTTTTTTATGGACATAAGATTGTAATTTGCGCCCTGCTTCTTGTAAAGCTAATTTAATTTCTTTAATTATATCTGGGTAATGGGTTAAAGCTTCTTTTGATTCTGAAGTGAAAGGAACCCAGACGGAAGCAATGTGCATGAGTATAGTTAAAGGGCCTAGCGGTAAGTTACCAGTACTTTGCTGCAAGCCATAAGCTTTCCAGTTGGTTGCGATTACTGATTTAGTAAAAGCGCAAGCTCCCTGTTGATACAATAAAGGTACACGATTAGCAAACCGCAACATAGTTGCTAATTCTTCTTTTGGTTGGTCTCCACCATAAGCAATGCCAACTTCTATCAAAAAGGGGTTACCACGATAAACAAATACTGGCCTGGATATTGAGCAATAAAACTCTGCATTAATTTCTTTCTTCAAACTTTTTTCCATCAATTCTTCACCGATAGGACTTAGACAGTCTGTAGGTGGGGCCATGATTTTGGTATTTTGCATGCCTTGAAATAATTGTTCAGCCATCTCGCGATTTAGCTCTTGAGGTTTGGCGTTAGTTAATAATTTTGAATTTTCACAAATTTCTTTAGCGGTTCCTGGACCTACTCTGCTAAATTCTGTAGTTAAAAATTGCTGCAATGTTTTTGTTTCTGTGCGCTCTAGCATTTTTATTAGTCTGCCTAGTTCTACTCCGTAAGGGTGGGGTTGAATTTCTTTTGCTTCTGGAGGCAATTTGTCAGTAGCGCGAGAATAAAGTATTTGTTGTGCTTCTGGATTAGTATAAATGAATGTAGCGTGGGGGTTAATAATGGCAGTTTCTTTCAAATATTCATCAACTGACTGACGGCCTTTGATATAGCTGCCTTCCATATCTATCTCGATTCTTGTTCCGCGTTCTTTTTCCCAAGTAATCTCTTTTTCTTCTACAATATCTGGATTGTTAGTTTGAGTGTTAATTTTTAATTTGAAATTGTGTGCTGGTTTATTTGGTCCGGTTTTAGAAATAATATTGGCTGGTCTTCCGGTGGTGAGCTGGCCATAAAGTAGGGTGGCAGAAATTCCTATACCCTGTTGTCCTCTAGTTTGAGCTAGTTTATGAAATTTTGAGCCGTAAAGAAGCTTAGCAAAAATTTTTGGAATTTGTGCTTTAACAATTCCTGGGCCGTTGTCCTCTACAATCATACGAAAGCGTGTTTCATTCAATTTGACAAGTTCTATACTTATTTCGGGCAGGATATGGGCCTCTTCACAAGCATCTAAAGAGTTATCTACTGCTTCTTTAACGGCGATTAAAAGGGCTTTACGGGGGTTATCAAAACCTAAAAGATGGCGATTCTTCTCAAAGAACTCGGAAATACTAATCTCTCGCTGTTTCTTTGCTAGTTCTTCTGCGCTTACTTGAGCCATAAAGTGGTGAGAAAATAAGTGGTTTATAAGGGTTGCGGTTGGTGGGTTGATTTTAGAGAAGTTTTAGAACATTTTTAGAAAAATTTTAGAGATAGTATTACTAAATTAGTAGAAATAAGCCATTAAACCATAAAGAAAATAATTATCGTTAAAATAGTCGCTAATCCCAATAGCAGTGCAGTTTTTCTTTCTGCAAAAACTATTCCTACACATTCAACAAGTACAGCGATTATTGATATCAATTGTGTATCTATCATTTTTGAATCAATCTTGTAATGCTAAGTAAAGCTACTCCTCCAGCCATTACAAATCCGCCAAGGATAGAAAATATTTCATCTTTAGCCAAACGAATCATGGCGGCTCCTAGGATAACTAAAGCAAAGCCGATAATATCCATACTTAAAACCAAAGGCAAAATCTTTCCGCGTTTATTTATTGATGAATCGTTAACCATACTTTCTTAGAAGCGTAATATCTATATAAATTTATCTTGAAAGTCTGATTCTAATAAACACAGAAATCCTAAAATCGCCTACCCACCGTTCGCTTCGCTCATCTAGTCACTTCGTTCGTGACTTTCCTTCGGAAAGCTCCACAGCACATCAGAAACTTCGGTTTCTAGGGTTGCTTGACAGCAACAGCTGTGGGGTATTTGGCTATTTTTTGAACACGGATTTCTGGTTATTCCTCGCTAAACCGTTGCAAGTCAAGTCACTACGTTCGTGAGTTGCGTACCGCAACCAACTGGGTACAATTCGGGATTGTTGTCCCGAATGTACAAAAGGGAAAACTATCCCTTTTTGTATTATACCCAGCGAGGAATAAAAAATAAAATAATAAGAATATAATAAAAAATAAAATAAACTCAAAAATAAAATCTAACGTTTTCCTTTCTTTACTTTAACTTCTTTGACTACGCTAGCAGTTACAGAATCACTGTTTTCAGTGTCATCCTCTTCCACTGTTTCATCAGTATCCTCTTCTGTATCATCACTATCTGAGGTATAGTCTTTATTTTCTACACTCTTTTCTGCGTTATCTTCTCTTTCTTCTTTGTTAGATTTTATTTCTTCTTTTACTTTTTCTCTAGCTTTTTTTGTTTTTTCTTTAAGATCTTCTAGTTTTTCTTTAAGTTGTTCTTTTCTGTCTTCTCTATTATCTTTAATTGCAGTTTTTAGCTGTTCGATTATCTGTTTGACTTCCTCTTTACTTTGGGAGTTCTTCAGCTGGTTAGCTATATCGCTAATTTCTGATCCTTGCATTCCTGCTTCTTTAAGTCCTTCTTTAGATTTGATTTGTTCCTTCAAATCATTTAATCTAGTTTTAGCTTCAATTAACTGGGCTTCTGCATCTGTAGTATCTTGACCTTTTGTTTTATCTTCTTTAATTTTTTCTGCAGCTTTTGCCAAGCGTTTTTCAGCTTTTTCCAAAGATTTTTCAGCGCGATCTTGTCGTCCTGAATTTAAACCTGCTTTTTGATCTTCTTCTTCTTCTGCAGCATCTACTTCTGCATCAGTCTTTTTGGCTAGAGCTTTGTATTTTAATTTTGCTTGTTCTTTTTTGGCAGCTACTTTCTCTTCCATTTTCTGGGCTTTGTCTTTTATTTTGCCAAAAACTTGCTCTAAATGGGCTAATTGCTGAGCATTCATTTTCGCACGCATTCTTTCTAATATTCTGTCTTTGACAGCGCTTACTTTAGTGTAATGGTTTTCTACGCTATTTTGTAATGTGGCAACTGTTCCTACGGTTTCTAAACTACTTTCTGAGTTGTCAGCGCCATCTACAGCTTGAGTAGATTCTTCAGCATTAGTAATTGCTTCTTCATAATTTTGCTGTGCTTCAGCGGTCGCTTCAGTATTGCCTTCTTCAGCCATTTGTTCTGTTTCTGATAGTCTTTCTTCAGCAATCTCCAAGCTTTTTTCTGTTTTTTCAGCTTCGTCAAAAGTTAAGGCTAGGGCAATATTATCTGCTAGTACATCTAATCCATATAAAGCTGAATCAGGAGTGACGCCAGCCTCTTGTAGTACGACTACTTCTTCAGTAGTATCAACTTCTTCAGTAGTATCAACGCTAGAATCAGCACTAGTAGTGATCTGGTCTTCTGTATTTTCAGCTATTACTGCTGGCATGGCATCTGTTATTTCAAATGTTGTGTTCTCTTCACCAGTTACTTCAGCTAAGGCCATAGGCAGGCTGAGAATTACTAGCCAGACCAAGGCTAAACTTAATATTCTATTTTTCATTTTTTACCTCGTATTTTTTACTATTTTTATTTATTTTTTACTGACTAAACTAATAGCAAATCTCATTAATTATTGAACACTTGTAAGATCTGCTAAATAGTAAATTGCGCAAAGAGTTCCAACATTTTTGCAATTTACTATAACTAAATCAGGACTAAATTTAGTTTTCTTTGAATGAGTATAGTCTAGGAGATATATAATTAATACGTGAAACAAGGTGAAACAAGGTAGATATAACGGGTATTGGTTAATTTAAATCTCTTCTATTTTCATTGACTAGAATTATTAAAATTTTTAACACCTTTATCATCCACATTGTTTTTTTAGTAACTCAAAAGTGATGATTTAACCGAAAGGTTTAAATAATACTTCTAGTTTAGGTCTATATTAACCTAAAATACTGTTTACAAGATTAAATGGGTGTAAAAATGACAAACCAATGGGCTGAAATATTTGCTGAATTAAAAGATAAACTTCATGAACAAAAGAGAACTGAACGTCAAATGCTCGAGAGTATTGCTGAACAAGTTTTTGATGCCTATCGTGCAGCTTTAAAAGATGATTTTACTACTCAAGGAGTTATTGCTGCTTCAACTTATGGTTGTGACATTAGAGATTGGAATTCAATAGACAGTAAGATGCAAGATGTCTTCTGGGCTTTAGGTGCAAAATATCCTGAATCTGTAGATACAAAAAAAGCATCTAATCTCTTTTCAGATGGCGTTGTTGGACATCTACGTGAAAAAGGATTGACCATCTCTGATGAACAAGCTAAGCTATTTCCTGATTTGATGGAAAGTGTAATGCAAGAATCTGAAAAATTAGGATTTAATTATGATAATAAAGTTAGACAAGCTCGTCTTCTTGGTCTAAAACCACTAGTGGATTATAGGTCTTGGCTAATTAAAGGTGGACAAACTTTTATGGATTATGGTACATACTCTTTTGAATTAAAACAAACTAATAATACTATTAAAGCTGCGCAGAATGCGCTTATAACTGCTTTAGTTGCGGCAGAAGATATCGTAGCTGATTATGGGATGCGAGTAGAAACTATTGTTGGAATTAAAAAAGTAGACCTTAAAGATGACGCGTGGCTTGGTGGAATTCCATTTTTGGTCACTTATGAAACTAAGGATGGTGCGACTGGCAAAATTGATGTATTAAATTCCTCACTTAGAAGTATAACGGAAGAAATAGCTGAGCATAGGGCTTTTTCTTTACTTCATGAAAAAAAAATAAATCCCGAGTATAATACAGAAGTTATTGGGCCTGTTAACATGGAGGCTTTAGTTGGTTTACCTGGAAGTATTAGTGAAGAACTGAGAGCCAATGTTTGGAGAAGAAATTTAAATAGATTTGGAGTGGATCCTAGCCAAAAAGCTGAAGTAGTTTTAGTAGATCCTACCGATAGAGAAAAAGTAATTTTCTTTTATGGAACACAAATAAATAGTAAAGATAATGGTATTATGGTGGGGTTTAAATTTGACGAACGATATAATCGCGAAAGATATGCTTTTGTTATGCCTAGAGAAATTATGCAAAATGATATAGGTCGTGCTGAGAGAATTAAAGACAGGTTAGATCATAGTTTCAAACCTCTATTAGATCCAATGTCTGTTCAAGATTATGTTAAGAATAAACAAAGACTTACTCAATATCGGCCATAATTTTATTTTCTATTTTTTAGCTTTATAATTTTAATATCTATTAACATTTCTAACTGCTTCTCTTAGCTTGGCTTCATTATCTTGAAAAGTTAATCCTCCTGACTGATAATGTGTGCAATTTCCTATACCATCTATAATAAAATATGAAGGAAATGAATCGCTGCATTTAGGAAACTTTTTTCGACAATACCTATCTAATTGGATATCTCCTCTATTGGCAATTAATACATTATCAAAATCCATCCTATGCTTGCGTGTATCTTTAAGCCACTCTCTTTTATCTGTGGCAAAATCTTTTCCCCAACCGCTATACATACCTAATACTTCTATTTTGGAGGTAAGCTTATTTAAGATAGGAAAAGATTCTTTGCAAGTGGTGCAACCATATTGAATTGTATGAATTAGCAATGGATTTTCATGATAATAATCACTTAATTTGTTTAGTCTTCCATCTAGTGACCAAACATCAAGATTGGGAAAATTAAACGGAATAGATGATTCTATCACAGGTTTAGATCTAGAGGATTTAATTTCATCAGTACTAGATTCATCTGTTCTTGACTGGTTTTTTCCTGTCCCATATAACTTATCTTCATATGATCCTTTGTTATAAGCTCTTGGTGTTATTGATGGAAAACAACCAGATTCTAAAGCAAGACTTGATAGGCCGCCAAATATAAATATTCTTCTGTTCATTTTCTGATTTTATCTACTATTTTGTTTGATTATACTTTGTTAAAATCTATTTCCTTCTTCAATCTTATCTTATTTGTATTGCCAAATGGTATCTTCTCGATTAAGCCTTTGGCTTCTAAATTTCTAATTTTTCGCGACAATTTTACTTTAGAGATTCCTGTTTTTAGCACTATTTGTTTTTGCCACAATTCATGGTTTTCTGCTTCATACAATGTTTCAATAATGGCTCTCTCTTCTTCAAATAAATTTCTGGTGAGGTCTTCCTTTATTTTTTCTGTACTGTGGCTTTCTTTATTGTTTTCAATAGTTTTTTCTTCTTTTTTAGTAATTTTACTTTTTATTTGTAATAAAAGTATTAATGAGGCGCCAATTATAATTAACAAAAAGATAACTAACACTACATAAGCATAAACTTCACTATTTTCTTCTTTATACATTACCATCAAAGTTTTACTTTCTTCTAAGTCAACTTCATCCCAATAAATATTGATACTTTTACCATCGGTAGTAATTTTTTTAGTTGCAGGAAAGATGGAGGGCTGAGGTGAGCTTAATGGATATTTGAGGGTAGCACTTTCTGGAAGTATTAATTTGACTATAATTTCTGGTGCTTCTAGATTGCCTAAGTCTAAGATAAAGTAATTATTATCGGTCTCTTCTATCAAGCTTTCTGTGATGTATTTGATAGTGAATGAAGTGTTTAACTTTTTATTAATCATTAATAGTTTGTAGTCTTTAAATTCCTCAACTTCAAATTCAACATTCTCAACTTCAAGAGCGGCTGCATCTTCTGGAATGGCTATAGTGATGTTCTTGCTTACGGCAGATAATTTGATATTTTCTTCTACTATTACCTTATCAGAAATGATGGTATAAATTGCTTTGTAACTTTCTATTTCTGGTAAGTGATTTAGAGCTAAAGTTTGAGTAGATGCAAATACTAAAAATAATAAGAATGATAACATCCATAATATTAATGATAATTTTGTTTTTTTCATGACTATTAGGCATCTAATAATATCAATAATAAAATTAAAACTTAGCTCCGGCGCCGAAGATCATTTCTTTTCTTTGTTTTTCTAGGAAGCGGTATACGGTTCGATGCATAGCTCCTTCTAAGAGCATGCCTAAAGCTCTTCGAGCCATTGAGGCATTGGCAGTTTCTCCAATGATTGAAGCCGTTTTTCCATAAACAGATATTTCGGTTTCAGTTAAACGTTCTATCTCTTCACGAGATTTACCACCTGTTCCGATAACACGGCCTTTGAGGCGTTGTAAGATGTTTTTATTTTTACCAGCCATTTCACTTAAGTCCATGATTTCTAAAGCATAATCTGGCTTGAGAAGTTGTAGGGCTGTTTTTGGATTAAAACCGCGACCAACGGCCCGGACAATTTCTTTAGCAGTGTATAATTTTAAACCGTCATCGCTGGTTATTTGTACGTCCCCCTCTTTGCTAATTTCTAGTTTGCATTCTGAATTTTCTTCTATTTCTTTCTTAGTTTTTCCTTCTGTGCCTATCAATACAGCGACACGTTCTTCAGGAATCTTTAATTCGTAAGAAAACTCTTCTAGGTTGCTTGAGTCTTGACTATTTGAATCTGAATCTTCGTTTAGGTCTTGATTTAAGTCTTCCTCAGTGAGGTTATCGGCTTTTTCTTGACTGTCTTTAGTTTTAGTTTTAGTTTTAGTTTTTGACATTTTGGGTATTTTTGTTAATTGTTTTTTAATGAGTTATTTCTTTAATTGGCATATCTTCTATCATTCAATAAGCCTATTTTACCATATTTTAATCTTTCTTTAAAAACTGTTGCTATAAAATAAGTATGGTCCAAAAATATATGTTCTACTCACTCTTTTTCAGCTTTTCCACAGCGTTCTTAAAAGCTTCTTTTTGTTTATCTGTAAGAGAGCCGTATTTAAGATAGTTTATTTTTATACTTCGTAGAAAAGAATTATCTTTGTAAAATTCTTCGGGAATGTTAAACATCTTTTTCATTTCAGGATCAGTTATGGTTGCACCCATCTCTGATTTTTGGCATTGATAACATACAGGAAATTTATTTTTCCACGTTACCGTAACATAATTAGTTTTACACTTATAACATTTTTGTTTGTATTTGATGGCGGGCATGGTATTGTTCTTCTCTTTGTTTATTTTTTAAATAACTTCTGAGCAAGAAATCCCCACGCTTTAGCGTTGGGGATGAATTGCGAAAGTTACTAATTCTATGTCTTAGCTATATGGCTTGGTAAAGTGATGAGCCTCAAAAACGAGGTGAGACAC
>Ga0209542_10013983_pt1 | contig 13721 bp, 14 predicted proteins | sample RifCSPhighO2_01_FD_184028 | JGI IMG/M metagenome (GOLD analysis project Ga0209542, IMG submission 184028) | Soil microbial communities from Rifle, Colorado - Rifle CSP2_plank highO2_0.1 (SPAdes) (version 2) | ecosystem: Environmental > Terrestrial > Deep subsurface > Rock core/Sediment ...
AACGAGCGTCACCATTTCGGACGGCAGTGAGATTGATAGATTTTTTCGGGACACCATATGCCTCGTGTATTACATTATATGACAATATAATACAGGAGCCACGTACCGCGTCAAGCGAACGGACCATTCCCAACGGCCCTAAAACAACCGGCCTTCATGGGCTACACAATAATCGAACCTCCGGAGGTGTCCGAGTTAAGCTAATGTTTTGAGGTTTATTGACAGCGGTTCGAACCCTTCGCGTAGCGACTAAATAACAAAAAGACGACTTGGTTGAGTCGTCTTTTTGTTTCTAGGCGTTAGAATTTGCCAACTTGGCAAGATGCCAACTGCCGGCCAGGGACTCGAACCCCAATACCCGCCTCCAAAGGGCGGTGTCCTACCATTAGACGAGCCGGCAATGCAATTACATTACATCGCTCATGCTAACCGAGCAAATTGATGCTCAAGAAATAATAGAGGTTATTGCTTCTCCGCCTTGCAGATCTTCAAAAGCACGAGCTCAAGCGGTAATTGCGCGATGGCGGCGCGCGGGACGGCGTCATACACGGCGAGAAGCTCCGACAATACGACGGAAGAGATATTGGCCTCAGTGTCACGGCTGATTTTTTTGAGCATTTCAAAATCCTCGGCAACAAATTCTTCGACAAATGTTTTCTCTGTCTCCGGCGCGTACCGCAGAAGCATTATCGCCCGTATTTTATGAAGCAAAAGTCTTAGAAGCGTCTGCATATCAATGTCCTGCTCGGCCGCTTTGCGAATAACCTCAATTCCCTTTTCCACCTTTCGCGCGGCAATCGCAAAGATAAGATCATTCACCAGTCCGCCTTTGGGCGCACCCGTTACCATTTCAACTTCTTCAACACTTACCTCCTTGTCCTTTGAAGAAAAAATTACTTTTTGAAGAATTCCCTGCGTGTCGCGAAATGAGCCGTCGCCCAAGAGTGCCAGGAGATCTGCGGCGGCCGGTTCAAGTTTAAACCCTTCCGCTTTTGCGATGCGCATGACTAAATCTTTGAGAAGCTCTCGAGAGGGCTTTTTAAATGCATATACTTGGCAGCGCGAGATAATCGTTTCCGGCACCTTTTCGAGCTCGGTCGTCGCGAGCACAAACACTGCGTGCTTTGGCGGCTCTTCAAGAGTTTTTAAAAGCGCATTCCATGCTTCTTTGGTGAGCATGTGCGCCTCATCGATAATGTAGACTTTGTAGGGCGATTCAAGCGGAACAACCGGCACCGCGTCGCGAAGCGCACGAATGTCATCAATGCCGCGATTTGAGGCTGCGTCTATTTCGTAGAGATCGTTTGTCGAACATCCGATCTCCCGCGCCAAAATCCGGGCAATGGTAGTTTTCCCCGTTCCGCGCGAGCCGGCAAAAAGGTAAGCGTGCGCGATGTTCCCCTGCCCAATCGAGCCCTGGAGCGCCTTCACAATATGCTCCTGCCCGAGCACCTCCTCAAAGGTGTGTGGCCGATATTTTCGATAGAGTGCGAGGTCAGACATGCGTACAGTATATACTCGCCCATCAAAAGAAAAAACCGCAGACTCATGGATGAGCCCGCGGTTTCTTTTTTGTACGCAGATGAAAAAGTCGATACGCACCATAGCCAATGCAAAATAAAGCCACGCCAATTACGGCTATGATGGCAGCGCTGAAAACCAAAAAGGCAAACATGCCTGGCAGAAGCGACCACATGGGTGACCTCCTATCGATTCATTTATTGCGTGCTTATTCCAGTATAGACACGCGTGGGGAAAACACCAGTGGCTAGAAATGTGGAAATCATCTTTACAACCTCTGCTGAGTCAGCCGCTTCCATAAGTTTTACCCGTAACTCTTTTGCGCCATCCCTGCCTGCGCAGGCAGGAAAACCCTTTATGTACGCCTTAAAATGCTTCTTCATAATCGCAAAGTTTTTGATATCGCCGAGAAGTTCTTCAAAAAGTTTGGTGTGTTCAACAAGAACGCGAAGTTTTTCTTCTATAGGTGCCTGTCCTTCGACTCCTTCTGGTCGCTCAGGACGTTTTTGTGTTCCAAGCTCGGAAAACAAAAACGGATTGCCAAAAATCGCCCGCCCGAGCATGACGCCGTCCGCACCAGTCTCTTTTGCTTTTTGCCGCGCGTCGGCAAGATCAGTCGCGTCACCGTTGCCGACGATGAGTGTTTGTGCACCAAGCGCATTGCGAATTTCTACCGCGCGGCGCACGGCTTCCCACTGCGCCGGTACTTTAGACATTTCTTTTCGCGTGCGCGCGTGAATAATCACCGCCGCCGGTTCCTCCGCGAAAATTTCCGGAAGCCATGCTTCAAGCTCATCCTTGTTAAAACCAATGCGTGTTTTTACTGACACCGGAAGTTGCCCTGCGCCGCTTTTGGCGGCGCGGATGATCTCACGTGCGAGCGCGGGATTTTTCATAAGCGCCGCACCCGCCCCCTGTTTTTCAACCGCCCGATCGGGACAACCCATATTGATATCAACGCCATCAAAACTAAGCTCGCGCGCGAGCCTAGCTACTTCTTCCATATGTTTGGGAGTTGAGGTAAAAAATTGCGCAACAATGGGCCGCTCGGCTTCGGTAAAAATGAGATCGCGCATGAGGATTTCGCGATTTCCTTTCGCCAAGCCATCCGCCGACACAAATTCGGTATACATTACGTCCGGCTTACCGTGCTTTGCAATGACACGGCGAAACGCCGCGTCCGTGACATTTGCCAAGGGCGCTAACGCAAAAAACGGTTTCGGAAGATTTGACCAAAATCCCTGCATGTTGCCGAGTCTACCCTTTTAGGGCATAGTGTGTCCAGAACTATCAGGAGGCTGACGTGCCAGAATCAAAAATTATCGACCGCGCTGACCTCATCAAATCCATCGGAAACAAGGTCTTCGACGGAGAGCTACCCATTGCTGCGTATGAGCGGCAATTGTTTCTTCTTCTTCTCCTCTTTGCCGCCGAGCGGGCAGACGACCACCCCGTTCTCCACATGAAAAGCTACAGGGCGGCCGAGAGAATGTTCATAGGCGCGGGCAAGAGAGAGGGGGTGCAGACTCCTGAAGTCTGCACCGCTCTTGCATCGGCCTTCCCTAACTCGCCGCTCGCGGACAAAGCGATCGCCCGTCTTGCCATGCAGAGCGATAGAACTGCCCCCGCAGCGGTTGCGGCGTCTCGCTAGAGAGCGGCGCGGACACAAGTGTCCGCGCCGTTTATTTTTATCCTCACTTGAAATAAACTTTGTTGCCGAATCGAAGATCGATGTAGTCAAATTTCCCAGGCGTTCGCTCTTTAAATTCAGATGAATCAAGAACTGACTCAAGATTTACCCGGGCCTCGGCAAAATCCGCATTGCGCGTCACAAATATGCGGCTGCCATTATCGAGATAAATTGTCACATCATTATCTTTTTGGACAACGACCGCGTTTGGTTTTGGCATTCCCGTGCTCCCGCGCAGCGAATCAGCAAAAGCGGCCAGTTTTTTAAATTCTTCCGGGGGTAAAAATTGCGCGCCTAATACTTCAGTTCCAGAAGTCGCGCCGTAAAATTCAAAAAATACACTGCCGTTAAAGTCGGGTGCCTTGCCGAAAATATATCCGCTTTCATCAAGAAAATAACAACTTCCCATTTCCCCGCTCTGCCGCTTCTCGCCGCACCAAAGCGCATAGGGCGAGCGCTCACTCACAACGAGCCGCAGGGCATTAATATCGGAAAGCGACAAATCGGCATTTGCAATACGAGGATATTCCTGCAACACCCCTTTTAAAATAGTCTCTCGCGGATACAGCAAATTATTTGATTTTGGAAAAAGATGGGCATAATTTCCCTCAAGGCCTTTTTGTACCATTCCCGAGAGGGCCTCAGAGGAAATGGTGGAAGCACCCAAAACTTCTACGTTTGCAATCTGAAGCCAGGGAACACGAAAAGCCGCCACACTAAGTCCAAAAAGCACCGCAAGAGTACCTCCTAAGATTAGACACTTGCGCACAAAGACCCGCCGTCGGCGTCGTGTTAATCGCGGTGACGTGAATTTTTTCCGAGAGCGAACCATGCCGGGCTACCGTGAAATTATTTCTTTGCCGACATACGGTTGGAGCACTTTAGGAATTACAATCGAGCCGTCCTCCTGCTGGTTATTTTCAATGATGGAGATGAGAATACGTGGGGTTGCGATCGCCGTGTTATTCAATGAATGAACAAAACGCGGCTTCCCGTCTTCCGCCCGATAGCGTATGTTCAATCGCCGCGTTTGAAAATCGTGGAAATAAGACGAGGAGTGCGTCTCGCGGTAGCGCTTTTCCGACGGCACCCATGTTTCAATATCGTATTTTTTAACTTGACCGAGTCCCAAATCACCACCGCAATTAGCGACCACGTGATACGGCAGCTCTAGTGCCTGCAAGAGCTTCTCCGCGTTTTCGGTCAGCTCCTCATGCTGGCGTACGGATTCCTCATGTGAAGCCTCACAAAGCACTACTTGCTCGAATTTGAAAAATTCATGAACACGCATAAGGCCTTTGGTGTCTTTACCGTGGCTTCCCGCTTCGCGCCGGAAACAAGGTGAAAAAGCGAAAAACTTAACCGGTAATTGCTTCTGTTCAAGCATTTCATCCATGTAGTACCCCATCATGCCGACTTCAGCGGTTCCCGCGAGATATTGCTCGTCTTGTGTCTTATAGAGGTCTTCTTCTCCTTGCGGCAAATAGCCGGTTCCCAAAAATGGGGCGCGATTCAAAAGCGAGGGTGTCATGAGCGGCGTAAATCCGTTTTTCTTAAACTGATCCATGACAAATTGCCAAACGGCAAAATTGAGAAAGACTCCATCCCCCTTTAAAAAATATCCGCGGAATCCCGCCACCTTGGTACCGCGTTCAAAATCGACCATATCGTGCATCTGCATGAGCTCGACATGGCTCTTCGGTTCGAATGCAAACTTTGGCTTCTGCCCCCAGGCCCGCACCTCCTGATTGTCAGAATCATCCTTTCCCTCCGGCACGGAAATATCAGGCACATTCGGCACTCGGACCATGAGCTGCTGCCATTCCTTCATTACCTCCTTGAGTTTTTCGTTTTCTTTCTCGAGAGTGTCTTTAAGCTCCCGCATCTCCACCTTCTGCCCCTCGCTCGGTACACCGCCCACGAGACCTTGGCTGAAGGCATTCTGTTTTGCTCGTTTTTCTTCTATCGAAGCAATGAGTTTCTTGCGCTTCTCATCAACAGAAACAAGCGTATCGAATTCAACTTCAATGCGTTTTTTCCGCGCTCCCTCTTTCACAAGCTCTAGATTCTCGCGGATAAACTTAATGTCTAGCATATAATTAATTATTTCAGCTTAATGCCACTTTTAAACCAAGCAGGACTAGAATCCCTCCCATTGCTCTATTAATATGGTGAGAAATTTTTGAAAGCCGCTTTTGTACGTGCCCGATAGTTAATAGATGTGCCAACAGAATAAACCAACACCCAACAATAGCTGCAATCTCAAGGCCGTACATAATTTGAACAAGAAAAGGGGTCGAGGGATCGACAACTTGCGTAAATACACCTAAAAAGAAAAGGCTGGCCTTTGGATTGAGCGCATTTGTCAGAAATCCTTCCCAAAAGGCTTCTGTGGAAGTCTTGTTTTCTCCTTCCAAAGTAATTACTAACTCATTTTTCTTAGAGCGAAGAAGTTGAATTCCCAAATAAATAAGATAGAGTGCACCAGCATATTTAATGATAGTAAAAAGAAGAATTGACTTAGAAATAATCAGGCCAATTCCAATAAGCGAATAGATGACATGTACAAAAATACCTGTACCTACACCCAAAGCCGTCCACATTCCGATTTTGCGAGACATCAATAAACTATTTTTTGCTACCACAGCAAAATCTGGACCGGGACTAACGGCGCCAAGGATAGCAATCGTTCCAATAGTGAGAAAACCAAAAAGTAATTCCATATTGTGATAGCATAAATAATACTGTGAATCTTGACATTCGACAACTTTCGAGCGATGAATTTCCTCAGCTGCTTACCGAGATCCCTGACGCTCCTAAAAAATTGTATGTCCGAGGGACTCTCCCTCCAGCGGACATAAAACTTCTTGCGGTTGTCGGTTCTCGAAAATATACGCCCTATGGCAAACAAGCAGTTGAGACACTTCTCAAAGGGCTTGCGGGGTACCCCATTGCCATTATTTCGGGTCTTGCGCTTGGTATTGACTCCCTTGCGCACGAAGCGGCTTTGGCTTCGAATCTCCCAACGATTGCCGTTCCAGGTTCAGGACTTAATGATGACGTGCTCTATCCGAGCATGCACCGAAAATTAGCTCAAAAAATTCTTGTGGCAGGAGGCGCACTTCTTTCGGAGTTTGAGCCTGATTTCCGCGCCACCCCTTATTCGTTCCCGCAGCGCAATCGCATTATGGCTGGGATGTCCCATGCGGTTCTTATGATCGAAGCTGCAGAAAAATCTGGCACCCTTATCACCGCACGCCTCACGAGCGACTACAACCGCGAGCTTCTCGTGGTGCCCGGCTCCATTTTTTCAGCCAATTCATTTGGCCCTCATTTATTTCTTTCCCTTGGAGCAACGCCGATAACGCGAAGCGCGGACATTTTACGCGTATTTGGCATGGAACCAGCGGCAAAATCTGCTTTATTGCGTACCGATATTTCAGAGGAAGAGCGGCAAGTCATGGAAGCTCTTCAAACACCTCTTTCGCGCGATGAACTTATTGTGGCGTTAGCGCTTAAAACACAAGACGCGAATATTCTTCTTTCGACCATGGAACTCAAGGGTCTTATCACTGAAGAATTCGGCAAAATTCATGCTCTCTAATCGACCGTACTACTTTTAATTAATTCTGCAGAATTAAAACTGCAGATTTGACAAATTTTTTGATTTACCGTATTTAATTACCCTCATGCCAGCAAGGCTCACAAGGAAAAAACTATTAATCGTCGAATCGCCCGCAAAGGCGAAGACGATTACAAAATATTTGGACGGCGAATTCGTGGTTATGGCATCTGTTGGCCACGTTCGCGATCTCCCAAAAAATAACAAAAAAGCGATAGATATCGCCGGCGGTTTTATACCACACTATGAAGCAGTAAAGGCAAAGGAAAAGATCATTGCGGAACTCCGCGAAGCCGCCGCGCGAGCGAGCGAAGTACTTCTTGCAACCGACCCCGACCGCGAGGGCGAAGCTATTGCCTGGCATATTAAGGAATTGGTAGGCCTTAAAAAACCCAAGCGCATTGTTTTCCATGAAATCACCAAAGAAGCCATACGTGAGGCACTCACCCATCCACGTCTCATTGATGAAAACCTACGTAAGGCTCAGGAAGCCCGCCGCGTCCTCGACCGCCTGGTCGGCTATGACCTTTCCGGTCTTATCTGGAAAAAGGTTCGCTATGGTCTCTCCGCCGGCCGCGTACAATCGCCGGCGCTGCGCATTATTATGGAGCGCGAACGAGAAATCCGTGCCTTTAAACCGGAAGCTTATTTTGTCATTACTGCAAATGTAGAAACGCCAAAAGGCGCTCAACTTTTGCTCACCTGCATCGAAGAACCAAAAAATCAGGAGGAGGCCGATCGCGTACTTTCCGTCGGCAAAGCGGGAACCTGGCAGGTGGCGGATATCTTGGAATCTGAAATGCGCCGTTCGCCTCGTGCCCCATTTACAACGTCAACGCTCCAGCAATCGGCAAGTTCCCGCCTCGGGTTTGCTCCATCTAAAACCATGGGTGTTGCCCAAAAGCTCTATGAGGCCGGGCATATTACCTATATGCGCACGGATTCGACTACTCTGGGCGCCACCGCTCAGGCAGTAATTTTAGCTCTCGTTACTAAGAAGTATGGAGAAAAATACGCGCAATCACATATCTACAAAACAAAGAGCAAGTCAGCGCAGGAAGCGCATGAGGCAATTCGCCCAAGCAATATTGGAGCGGAGCGCGCCGGCACAACCGAGGAACAGCGCCGTCTCTACCGCCTCATTTGGGAACGCACCGTTTCCTCCCAAATGGCTGACGCGGTGCTTCTCAAAACAAAAATTACTGCGAACGTAGCGCCAAAGGATGGGAAAGACATTCCGGTCTTTACGGCCACCGGTTCGCGCACCCTCTTCGACGGTTGGCTTGCGGTCGACACCGGCGCGCGCGGCGAAGAAGTGGAGCTCCCTAAGGTCGCTAAAAATGATCCGCTTAAACTTCTCGATATGAATGCGGAAGCAAAGCAAACCCAGCCGCCGAGCCGCTACACCGAAGCGGGACTCGTGAAAGAACTTGAAAAGCGCGGCATCGGGCGCCCTTCAACCTATGCAAGCATTATGAAAACGCTTGCCGATCGCGGCTATGTCGAAAAGCAGGGACGCACCCTTTTCCCGACTGATATTGGGGACGTCGTGAGCTCATTCTTAGAGAAAAATTTTGATAACTACATCAGCGATACCTTTACCGCGGAGATGGAAGATGAGCTTGATGATATTGCCGAAGGAAAACGCGAGTATGGAAAAACGCTCAAGGATTTTTACGGCCCTTTTTTGAAGGATGTGAAGTCAAAAGAAAAAATAGAAAAGCTCACTAATCTTGGTGATGCACCGAAAGAATTCAAATGCCCCAAATGCGGCTCGCCGATGATTATTAAGTTGAGCAAGGCCGGACGGTTCATGAGCTGTTCCCGCTTCCCGGAATGCGATGGCGCGCGAACCATTGAAGGCAAGGAGCTCGAAGGCCCCAAAGAAACCGGGGAACTCTGCCCCGACTGCGGCGGCAAACTTATTGAACGGGACGGCCGCTTTGGTCGTTTCATTGCCTGCAGCAATTATCCGAAATGCAAATTTGTGAAGCGTGATGAAAATTCCCAGCCGACCACCGGCGTGAAGTGCCCCGTCTGCAAGGAAGGTGAAATGATGGAGCGTCGGGGACGCTATGGCGTATTCTATAGCTGCACCAATTATCCAAAGTGCAAAAATGCCATCAAAGCAAAGCCGACCGGAAAAATTTGCGAGATGTGTGGCTCTCTTATGATGGAAGGCACGAAGACCATTCCCGAACGCTGTTCAAATAAAGCGTGCCCAAATCACAATCCGCACAAGCTCGTAAAATAAAAGGCTGTCATTCGTGAGGACAGCCTTTCATCTTTTACGTTGTCTTTTCTTTTTGAGTTGTTTCTTCCACCCCCTTAAATCATTTTCCCTATACGATTTCAGTCGAATGGGCAACGCATTTCTCCAAAAATATGCGTGCTTTGCAAATAGGGCGTAAAATCTGCAACTCTCCGGCCATTCTCGTTTTCGAATATAGCAAACAACAGGTACATGGGATCGACATCTCAGGCAATAAGGCAGACGCATTGTTGCCTCCTCTAAAGCTAGATAAACAAAATACTGCGGAAAAAGTTCTAAGTGAAAACGCCAGCTTATACAGCTGGCGTCTTTTTAGGAAATTGGAGCACCTGAGCAATGCGTGATCGACTGGAAAGATCGTGGCACTCGAATACGGCTTTGTGCGTCTCCTGATGCTTGCGAACCGACTCAGCCGTAAACAGCTGGTAGAATCGGCATTCGAGTACCGCACTACAGCGCTTGAGAACTCTCTGTCCGCAAGATTCGCATGTAATAAGCCCATTCCCAAAGGTCGGGTTTTTTACATTTGTACGGCAGGTCATGTTAGACCTCCCTCCTTGCCAATTCATCTGTTTTATAGTATAATATAACATATGCCTGATGTCAAGGAGCTTTTAAAGCTTATGCCTTCTGCCTCAAAAGAGGATACCGACCTTGTCATTAAGGCCTACACATTTGCAGACAGGATTCATACCGGCCATATGCGCTATTCGGGTGAACCATTTTCGGTTCACCTTTTTGAAACTGCAAAAGGGCTCATTGAGCTTGGCATGGGTGCAGAGACCATTGTTGCCGGACTCCTCCATGACTCCATTGAAGACAAACGGGTGTCGGAGGAAGAGGTGCAAAAAGAATTTGGTGATGAAATTCTATTTCTCATCCAAGGCGTCACGAAGTTAGGAGAACTCAAGTACCGCGGCCTTGAACGCCACACCGAGAGCCTCCGAAAATTGTTTGTCGCCACCTCGCAAGATATCCGCGTGGTCATTATCAAACTCATGGATCGTTTGCACAATATGCGAACGCTTCAACACGTCCCAAAAGAAAAACAAAAACGAATTGCCGCTGAAACGCTTGAAATTTATGCTCCCATTGCGGATCGCCTTGGGATGGGCAAGGTGAAGCAGGAGTTGGAGGATCTCGCCTTCCCTTATGTGCATCCCAAAGAATACGAGGAAGCAAAGGCGCTCATAAAACAAAAAGGAAAAGAGATCGAACGACAACTTGAAAAAGTCCACCGGGCTCTCCTCAAAGAGCTTGCCGCCCAAAAGATAACCCAGTTCCGCACGGAAAGCCGCCTCAAGGGCCTTTTTAGTTTGTATCGGAAATTTGAACGCAAGGGACGCGACATCGATAAGATCCACGACATCGCCGCGCTTCGCGTTATTGTCCCCACGGTTGGCGACTGCTATCGCATATTAGGTGTCGTACACAGTTTGTGGCGCCCGATTCCGGGAGAGATTAAAGATTATATCGCTTTTCCAAAACCAAACGGCTATCAGAGCCTGCACACCAAGGTGCTCACCAGCGAGGGCGAGATTGCGGAAATTCAAATTCGAACGGAGGAAATGCATCGCGCTGCGCAGTATGGTGTTGCTTCGCATGGGCTCTACAAAGAACGCGCCGGAAAAGGACAGCAAAGCGCACAGCAAGAGCATACCTCGTATCTCCAATGGGTTCGGCAGATTTTGCCGCTTCTCACTCGCCTTCCTGCAATAAAGAAGACTACGGATCAAAAAATCTACAGTGACAAAGACAATGCAAAAGTTCCCCATTGGCTTAAAGAAATCGCTGAGGCGCAAGACGCAGTATCAGGATCTGAAGAATTCCTCGAAAACTTGAAGAGCGACTTTTTTAGCCATCGTGTGTTTGTTTTTACGCCTCGCGGCGACGTTGTGGACCTCCCCATGAACTCAAGTCCGGTTGATTTTGCTTATGCCATTCACTCGGACATCGGCGATCATATGGCCGGAGCTAAAGTAAACGGAAAGATGGTCACGCTTGATACGAGACTTCGAAACGGCGACATTGTCGAAATTGTAACCAAGCCCTCGGGCCATCCGACGCCAAAATGGCTCGACATCGCAAAAACCGCTCTTGCTCGCCGCCACATCCGTATCGCAATAGAAAAGCGAACGGGCAAAGGGCACTAATCAGACCGAAAAGTTTTTGATTGAGTACAAATCCTCTTCGTCTGACTTTTTTTCTTCAGGAGACCGGTCGTCGACTGAAATTTCTGCTGGCTTAGCTTCAGGAGAGCCGGCGATAGTGTCTTGTACTTTTGAAATAAAACGGTTTAAAAGCTCGTCCGGACGGCGCGCCTCATTTGACTGAATCAATTGTAAAATTCCGCGAAGATCATCGGGTGAAAAATAGTCAATGACAATTTTACCTCCCTGTTCTTTGCGCTCAATTTGAACGCGGGTGCCGAGTGTTTCCGTAAGCTTTTGCTCAAGTTCTATGATCTCCGGGTCAACCATGAACTCTTTTTTACGGACCTTATCGACGGCAATACGCCGGGCAATCGCCTCTGCCTCACGGACCGACAATTTCTTGTACAGTATTTCTTTAAAAAAAGTAACCTGTTCCTCGGGTCGATCGTTCAGCATGAGAATGGGGCGGGTATGTCCTTCCGTGATTTGTCCTGCTTCAACCGCCTTCTGCATCTCCGCGGGCATGCCTAAGAGGCGCAGCGTATTCGAGACGTAGACGCGGCTCATGCCGATTTTCTTTGCGATTTCCGTATGCTTAAATCCGAATTCTTTAACCAGGCGATCGAAGGCGCGTGCCCGATCCATGGGGTTAAGATCTTCGCGCTGAAGATTTTCAATGATCGCAAGTTCAAGCTTCATCCGATCAGATTCTTCTCCGCTTCGAATAAGCACCGGCACTTGAGAAAGACCGGCAATACGCGAGGCGCGAAGGCGCCGCTCACCCGCAATGAGTTCGTATTCAACCGCCAAACCACCGTCTTCGCGTGTCTTTTCTTTTCTTGTGACTACGAGCGGCTGCAAGACGCCATATTGTCGAATTGAATCCGCCAAATCGCGTAATTTGGCCTCATCAAATTCGCGCCGCGGCTGAAATGGATTTGGATGAATCTTGTCGAGCTCAACCCAAAAAATAGAGTCGTTGTAAAACGGCATGAAAATATTGTACCACAAAGAAATCACCCGGACGCGCGCGTAGCGCGTCCGGGCAAAGGTCACGGCGCTTCCCCGAGCGCCGAAAGCATGTTTGAGTATTCGCCTTTCGGATGGCCGTGGTATCCCATCCAGAGAAGCGGCACAAGCGGCTTCGCTAGTTTTTTGACTTGGCGCGTGCCGAGCAGTTTCGGATCGCATCGATACAGCGCCCAAAGTGGCATGATTTTGTCGTGAACCCATTCTTGCATGTCCTTACGCTCAAAGAATGCAAAGATGTCCTTCGCACCAATAATAAGTTCGGTGCGTTCGAAGCGTACGGAATATTCGGCGATGGCCCACTCATCCTTTTGGTGAATGCCGAATGCAGTAAAACCACCATTCTGGACACATTGCTCATTTCGGATCGGCACATGCCAGACGCGCCCGCCAAACCCGAGGAGGCTTGGACTCTCGGTAGACACGCTAACCGGCTTCGTGACAATCCCCACATCGAAAGACAGAGACGTCGTGTCGGGCCAATTATCGTCCTCGTCCGGCAGTCCTATGCTTGGAATATCGCGCGCTGTTGTGAGGAGGGCCACTTGCCCCACACACTTTTCTTTTCCGCACAGAGCATTTAAACGCCGTATGCGTTTGCCGATTTCTTTGTTGTCGGCACTCGGCATGGGGTGGCCAAACCTAGGCCACGAGGATCGTGTTGCTGCAAGCGTCATGAGAAGAACCTCCTCCATTTCTCACTACACCATAGCATTGGCTCTTAAAGCTGCAAACTGAATGCCCAGGACACGCGTGTCCTGGGCATTTTTTACGCCTTCACCTTGAGCAGGGTAAGCCACTCCGTGTACATGTCCTTTGCTGATGACGTCGCGTTCTGTTGTACGACCTGGATTTCAGCATGAAATGGCTTCGCCCGCCTTCGCACTTCTCTTGTGCAAAGAAGCTTCGGATCTATACGGTAACAGGCGACCAAGGACAGTTGCCAGGGCGGATAGTAAAGCCAGGGTCGGAGGCTTTCCCTATCAAAGAACTCGAAAATCTCCTTGGTTCCAATGAGAAGTTCCACGCGCTTCCTTCTCAGGGAGTCAGATGATATCTCCCACACCCGCACTGAACTTTGTGAGATTAAATCGAAAGGTCTTAGGGACTTCTGTACCGGCACCTTCCAACCTGTTCCTTGTGATAACGGCTTTATGGGTTCCCGTACAACGCCAACCGTGTAGTGCAGAAAGGTTACGCGTGATGAACGAAACGTGGGAAAACGAATGCCCGATGTTCCGGAAGGAGAACCATGCTTAATTCGATCGTCGTCTTTGCCCTCGAAAAGCAGGGCGATCTGCCCCACAACCCACCGCTTTCCGCAGAGAGCATTCAATCGACGTGTGCGCTTAACGACTTCTTCGTCCGTAGGCAGGGGCATGAGGTGGTGAGCCGTCGGCCCACGATGTATTTCCGCCATTAGTGTCGTCATAG
>Ga0209542_10013984_pt1 | contig 13721 bp, 15 predicted proteins | sample RifCSPhighO2_01_FD_184028 | JGI IMG/M metagenome (GOLD analysis project Ga0209542, IMG submission 184028) | Soil microbial communities from Rifle, Colorado - Rifle CSP2_plank highO2_0.1 (SPAdes) (version 2) | ecosystem: Environmental > Terrestrial > Deep subsurface > Rock core/Sediment ...
GCCGCATGCAAGGGCGGCATCTTGAACGAGGCGTCCCAAAACGGCAGAAATCAGCTCTCCGCGCTCCTCGGCTCGCTCGGATTCACCACGATTATCGTAAACATCCCCGATGGGAGCTGTTCGTGATAACGAGTATGACGAAACAGGAGACGCATACTTTGGACGTGAGCAATGTTTGCAGGCAGGTCAAAGAAGCGTACCGGCAAAAAAATAAGCTTTCCGTATATCATGGAACAACCAATTCCACGCGGTCGCTTCGGTTTAAAACGGGAGAGTTTGTTGACATCAGCAAGCTGAACCGAATTCTTGCGATCAGCGAGAAAGAACGATACGCGCTGGTGGAACCGAACGTGCCGATGGATAAGCTCCTGCGCGCAACGCTCAAGGCGGGGTTGATGCCGGCTGTCGTGCCCGAATTTCCGGGAATAACTTTGGGAGGAGGGATTCAGGGCGGTGCCGGAGAAAGCAGCTCTTTCAAATATGGCGGAGTCCACAACGGATGCGAGGAATATGAAATGGTGCTCGGCAACGGAGAGCTGGTAAAAGCTTCGGCAAACGAAAACGCGGACCTGTATTGGGGAACCGCCTGTTCATACGGAACGCTCGGAATAATAACGCTGGCAAAATTGCACCTTCTGCCGGCGAAACGCTATGTGCGCCTCGCCTACCGGACGGTGCGCGGCGCCGAAGAGGCCGTCGCATTGCTCGCCGCAAGCGCCCGAAAGGACTTTGATTATATTGACGGCATACTATTTTCTAAAAACTTCGGGGTGGTTATGACGGGCAAGCTGACAGACGACAATCAGAATCTTCCGATAGCAACGTTCCATAAGGCAACGGACGAATGGTTCTATCTGCACGCAGAAAGTTTCTCGCAGCGGCACCCGAATGGCGAAGAATGCATCCCGCTGGTTGATTACTTGTTCAGATACGACAGAGGTGCGTTCTGGGCGGGCAAGTATGCCTTTCGCCGCGCGAATGTGCCTTTCAACAGAGTCACTCGATTTCTGCTCAATCCATTCTTCAAGACGAGGACGATGTACCGCCTTTTGCACACGACGAACGCTTCACAGCAATACGTGTCGCAAGATATTTGTTTCCCGCAGAAAACCACCTTGCAATTCATCCGGTTCGTAGATGAAACATTGAACATATATCCGCTTTGGCTCTTGCCCATAAAACCGGCGCTTCACGAAAAATTGGCTCCGAGTTGGCTCCAAGATAATCTTGCGATAAATGTCGGCGTGTGGAGCGAATCAACCCGCGATGCGGATAAATTCATCTCGCTTAACAGAACCATGGAGGCCGTGGCTAAAAATCTTGGCGGGCGCAAAACGCTCTACGCCCATGCGTACTATACGCGGGAAGAATTTTGGAAAATCTACGACTTGGGATGGTATGAGGCATTGAGAAAGAAATATTATGCAACGGATGTTTTCCCGGATATCTATGAGAAGACCAACGTTTCCCGCAAATACACGCCTTCTCTGCGGAAAGGATTATGGGATTTTATAAAATCCCCTTTCAAGATTCCCATTGACGCTTCCAAGCCCGAATAAAGTTGGCTGCCCGCCGAGTGCTTCCTACGTTCCCCTCAACGGCTCAACGACGACTCTCGTTGAGCCGTTGAAAAACTTTCCCATGTTATGATGTACTAGTACATCATAACATGGAGGTTGTGTAACTTATGCGGGTCAAAAGGCGGAACGAAACCGATGTTTAGGATTTGCGCCGGTAATGCACCGCGCGCGCCAGAACGCCCGTTCCCGTTTCAAGGACCCGGGCGCCGCGATTCACGGTCTGCAGGGCTACGTGCAATTCCTCGCACACCGTGCGCTGGGGCATTTCTTCCGCGAGCCGCTTCACTATTTGCAAGCGAGCGACAAATTCATGCATCTCGCCCGGAGTGAATATGTCTTCAAGCAGGGACTCAAACGCCTCCCGCCGGGAAGCGTGCGCGCGCAACAGCTCAATGAACTCATCCCTGTCTTTTCTGGCAATTTTGGCGTTTATATTTCTCATGGTTTTTATTTGGTTTTTATTCCCGCATTTATGAATTAATTACGGATCGACTCTTTGCTATGTTATGATGTACTAGTACATCATAACATATGAATGCTTTTTGCGTTCAACCGCGAAAATGCGTTGAAAAATGATATAATCAAACATATGGGCAACCAAGATGTAACGACTTATAAATTCGCGGCTGTTCTTAGCAAAAAAGTCGACTTAGGGAAGGTTATGAACGCTCTGGCGCATATGTCACTCGGACTTGCCGCGGGCGCAACTCCCGAGCAGATAAAGGAAATGGGATTCATTGATTACGTGGATAAGGACGAAAACCACCACCGCAACTTATCAAAAAACAGCTACGTTATTCTGCGCGCCGACAATTCAAGCCGGATCAGGACCGTGCGCTCGCAAGCGATTGAAAGAGGAATCCTCTGCGTTGACTTCGCGCATACGATGCAGGAAGGCACCTATGCCGAACAGCTTGAGAGAACCAAGGGAACTCCGGAGGCGGATCTTGAATATTATGGTATCTGCCTGTTTGGCCCGATAACCGATGTAAGCGAGCTGACTAAAAAGTTTTCTCTGTGGAGATGAGAGAAAAACAACGATGTACGCCGTCTATATTCTTGAGTGCGCCGATAAGACCCTGTATGCGGGCTCTACGAACGATTTGAAAAAGAGATTGCGGCAACATAACGAATCCAAGCAGGGCGCGCACTACACGAAAATCCGCCGTCCGGTAACGCTCAAATATTCCGAACAGTTCCGCACGCTTGGGAGAGCCCGCGCCCGCGAAGCGGAAATCAAGCGCTGGAGTCGGGAGAAAAAACTGGAATTGATCCGACGACCTCGCCAATCCGCCAAAAAATAATTTTCATGCAACTCAAAATATGAAGCGTTTCCTGCATCGCCTGGCGCTCGTAGGCGGCATATTGCTTGCGCTTATTGTCATCACGAACGCAATTATTTACTTGAGCACCAGATCCTATATGTATGCCGGCGCGAAAGACGCTCCAAACGCCCAAGCCGCGGTAATCCCCGGCGCAGCCGTCTTAAAGAACGGCGCGCTCTCCCCTATCTTTAAAGACCGCGTGGATGCCGCCATCGGGTTGTACCGGGAAAACAAAGTATCAAAAATCCTCGTGTCCGGCGACAATAGTACGGTGAGCTATAATGAGGTGAACCCCGTTCGCAATTATCTTTTGGAGAAGGGCGTCCCGGACCGGGATATCTTTCTTGACCACGCGGGGTTTGATACCTATAGCACCATGTACCGCGCCCGCGATATTTTCGGCATTGCCTCTATGCTCATTGCCACGCAGTCGTTCCACTTGCCGCGCGCCGTTTTTATCGCCCGCAATCTCGGCATCACTGCCTATGGCGTGAACGCCGACAACGGGGCATCGCTCTTGCGCAACTATATCCGCGAAGCGCTCGCAAATGTTAAAGCGATGCTCAATCTTATGCTTGACCGAAAACCGAAATATCTGGGAGAGAAAATTCCCATTGCCGGCGACGGAAGAAATTATCCTTAATCCATTATGAAAATTTTCTTCACCCGCGCGAGAGATTGGTACGCCCGGTACGAACGGCCGGTGTCTTCCGCTTCGCTCATCGGCGGTTTCGTGTTTGACGCGGTCACTCTGCACCGCGTGGACCTCTTTTGGGAAAACCTGTGGGTGCTCGCCCACCTCGTTATCGTCGCCGTCTGCATCGTGCTCATCAACCGCCAGGAAAACGAGGCGATGGAGAGCTACGACCCCTCGCATGCGCATTTCTGGTATATCAACGTACTCCAGTTCTTCTTCGGCGGGCTTTTGAGCACTTATCTCGTCTTTTATTTCCGAAGCGCGACGCTCTCGGTCGCCTGGCCGTTCCTGCTGCTCCTCGCGGCCGCATTCATCGCCAACGAATCGCTCAAAAGGCACTATGCACGGCTCGTCTTCCAGATCAGCTTGTTCTTTTTGTCCCTGCTTGCGTTCTCCGTCTATATCGTGCCCGTGCTCTTCCACCGGATAGGAACCGATATCTTTTTGTTGAGCGGTGCGGCAAGCTTGCTTGTCTTGTGGCTTTTTCTCCGCGGACTCAAATTTTTTGTGGAGCCACGCCAATTTCATAATGGGGCGGAACCCTCCGAAGCTTTGCGAAGGAGGGCGAAGGAAAGATTTTCTCTAAGCAGGAAAGCGCTCATGCTCTCCATCGCGGGCATATTCCTTGCCACGCATATCCTCTACTTTCTGAATCTCATCCCGCCGATTCCCCTGTCGCTTAAAGACGGGGGCATTTATCATTCGCTTGTCCGCGGCGCGCCGGGAACGTATGTCGTGAAATCCGAAGAAACGGGCTGGCTGGATTATTTTTCCCTGCACGAAACGTTTCATTCGTCTCCGGGGAATACTGCCGCCTATGCCTACAGCGCCATATTTTCTCCCGCATCGTTTGACACCGACATCGTCCACGAGTGGCAAAAATATGATTCCACTGCCGGCAAGTGGATTACGGCGAGCCGCGTAGCGCTTTCGGTCCTGGGCGGGCGCGAAGGAGGATACAGAACCTATTCGTACATAAACAATGTCGCCCCCGGCAAGTGGCGCGTGGATGTGAAAACCGCAGGAGGGCAAGTCATCGGCCGGTTGCGATTCAATGTCATTCGGGCGGATACCGCGCCGGTTTTGGAAACTATCGTGAAGGACTAAGGAATCGGCTGATTTGTTAAAACCCGAACCCGCCCAAATCCCCAAATCCGCCCAAACTGGAGGTGAGCGTTTTGAGATAATACGGAATGACGAACGCGAGCCCGATAAGCGGCAGGACAATCGCAAGCACGGTGACGATAAGCGTCCACTTGAAATATTTCCGCGTCTTCTCCACCGAGCGGTAGATCGCGTCTATTTTCTTTTCCAGCTCGGCAATCCGCGCCAAAATTTGTTCGTCCATATGCGTAAGTATACCACAAAAAACGACTAGAGGGAGAGAAGCGACAGACAGAGCGTTGCCTGTTCTTCTCTCCCCCTCTTTGTGCGACCCGGCTTACGACAGCCGGGCCATCGCGTCCATCCGCTGTTGGAGCGCAAGGGCAGCTTCGTACGAGAGCATGCCCTTGGTGTGCCACTCCGAGATACGGCTGTGGTGCAACCCGTCGCACAACCGGTCCCCGAAGTCCCCGATGCCGGGCTTGATATACGCGTTGGGGTCGAGGCCCTCGTCCAGCGCCCCCACCACCATACGCACACCGGGGTGGCCCTGGAGCACGCGGACAACGCCTTCGGGGGCGACGATGACCGATGCGATCCGTATGCGGCCGTTGGAGAACCCACGTCCCCGCAGCACTTCGATTGCTTCGAGAAGCGACCCTCCGGTTGCGAGCATCGGGTCGCAGATGAGGATTCTCGCCTCCGGATTCGTGACGAGGATCTTCTCGCGGAAGTACGTCTCTGGCTTGGCGGTCTTCTCGTCGCGCGCCATCCCGAGGTGAACGAACCAGTTGAATCCCCTGCGCTTGGCGGCGGAGAGGAACGCGAGTCCCGCACGCCAGATGACGCAGATGAGGTCCCGCTCCGGCCTGATGTCGAGCTGGCACATTGCCTGTACGAGCAGGTCGTCCACGACGATGTCGGACGCCGCCCGAAATTCAGCGGGTGAAGTGAGCGGAAACCCTCCTTCGATGTAGTCCCGCCGGAGGGTGTAATAGGCGCGCTTCACGCCCTTCGCGTCCTTGTGGTCGCCGTGGCAGACGATGAGCGGTCCACCGTTCTTGCTGTCGTATCGCCGTATCGCCCATTCCAGGAGCACGAGCTCTTCCTCGGTGAGCGGGTGGAACGCCTCGTCCTTCTCCTGACGTCCGAACATGACTCGCCGGAGGCGCTGCAACGCCTCCGCATGGTTTTCCGGGAGAAGCTCCATGCGCTTCTTCCTGCGCCGTTCCACCTCGGACAGCGTGAAGCTGACTGTGTCGCGCGTCAGTGTGCAACTCAATTTGCCACCTGCCTTTCTTTGGTCTCTATGCGTCTTTTTTTCCTTACGGCTGGCGTTAGCATAAATCGTTTGCCTGTTCTCCGCAAGAAGCTTTGCTCCTTGCCACTTTCCTGTTTGTAACTAATACTTACTATTGCGCTCCGGTTCCATCACCTAACACCTATCACCTCACACCTTATCTATCATGCTTATTGACGATGTCACGATAACGGTTGCCGCTGGCCATGGAGGCATGGGCGCGGTCGCGTTTAACACAAACCTGATGAGCCTGGGGCCGGCGGGCGGGAGCGGGGGCCTCGGCGGGAGCGTTTTCGTTGAAGGCGTCTCCGACTTGAGCGCGCTCAATAATTTCCGCTATCGGAAGGTCCACAAGGCGAAAGACGGCGAGAACGGCAGGCCTCAATTCAAAGACGGGCACGATGGCGTGGATATCACGCTTAAAGTCCCCGTCGGCACCGTGATTCATTTCCTTACAAAACGCTCGCACACGGAAGCGGGTTCGCACGAAACAAAGGAGGGAGAAGATCGCGAGATCGTCCGCGTGGGCGAGCGCATTCTTGTGGTGCAGGGCGGGCGCGGAGGCAAGGGCAATTTCCAGTTCCGCTCTTCAACAAATACTTCTCCCCGGCAGTTTCAGGAAGGCATCTCGGGCGAGGAAGCGACCCTCCGGCTTGAACTCAAGCTTATCGCGGACGTTGGGCTTATCGGTTTGCCGAACGCCGGAAAATCAAGTTTATTGAACGAGCTCACGAACGCGAAAAGCAAAGTGGCGAACTATGCGTTCACGACGCTTGAACCGAATCTCGGCGCTTATTACGAACTGATTCTCGCCGACCTCCCGGGTTTGATTGAGGGCGCCTCGTCCGGCAAAGGGCTCGGCATAAAATTCCTGCGCCACGTGGAGCGCACGAACACGCTCTTTCATCTCGTCTCCGCCGAGTCCGAGGACATCGCCGACGATTACAAAACCATCCGCAAAGAGATTGGTTCGTACAATAAAGCGCTCCTCAAAAAACAGGAGTATGTGTTTTTGAGCAAAACCGATATGGTTGACGCAAAAGACGCGAAGAAAAAACTCGCGGCGCTTAAACGGCTAAATCGCAACGTGTTAGCCGTTTCCATCCACGACTGGGATGCGCTGGAGAAGGTGAAAAAGATTTTGAATAAGATAAAGGAGAAAAAAATAGGGCGGGAAAATTCTTGACTTTTCGCTTCAGATTAGTGTAATATCTCCCCAGTATCCGGCGACGTAGACATGGGTATGACCCTCGTTTGAGGGTCAGAAAGAGGGTGCGACGATGAAGGAAGTCGTGGTCGTTTGTCAGAGGGAAGTGGTGGAGTGGGCGGGAACCCTGTCCGGAATGATCAATGCTGCCGTCGGCGAGGACGCCGTTCACGTGGAGGTCGTCGACAGCGATGACGTCGGTGGCATCAAGGAACCCCCGGATGCGGTTTTCTTCACCAGCATCCGTGGGGGAGGGTTGGAGATGGCCGAGAGGTTCCAGCAAGAACATCCCGACTGCAGGGTCTTCGCGCTGACGGCGCACCCTCGCTACATCGACGAGAAGCCGGCGCCTCCATTCCATCCCGGGGAGGTGATGATGGTCTCCAAGGTGTTGCTCGACATGGACTTCCTCAGGGCACTCCTCGGCGACTGAAGACAAACCCACCGTACCCGACGCACCTACAGGGCTATCCCGGACGGCCGCCCAAGATGCTGTTCACCGAAGAGCCATCGCGCCGCGCGCGATGGCTCTAGAAATTTCTATTCCTCCTTTTTACTGTTTTATCACACCACCTTTTCGCCTCATCACTCCCATTTTCTTTTTTTTCCTCTTCGTCTCTCCAGTCTCCTCTTCCGTCCACCACTTTCCAATTCGCGCGAATTGGAAAGTGAAAAAACTATCGGTTATTCCGTATCGTAGGCCATTCGCGTATACTTAATCAGTGACTTTTTCCAAAACGCGTCTTCTCCGCATCCTCGGCACATGCGCCGTTCTGCTTCTCGCTATCCTCGCGCGCGAAGCTATCCCGCAGAATAATTTCATCGCGCCAATCCCCTCCGTCCAAACGCCCGAGGCCGACACCGCCGCCATTGCCGACACTCTCGCGCAAAAATCGGCGGGCGGGCAGAACGTAAAAAACGAGCAAAATTTATTTGAAGTCGTCCGCGTCATTGACGGCGACACGATTGAAGTGCAAAAAAACGGTACGGTGAAAAAAGTGCGCTTCATCGGCATAGACACCCCCGAAACCGTTGACCCACGCAAATCCGTGCAATGCTTCGGCAAGGAAGCGTCGGCAAAGGCAACCGAATTGCTTTTGGGCAAGCGCGTGCGCCTTGAGACCGACGCGACGCAAGACGCCTACGACCGGTATGGCCGCCTGCTCGCCTACGCCTATCTTCCGAACGGCGTGTTTTTCAATAGCTATATGATTGAGGAGGGATACGCGCACGAATACACCTACGAACTCCCCTATCGGTATCAAAAAGAATTCAAGGCCGCCGAAGCGCGGGCGCGCGAAGCCGGAAAGGGGTTATGGAATCCGGCGATGTGTAATGGGAAAAAATAAATGAAAGAGATACTCATTGATACTGATGGATATTCGTAGATATGCCTTGCTCATTACAAAAAATATCCACGAGTATCAACGTATATCTATTGATATCACTGTTCTCTCTGTAACTGACACAATTGATTAGAGGGTATGCAATGCGGGCAAGAATGCTATAATTGATAGCAATGCAGGACAAAAAGTATCTCATTGTCATTTATGTGGCGCTCGTAGGCGTCATCATCGGAAGCACGGCGTTCGTCTATGTGCTTCTCCCGCAGGCGGGACAAAAAAATCTGGTGAGTCCCGCCACGAACCTGCAACAGCCGAAGCCGAAAGCGGAAGTGCATTTGTACAAAAAACAGGGGGCATTGGTGCTCGCGTGGGCGAATCTCCCCGATGGCACCGAGCGCGTGGATATTTTCCGTTCCGTGCGCGGAACGAACAAGTGGGAAAAATGGAAATCTTTTACCATTACCTCGGGGAGCGCTTCGGGTGACACTATTGAAATCCCGGTTTCCTCCCGCGAGGACCTGGCTCTGTACTCGTTTTATGCGCAGGCGGTGGGCACGTATATCCCAGGCTCCGCAGGAAGCGGTGGAGCGCAGAATCCTTTTTCAGGCTCTCCCTCCGGCCCTGCGATGGGCGATGGGGCAATCGGCGCGTTTTTGAACGAAGAGGGCGAGTCGGTGCTTTGGGTGTCCATGGAAACAGAATTGGAAACCTACGTACCCCCTCCCCCGCCGGCGCCCGCACAGCCGGGAGCGCCGAATCAGAGCCAAACCTCCACCCCTACGGGCAACGAACCGCCTTCCATGATTATTCCGATTCTCTCTCCGGGGAGCACTTCTTCGCCGGCATCGCCCGCTTCATCGTCGTCCGCACCACAGACCACCCCGGCGCAGGCACAGCCGGGGACGCCCGGCCAGGCCATTTATTACGCGCCGAACGGGACTATTTCCGGATACGGCTCTGCAGAACCGGCGGCAAGTTTCTGGGTGGAGCATGTGAACAAGAACATTGAGATCGGCTGGCAGGGAATCCCCGCAAGTACCACGCTTGCCATCGTGTATCGCTCGTCTTCCGAAACCGGCCCGTGGAGCGAACTCCTGCGCCAGACGGGGCCGCACACGTCATACCTCATCCGCCTTATTGATAACACGCTGGACCGGGCGTTCTATTACAAAATGGCTGCCCGCGAGGGAACAACGGTGCTCCAGACCTACGGCCCGCTCTTTCTGCCGGCGCTTGAATAAGTCCCGATACGCGTGTAAAATCCCGTTCATGAAACGCCAAAAAAGAAAACTGCGCGTGGGGCTGATTTTCGGAGGAAAATCCGCCGAGCATGAGGTATCCATCCATTCCGCAAAAAATATCTACGACGCGCTGGATAAAAAGAAATACGAGGTGACGCTTATCGGCATTGACAAGCAGGGCCGCTGGCGTTTCGGCAACCGGAATTTTCTTGCGCGCGCGAAAGACAAGCTTTTACCGGAGATCGCCTCGGGGTCCGCGCATGACACGATTGCCGCAACTCCGCAGTCCGGAGGCGGAGCGTTGGTATACCTTGAGCGCAAGAACGCCGCGCCCGTCGCCATTGATGTCGCGTTTCCGGTGCTCCACGGCACGTTCGGCGAAGACGGCACCGTGCAGGGGCTCCTCAAGCTCGCAGGAATTCCTTTCGTGGGCGCGGGAGTGCTCGGCTCGGCGGTCGGCATGGACAAGGATGCGATGAAGCGCCTTTTGCGCGATGCGGGAATCCCCATCGCGAAATTCATCACCGTGCGCGACGTTGAGGCGTCCCGCCTTGATTTCAAAAAAGTCGTACGCGAAATAGGGCTTCCCCTGTTCATAAAGCCGGCGAACCTCGGCTCGTCCGTCGGCATTCATAAAGTAAAGCGCGCAAAAGAATTCCTCCCCGCGGTGCGTGACGCGTTCCGCTACGACAGGAAAATACTAATGGAGGAATGCGTCACGGGGCGGGAGCTTGAATGCTCGGTACTCGGGAACGATAATCCCGTTGCCTCCGTGCCCGGCGAGGTAATCCCGAAGCATGAATTTTATTCCTACGAAGCGAAATATCTTGACCCCGAGGGCGCCCGCCTGGAGATGCCCGCTCGCCTGCCTCCGCGCGTGGCCAAAAAGATTCGGGAGCTTGCGGTCCGCACGTTCAGAACGCTTTATCTTGAAGGCATGGCGCGCGTAGACTTTTTCCTCAGGAAAAACGGGGATGTGCTCGTGAACGAAGTGAACACCATTCCCGGCTTTACGAATATCAGCATGTATCCGAAAATGTGGGAGGCAAGCGGCGTCTCGCAGGCGAAGCTTGTGGACAAACTTATCGCGCTCGCCCTTGAGCGGTTTAAAAAAGAACGGCGTCTCAAGACGTCGTTCGGCTAATGGCTAAGTCCTAATGGCTATTGGCTAGTTCCTAAGGTATCTCCTCACCGCCACGAAGCTTGAAAAGCTCGCGATTGCCACGCCGAAGAGAAGCTGATACAGGAAGAGCGCGAGCAGATTGGTATAAAAATATTTGAATACGTTCAGGCCCGGAATAAAGACGCCGAGATAAGGAGAAACGAAATAGACGATAGGCGCGGCCAAAGCCAAACTTGCGACCGCCGCGATTACTCCGGCAACGACCCCTTCCACCACGAACGGCCCGCGCACGAGGTTATTGGATGCGCCGACGGCGCGCATAATGACAATCTCGTCGCGGTTGGAATAAATGGCAAGTTGGATGGTATTGAAGACCACGAGCCCCGCCACGATCGCAAGAAAGATGGTGAGCAAGAGCCCGCCCTGATTCATGATGCCGATGACTCTGATGAGCTTGTCTATGATCTTCTGATTTTCAAAATACGTCACCTTGTCGAATTTCTCCGCCAGGTTCGGCTCCTTGAGATAGTTTGCGATTTTCGGATAATCCTCGGGGCTGTGCGCCTTGATGTTCAAGGATGCCTCAAGGGGGTTCACGTTCAGTTCGCGTACGGTTTGCGTGATGATGGGGTCGTCCTGGTGCCTCTCGGCGAATATCTCAAGCGCGCGGTCGCGCGAGATGTATTCCACCGGTGGCTTTACCTCGGGAAGCGTTTCAAGCGACTGCTTGATGTTCAGAATTTCGTCTTCCGAAACGTTCGTCTTGAAATATACGCTCACATCAATCTTATCCTGAATGGAATTTTTCGCCTCTCCCGTCACCACGTTGAACATCACGAGCCCGAAAAACATAAGAAGCGAGACTATCATGATAGCCACCGTGGCAAGCGACGGCCAGCCGTTGCGGTAGAAATTCTTGAGTCCGTAGTGGACGATGCGTGAAAAGATGGTGAACATAGTGTTTGAGAAAATTTCTAATTACTAATTCCTAATGACTAATCAGGAAGAAATCCTTGGGGAATGTATTTTTTAGACATTAGAAATTAGAGCTTAGTCATTACACGAGAATATACTTCCCCTTCTCCTCGTCCCGTATCACGCGCCCGTGGTCAAGCGTGACGACGCGCCGGTCAAGCGCATTCACAATGTCCTTTTCGTGCGTGGCAAGGATGACGGTCGTCCCCAGCTGATTGATCTTCTGCAGCAGATTGATGATTTCCCAGCTGTGGAACGGGTCAAGGTTTCCGGTCGGTTCATCCGCGATAATCACTTCCGGCCGGTGCACCATCGCGCGCGCGATTGCCACGCGCTGTTTTTCTCCTCCCGAAAGCTCGTGCGGAAAATTGTTCACTTTATCCGAGAGCCCTACCATATCCAGCACCTGCGGCACGAGCTCGGCAATCTCGCTCTGCGTGCGCCCCGCCACTTCAAGCGCGAACGCCACGTTCTCGTAGGCGTTTTTCGCTAGGAGCAGGCGGAAGTCCTGGAAGACGATGCCGATGTGCCGACGGAACGCGGGCAATTCCTTGTCTTGGAACTTGTTCACCTCGTACTGCCCGAAGAAAATGCGCCCCTTGGTCGGCTTCTCCTCGCCTATCAAAAGCTTAATAAGCGTGGACTTCCCCGCGCCCGAGCGCCCCACGAGCGACACCATCTCTCCGGGATTGATGCGGAAATCAATATCCTCAAGCGCCGTGGAATGGCTGTTGTATATTTTGCAGACGTTTTGGAAGGCAATCATAAGGGTGAGAACGAATGACTAATTTCTAATTACTAATGTCTAATTAATGTCAAAATGCAGAAATGTCCAATTTCGTTTGATTGTTCAATACTCAATTAGAAATTAGGTATTAGTCATTAGAAATTCACATGCCTATTATACCTCACTTTGGGTTATTTCTTCAAACCCTCTACCTCGGCCTCTATGAAAGCGTCTAGGTTGCCATTTAATACATCCTCCACCCGCGATGTCTCTACTTCCGTCCTGTGGTCCTTGACCATCTGGTAGGGATTCAACACGTACGAGCGGATCTGATTCCCCCACTCCGGTTTCACCTTTGTGCGCAATGCGCTTAATGCTTCCACGTGGTTTTCTTCCATAAGTTGCACAAGGCGCGCCTTTAAGAGCGTAAGCGCCCGTTCGCGGTTCTGCGCCTGCGAACGCTCGGCGCGGGAGGCGACCACGAGGCCGGTGGGAATATGCACAATCCGCACCGCGGTTTCCACCTTATTCACGTTTTGCCCGCCGGGGCCCCCGGCGCGCGAGAATTCGGTTTTGAGGTCGCCCTCGGGAATCTGGATTTTTGAAGCGTCTTCCTGCGGCAGGTCGGGCACCACTTCCACGAGCGCGAAAGAAGTATGGCGCAGTTTTTGCGCCGAGAACGGCGAGATGCGCACGAGCCGATGCACGCCCATCTCTCCTTTCAAGTAGCCATAGGCGTAGTCGCCTTTTATCTCCAGCACGCGATGGTTCGGGCTGTCGTCCAACGTGCGCGTTTTCCACTCCTGCCGTCCGGCGTATCTTTCAAACATCTGGAAAAGCATCCGCGCCCAATCTTCCGCGTCGTCGCCTCCCGCGCCGGGAAACACGGAAATGACCGCGGGGCGCCGGTCGTACTTCCCGCGAAAAAGTTCCTGAAGTTCAAACGCCCGGAATGCGCGTTTTATTTCATAGAACTTGTCCTCCGAGAATGCGTGCTGCAGCTCTTCAATGCCGGTTACCACCGCGTCATACCGACTCACCATATCGTTCAGCTCGCCAAGCTCCTTAATAGAAGCGTCCGCCTGCGCGCGGTTCG
>Ga0209542_10013985_pt1 | contig 13721 bp, 13 predicted proteins | sample RifCSPhighO2_01_FD_184028 | JGI IMG/M metagenome (GOLD analysis project Ga0209542, IMG submission 184028) | Soil microbial communities from Rifle, Colorado - Rifle CSP2_plank highO2_0.1 (SPAdes) (version 2) | ecosystem: Environmental > Terrestrial > Deep subsurface > Rock core/Sediment ...
CCCATGATATTGGCGCTGACAAGCTTGCAACAGGGCACAATTTGGATGATGAGGTGCAAAGCATCTGCATGAATTTTTTTGACAATGATTTGCAGAAGATGGCAAGGCTTGGGGCCGTTGCGGGAAAACATTTTAATGACGGGCTTGTTCCCCGGATAAAGCCGCTGTATGAAAGCCCCGAGAAGGAAATCATTGCATATGCCGCATTGAAAGAGCTGCCCCATTATAGCGATGAATGCTGCCCTTTTTCCTATCAGGCAAAGAGGAACTATTTCAGGGAGATGCTGAACAACATAGAGAATGAATTGCCTGGAACAAAATTCAAGATACTCAGGGCATTCCAGGAAATTAAGCCTGCACTTTCCACTTTCAATCCAGGAATTGAAATAAAGTTCTGCGGGAAGTGCGGTGCGCCGAGCAGCAACACCAACTGCGGCACCTGTAAAAAGCTGGAAAGCCTTTCAGGCATCCAGAGGGTTTCTGTGAAGCAGGATAAACTCAGGAAGCTTAATTGTGCTACTACAAAGCGGATGTGAGTGGGCCCGGGCAGAATCGAACTGCCTGTCTTCACCATGTCAAGGTGACGTCATACCAGTAGACCACGAGCCCTCAAAATGTACAAATTCTGCCTGAAAAGGTATTTAAGGCTTCTATTCGAAAGCGCATACGCAGGCTTTCCCAGAGCATCAATGTGATTTTTTTCTGTTGCAGCAACAAGAAAGCCATCAATTGAAAAATAAAAGTTTTTATCGCAGCAAAAACCCCACAGCAAAAAAATTTCTGAAAATTTTTAGGTGATGAATGTTGTTTCGCAAAAATTTTTCTCAAAATCCGGAATTAGTAACCATTAAATACTACTTCAGCGACTAATTAATTGTTGAATTCTCTGAAAAGGGAATTTGCGAAATGCATGGGAGGATTTTTTAAATGGCATCAAAGAAAAAGTCATCAAAGAAGAAAAAGAGATAATGGTATAAAAGTTAACTCGTTTTTTATGATATGAATTTGGGGAGGCGCATGCTTCCCATTCTCATTTTCTTTTCTTTTTCTCGCTCTTTTCAGTTTGTTGTTCGGCTGCTTCCCCTATCAGCAGGCCCATTTCTTCTGCAAACTTCCTCTCGAATTCATTCATTTCCTTTATCTTCCCGTCAATCTTCTTTATCGCATCATCAAGAGCTTTCTCGCGCTGCTGCATCAACTCGGTTATGCTCTTCTTGGCTTCATTGAATTCCGAAACGCTCTTCTTTACTGTTTCCACAAACTGCTTTTTGAACACATCCAGCTCGTCCATTGTTGAATCTATGGCTTCAATATCGACCTCATCCTTCAGCTTCTCGATTTCCTTTGTCCGCTTTTCGACAAGGCCGTCAACCTCATTGAGTTTCTGCTTTAGCTCTTTCTCAAGTTTAGGTGTGAAGGAATAGAACAGCTGCTCGATCTGTTTCTTTGAGTCTTCGCTCAGCCGATCTTCCAATGAGCGCAGCTCATTTATCTTGCGCTGTATGCCTTCAGGATTGACTGCCTTTATCATCTCATCAAGCTGGCTTATTTTCTTGTGGACTTCCCTCTCAAGCTCCTCGCTTTTTTCAAGTGACATGTTGTCTATCTTCTGTTCTGCATCCTTAAGCAGACCCTCGGTTATTTTGGATTCCAGCTCAAGAGTCCTGTTTATCCTTGCGTCTATTCCCTGCCGCTTTGTTTCAGCATCAATTATGAATTCCTCAACCTGCGATTTTGCCGAAATTAGTTCTGAGTTCATCTCGCTGATGAGCCTTGATTTGGTTTTCTCAAGTTCCTTGAGCTTGTCATCAATCAGCGAGAACAGGGTTTCATTTGTTTTCCTCAATGCCTCAAGCTTGTTTATGTTGTCCATGCTGAGCTCATTCATCTTTGCGAGGTTCTTTGTCTGGGAGATTATTGTTTCCTGGACCTCCTTTGTTTTCTTATCGAGTTCTGCGTTAATTTTCTCAGCCATCAATGACCTCTGTGATTCCAGAACAACCATCATTTTCTTCATCCCCTTGGAAGTTTCCTTCTGCACCTCGGCAGCAATGACCGATTTTATGCTGTCGTTTAAGTCCTTCATTTCCTCGAGCTTTGAATCAACTGTTGCGAGTATTCCCTTTTCCCAGAGTTTTTCTATATTTTGGCTGGAGGGAGCCCTGAGGGAAGGCTGTTGCTTTTTTGATGCGGATTTTTCAGCGCTGTGCTTTTCTGGAACATATTTTTCTTCCTTGGCAGGAGCTTCCATAGATTCCTCAATTGCCTCATCTATTTCCGCCTGTGAAGCAGGTGTGCTCTTCACTTCCTGCAGCATTTCCCTTGCATCCTTCTCTGATATGCCCACATCCCTAAGATTATCTAGTACTTCATTGTCGGAAATACCCAGAGAGAGCAATTTCCTGACAGAATCCAACACAACTTGTCTGCGGTTCATTTTGCGAAATAAATTAGGTTAAAGATAATAAAAAGGTTGTTGCTGGGAATTTGCCAATATAAGCAAATTTTGGCCATTTAACTGTGCAAATCAAAGCAGCGTATTAAAATTATTTGTTGAATAGGTCTTTGTACGAGGGCTTGTGGTCTAATGGCATGATGCACCCATGGCAACATGAAAGTCGGCCAGATTAATGATTTTCATGACATTGTGGGTGAGACTGCGGGTTCGATTCCCGCCAAGTCCATAGCCGCAAACCCGCGGCTGCAGGGTGTATATGCACTATCTCACTGCGTTCGATAGTGCGGTAATACTCAAACACGCTTGCTTGGGCAAGGGCTGCAGGGTGGACATGAGAGTTCTCCTTACAGTCGAACTCTCGGTAGGCCTATATCAACATTAATTGTAGCAAAGGTGGATTTTGCAAAATTCTTTTTTTCCAACTCTTTTACTGCTTTTCGCGCAATCATGAATTTATGCCTTTTAGAATCCCACGAGGTTATGGAATAGGAGCCAAAAAGGCTGCGCCTGTGCGAGGAGGCAGAAGGAAATTGGCTGTTTCGGGTTCAATGAGCACCACTGATTTTTTCCGGGTGCTTTCAGAGAAGCTTCCTGACAATGAATTGCAGCATATGCAGGAAAAGAGAGCAGGAAATACTCAGAAGGTTTGGATTTGGTGCCGACATCACTTAAGTTGGTAAGGATGAAGGAATGCAAATGCGGTTAGTTGATTATGCAGAAATCAGCAGTATATTGTCGCCCCTTACAATTATCTTCCCATACTTTGTCCGGGCTTCACCATTCTCCAGGATTTCCGCATTTTCAAGCACAATATTCATGTGAACATCGAATGCCTTGAGAGTGCCCCTGATTTTCAGATTGTCCTTCAGAACTGCAAGCACGTCCTTTCCAATGCTCTCGTTCAGAAGGTCGAATGGCCTTGTTGTCATAGTCTTTTCCTCCTAAACTTTGACAAAAGGAATATTCACAAATTATTCATTTGTCAGAGTTTTACTAAAAAACAAATCAAGATTGAGATGAACTTTCCTCTTCCTGTTTTGGCCTCTTTGGTTTTCTTTTCAGGAACCAGAAGAATTTTTCCCAGAAACTTTTCTTTTTTGACGGAAGCTCAAACTGCACTGGCAGGCCTGCAAGCTTTGAGGCGGTTTTCTGGATTGCAATTGCTGCAGGGGTGCTTGGGCGCCTTATCATTAATGGGGACGCCTTGTCCTGCATGAAGCTCCTGCGCATTTCCGGATCATATGGTATGAGACCGTATATGGGGAGCTCCATCATCCTCATTATCTCATCGTGCTTAATCTCCCCCTTTTCCTCAAAAATAAAATTGATAATAACGCCAGTTGCCTTTATGCCGAGCCTTTGTGCGGTCGCCTTTGCCTTGAATGCATCCGCAATGCTGGGGGAATTGGGCATTGTGACAAGAATAATTTCATCTGAGGCTGCAATTGCTGCAAGTACGCTTTTTTCAATTCCTGCAGGGCAGTCAAGAAGTATGAAATCGAACTGGTTTGCTATGCTTTCAATAACGGATTGCAGCCTTTCAGAATCAACCCTCCTGTAGTTCTCAAGGCTTAATCCTGAAGGTATGAATTTCACCCCTGCAGGCCCGTCATAAATCGCATCCTGAATTGCACTCTCGCCCAAAAGCACATCATGTAGGGTAATTGGGGCAGACTGCATATTTAGCAGCAGGGAAAGGTTCGCCATTGCGACATCAGCATCAATAAGGCAGACCTTGAGGCTTCGCTTAGCCAGAGCAATACCCAATTCGGCTGTAATTGTTGTCTTCCCGACACCGCCCTTGCCTGAAACAATGGAAATAACCCTTCCCAAAAAACAACACCTTGGTAATAGAATATAGTAAATTAAATAAGTAAATGATGTTTAAAAAACTTGGTATTGCTGCATTACCGGCAATACGTAAATGCAGACAATAAATTTCACAAATTTACGGTAGATTGGATGTTGCAAACTGCTTGCTCTTAAGAGCTTTCTCCACATCCCTTGCAAGCGCCTTAAGCTCTATGGTGGTCAGGCTTGCGGGGGCCTTTACCGCATAAACCTTCTTTTCTGATTGCATAAGCATGAACCATTCCCCATTGGCCTTAATCATCACAGCCTCACTTGAAGGAACCTCAGAGCTTATGTAATTGAAAAGTGCGGTTGCGGTAACTGCCTCACTCAGGTCATTGCCATTGCTTGAGATGACTGTTGAGCCGTCTGCCTCGCTTACACATATGCTGTCAACAAGGTGTTTCCTCTTTAGGAAGTTGACCATCTCCCTGAGAGAAGCGGCCTCCTTCATCTGCTGTTTGTATTTTGCCATGTGGTCCTTCAGAAGCCTTATCTGCCCTTCAGGAAGCTTTGTGTCATCTATGTCAAGAACCTTGTGTGCAAAATCCCTGAGTATGACCCTTGCTTTTGAAATTATCGGCATAAAAATCACATCTAAGTTCCAAGTTCGCTCAGGCCGAGCCTCTTGAAAACACTTTTCCTCGATTCGGCTTCCTTCACAACACCACCAAGGACTTTCTTTGCGAATTCCTGCGAAAATGCTTTCGGAAAAATCTTTTCAAGCTGCCTTTTATCTATTGCAACGGTGATTTTCACCTTGTCGTGGAATGCTATAACCAGATCAATCTGCTGGTTGCTCAATGCAACAATATCCATTATCCCGCGTTCGGCAACAAGCGCATTCATTGCCTGCTGCAAAGCAGAATTCCCGAAAACACTGATGTTGAAATTGTCATAAGTGTAAAATGACCCCACCATGAAACCTTCCTTGAACATCACAACCCCTTCCTCAATCCCGTCAAATCCATCTATAGTAACAACCAGATACCCTGAAAATCTTTTGTCGAGCAAAGAAAGAGTAAGCGCCTTTGTATCTATTTGCTTGACTGCTATGCCTTGCTGCAAAACTTCTCCAACAGGAAGGTTCATTATCACACCTAAAAGTCCTTTCCTATCACAATAACATGGTCGGCGTTGTTTTTTAATGCTGCGGCTGAAGCCTCAACCCCCAGCACAACAATTGTTTCCTTGCCCTCACGCTTTGCCTTTACTATGGCAGGCAGGAAATCCGAATCCCTTGTAACAAACGCTATTATGTGTATAGCCGGATTGAAGACTGCCTCAACCGCATCAGCAGCCATTGAAACATCTATGTCGCCGACAGTAATGATGCTCTCGAAGCCCTGGTTAACCACAGCTTCAACAAGCTTGTTTGATGCATGCTGGTTCAGGAAAACCCTGCCGATTTTTATTTTCCCATACTTTGAAAGCACCTGCTTTATGGAGCCCAGATCAACGTTAAGCTCTTTCCTCAATATGTTCGGGCCGTCTATGAATACAGCGAGGTTCTTGTCCTCTTTTCCTTTCACGACCTTGCTTAACTTTTCCCTTACGCCTTCAAACATCTTGACACCAATCAGAAGCAAAAATTCAGGAATTAATTATTTTATTAATTAATATAATACAAAACTGCAAAAACTATTAAATCCTCTCCTGTGCATAAAATATTGCCTTTTTCGGCAAATACCTATTGCCAAATGCAGAAGCTGCATAAATATTTAAACTAATGCAGGTTTGATGTACTAATAACAGGAATTACAAAAAATAGCGTTTTATGGTGTTTTAATGGCAGAAGCTGAGAAGAAGTTTTCAAATGCTGGTTCGCTGAAAGATGGAAGCTATGTGCTTATTGATGGGTTTCCATGCCAAGTCAAAAACGTTGAGAAGTCAAAGCCCGGAAAGCACGGAGCTTCAAAGGTAAGGGTTACTGCTATGGGGATATTTGACACCCAAAAGCGAAATCTTATGAAGCCTACAGATGCCGATATTGAAGTGCCGATAATTGAGAAGAGGTCAGGGCAGGTTGTTGCTGTTATGGGCGAGCAGGTCCAGATAATGGATATGGAAGATTATTCAACCTTCGACATACCCAAACCTAAGGACATACAGGGTTTGCAGGGCGGGGCTGAGGTGGAATACCAGCGCTACGGCAGCATGATAAAGATAGTAAGGAAGAAGTAGCGGATAATTCTGAACCTTGTAGAACTCAATTATGGCCTTAAAAAAGAATTTAGCAAAGAAACTGTGGATCAAATAACCGGAAAATTCTCAAACACCACCGCCGAAATCACATTCAAATATGTCAAAGAAGCCATGACATTGAAAATCTCAAACAAAAAGCTCTCAATTCCGGACGCAATAGGATACACAATTGCGAAAAACAAAAAACTGAAATTCGTGACAGGCGATGATGATTTCAAAAACATGAAAAATGTCGAATTTGTAAAAAAATGAGCAAATAAACTTGCCTGCAATCAGCCCGCTTTAACTCTTTTTGCCTTCCCGCCACAGTATTTTTCTATATTTGCAAGGATTTCCTGCATTGCATCTTCAATATATTTTTGCGTGGTGTTCTTGTTGCCCTGAACATAGATGAAGAGGTTCTTTGTGCCATTGTCAATCTTTGTATGCTCCCCCTGCTTCATATCTAGGCGGCAGAGGACAACAGCATCATCGGCAAAAACATATTCGCCTTTTGCAACTTTTGTTCTCTCGCTTTGGCCCAGGGGAACATAGATTTCAGTTCCTTCTGCAAACTTCACTTTCACATTTCCTGAAATTTTGTTAAGATCATGGGCACCTACAATAACGCCGCGCTTCAGTGAAACAAGATTATAGGAATCAACAACCGTATTAATCTGCGGGATATTGCCTGATTTTTTTGCGAGCTCAACTAGATTTTTTACTGCATGGACATCTCTTTTAACACCGATGGCATCATAGAGGTCAAGGTAACCCTGTATCACTTTCTGCCCCTCAACAGAATCCAAATCCATTTTTTTCACCAGCTCTTTTTTTATTTTCTCAAGGCCCTCATGCTTTTTCTTGACGCTGACCCCCTCAACAACCACGCACACAAGCTTTAAGCCAAGTGACTTGAGCTTTGGGTCGATTGAAATTTCAATTGCCCTTGCCTCTTTCTGCTCTTCCTTGTGCTCAAGCTTCTTGAAGAGTATTCCTGTCGATTTGACTTTTGTTCCGGCTTTAAGGAGCCCGAATTTAAGGTCCTTTAAAGTTCCTGCTTTTACACCCAGCTGCCCGTTTATGCGCGAACTTGTTTTAGGCATGAAGGGAGAAATGAGTATTGAAATTACGCGCAATGAATCTGCAAGCGTATAAAGCACCTTTTCAAGCGCCTTTCCCTTGAGCTTCCAGGGCTCCTTTGCATTTACATATCTGTTGCATTCGCTTATGAAAGAAAAAATTTCAGCAAGTGCAGAATTCATTTCATTTGCATCCATGAGCCTGCTTATTTTTTCAGCGTCAAGCTTCCCGATTAGTCCGGCATCTGCCTTTGCATCCGGGATTTTTGATGCAAGGTTTTTTTCAATCAGCACAATTGTCCTATTAAGCAGGTTTCCTAGCTCATTTGCCAACTCCGTATTATTCCTGTTCACAATGGCTTCCTCACTGTAAATGCCGTCATCCCCAAAAGGGATTTCACGCAAAAGGAAATATCTGATGCTGTCACTGCCATATTTGCCTGCAAGCTCAATAGTATCTGCAGCATTCCCCTCGCTTTTTGAAATTTTTCCCGCAGAATCTTTAATGAAACCATGCCCATAAACTTTCGGGATTTCAATTCCGGCTGACATCAGAAGGCTCCACCAGATAGCAGTATGGTGCCAAACAATGTCAACTCCAATGAGGTGCATGTCAGCGGGCCAGAATTTTTTGTATTTTGCATTCGGATAATCAACGGTTGTCAAATAATTTGTCAATGCATCAAGCCAAACGTAAAAAACATGCGTCTTATCATTTGGCAATTGAATGCCCCAATCAAAGCCCGCCCTGCTTATGCTCAGATCCTTCAAAGGCACACTAAGCCTGTTAAGCAATTCATTCCTCCTTGCAGCAGGTTGTATGTGAGAGGGATTTTTCTTTATGAAATCAATAAGCTGCTTCTGATATCTGCTCATTTTGAAAAAGTAGCTTTCTTCCTTCAGCCATTCGGTTTTCTTTTTGTGTACTGGGCAGCTGCCATCAATCAGATCACCTTCATTGTAATATGTCTCACAGTCAACACAATAATGGCCTTCATAATGGCCCTTGTACACATCTCCGTTCTTCTGGATTCTCTCAAACAGCTGCTGTACAACTTTGTGGTGCCTTTTTTCTGTTGTTGAGATGAAATCATCATATGAAATGTCATAGAGCCTGCACATCTCAACGAAATATTCCGTCATTTCCCCGACAAATTCTTTCGGGCTTTTCCCTACTTGCTGAGCCTTTCGCTGTATTTTTTTGCCGTGGCAGTCAACACCAGTGCTAAAATGCACATCAAATCCTTTGAGCCGTTTCCAGCGCGCTATCGTGTCTGCGCAGACTTTTTCATAGAGGTGGCCGAATATGGGGCTTAGAAGATGGATAGTCTATAGCCGTTGATATAAAGAACTTCATTGCCGCTTCACCTCCTGAAATGCAACAATAATGCAGCAGATAAGCATATTTTGATGTATCTAATAATAACATTTGCACATTAAATGGCTTCTGAATGCAAAATTCGCATTGGAATTTGCAGTTTACTTTCCAAATGCCCCTTGAGCTGGCCGGTTTTGTTTCCAGAATCTAAATTGTTATTAAAATTGAGGAGGTATTAGTATAAGAAAATCGGATTGCCTGCTTTTTGCGGGCATTTCCCATGCATTTATAGACAACCCCCACTTTTTCTTCCAATATGTAATAGTGAGCAAACTGGCGTTTCCGTTGCCTTGCACCGGAAATGCGGTCTGGTCTTGTTTAAAAACCCTAAAAAACCAAATTTGGTGTATGGCATTGGAAGAATTCACATCAGCCCCTGAAAACCCATTTGTGCCGAAGTTCCAGGCATTCTTTGAGACGCAATGCAAGAAGCAGATTGAGAGGCTTGTTGCAAAGTATCCTGAAAAAAGAAGCATTTACATTGATTTTGCCGAGCTGGAGCATTATGATTATGAGCTTGCTGATGAGTTGCTTGTAAATCCAGATTATGTGATGGATGCAGCAAAGGAAGCAATACAGAATATTGATGTGCCTGCACTTGAGCTTGATGAATTTAAGCCCCATATAAGGTTCTTTAACCTTCCTCCTGAAAGGAGGCCAATACTCAGGGATATTTCAGCATCACACCTTGAGAAGATGGTCAGCATCGAGGGAGTTGTGGGCCAGACTACAGATGTGCTGCCTAAGCTGAGGGCAGCAACATGGGAATGCAGGCGTTGCGGAAAGACATACAGGATTTTCCAGAAGGAGCACATACCTAAACAGCCCGTGATGTGCGAGTGCCGACATAGGGATTTCCAGCTCAAGGCAGCTGAATCGGAATTCATTGACTACCAGAAAATAAAAATACAGGAGCCGCTTGAAAATTTGAAAGGAAATGAGCCTGTTACAACACTGGACATTTATGTAAGCGATGATATGGTGAATATGGTTTCTCCGGGGGATAAAACAAGGATTACAGGAATACTCAGGTTGAAGCCCCCAAAAGAGAAGGATGTTGTTTATGGAAGGTATTTGGAAGCGGTCCATATACAGGAAACCGCGAAGGAATTCGAGCATGTTGAGATTTCAAAGGAAGAGGAGGAAGAAATCAAAAAAATGGCGGCTAATGAAAAAATTTACGAGATGCTTGTCGAGAGCATTGCACCGAACATTTATGGACATGAGAATGTCAAGGAAGCAATTTCATTGCAGCTCTTTGGAGGTGTAAGGAAGGTTCTGCCGAATGCGTCAACCATAAGGGGGAATGTCCATGTGCTGCTTGTGGGAGAGCCTGGACTAGCAAAAAGCCAGATTTTGCAGGCAGTAAACAGAATTGCGCCAAAATCTATTTACATTGCAGGAAAGACCACAACATCTGCAGGAATTTCAGCAACTGCTGTGAAGGATGAGTTTGGGGAAGGAGGATGGACATTGAAAGCCGGAGCATTGGTATTGGCTTCTGGAGGAATTTGCTTGGTTGATGAACTTGACAAGATGGATAAGGAGGACAGGTCTGCACTACATGAATCGATGGAGCAGGAAACCATTTCTGTCGCGAAAGCAGGAATTGTAACAAGGTTCAAGGCAGAAACAATAATACTCGCAGCTTCAAACCCGAAATATTCCCGCTTTGACCCATATCAGAATTATCTTGAGCAGGTTGATTTGCCCCCTACACTCATATCAAGGTTTGACCTGTTTTTCCTCATCAGGGATGTGCTTGACAGGAAGAAAGATGAGGAAATAGCTTCACACATACTGAAAACACACCGCATTGGTGAGATGAGTTTGCAATACAAGAGGGGCAGCTCAAGCATTTCAAAAGAAGAGATTGAGAAGCTGCAGGAATCCATCTCTCCGACAATCTGGCCTGAGCTGCTGAAAAAATATGTCGCATATGCAAGGCAGAATGTTTTCCCGGTTCTCAGCAAGGAAGCGATAAAGGCTATTTCAGATTTCTATGTTGATTTGAGGGATTCCGGAAAGAAGGCAGGTTCATATGCTGCAACGCACAGGCAGCTTGAGGCATTGGTGAGGCTTTGTGAGGCTTCAGCAAGGATAAGGCTGAGCGATGTTGTTGAACCGAAGGATGCTGAAAGGGGCATAAGGGTTTTCAGATCTGCACTTGAGGATTTGGTTGTTGACAAGGAAACAGGCAGGATTGATATTGACATGGTTGTAAGCGGCACTTCACAGAGCCAGGTGACCAATTTAAGGAAGGTTTTGGGAATCATAAGGGGAAAGGCTGCTGAGCTTGACATGGTGCCTGTTGAGGAGGTTGTCGAGGAAGCGAAGGCGGAAGGAATTGATGAGGAGAAAACAAAGGAAATTATTGACAGGCTTCTGAAAGAGGGAGACATCTACAAGCCAAAGTATGGCTTCCTGAAGCCAACCCAAAAAAGTTAGTATTTTATTTGGCTGATTCTTCTTAGTAGCATATGGCAAAAAATGCGAGAAAGAAATAAAACCACATTCGCACAAAGACTAGTTTTATGCTGAAAGAAAATTACGAAAGCGTAAAGAGAAGAATTGCAGAAGCTGCGAAGGCATGCGGAAGAACTCCTGAAAGCATCAAATTAGTTGCTGTTTCCAAAGGAAGAAGCACTGCGGAAATTGAACAGCTTGTGAAGATGGGGCAGAAAATATTCGGGGAGAGCAGAAGCGATGAGCTTGAGGAGAAATTTGATAATGTAGAGGGTGTTGAATGGCATTTTGTGGGGCATTTGCAGAGCAACAAGGCAAGGGAGGTTGTTGAACGCTGTTCATTGATACATTCGGTTGATTCTATAAAATTGCTGCAGAAAATCCAGAATGTTGCAAGGGAACTTGACAAGAAACAAAAAGTGCTGCTCGAGGTTAATGTTTCAGTGGAAGAGAGCAAATATGGATTCAGTGAGGAAGAGGTTGCTGTTGTGCTTGACAGGATAGGGCAGCTGCCTTTCGGGAATGTTGAGGTTCTGGGGTTTATGGCAATGGCACCGAACACAAATGATTCTGTTGCCATTGAAAAGGCTTTCAGGGAGCTGCATGGGCTTGCACAGGAATACAAATTCAGGGAGCTGAGCATGGGCATGAGCAATGATTTTGAGATTGCTATAAGGAACGGGGCAACTTTTGTCAGGATTGGAAGGGCGTTATTTGAGTAACGTGAGAAAACTTTTTGAATAACAAAGAACAATCAGTATTAGTGGCGCAAGACATTGAAAGTAAGGCAGTAGAACTTATTCCTAAAAGATTTAATTCATTTTTGGAAAAAGCAGGTTCATTAAGATCCCGTTATAACTTGTTCCAAAGAGATATGCAATTTATTGGCAGCGATATTGACTTGAGGGAAATACTCAAGGTCTCGCTTGTGAGGTTCTTTGCCTCTGAGTTAAGTAGAGAGGCTGGGATTAAAAATTTTGGAAAAGAATCAGAGTATCATAAAATAAAACTTCGCGTACGTAAAGCAGTTGTAGAGTACATTCAAGGCCACCCTGAAGCGAGTGCTGCTTTCGAAAAAACGGTTTCAAGAAGAGAAAAGCACTTTTTCCTAGGATACAGGGAATTGTCAGAAAATTTAAAGCAAGAAGAATAAAATAGAGTTAGTTGTTATAGTTTATTGCATGGACAAAAACTTGCTATTGCAGCTCACTGTCATTTTCATAATAACACAGGCATTAGGGCTTATTGTTGCAGGGATGTTCCTGCAGAATGACCTTCGTGCAACACTTATAACTGAAAATCCGGAGGACATTGAAAACAGCCTTGGCATCATTGTCTGGATAATTGTTTTTAGCGGAATACTGCTAGTAATGATGAAATACCTGAAGGAAAGAATGCTTTACATTGTGCTGAAAGCAATTGAGAGCCTTGCAATATTCGGGACTGCATATCTCATCAGCTCTGTTTTCATTTTCACTGCAACCGGCTCAGTCGGAATATCTGACTCTATCGGCATAGGTTTTGGGCTGCTGCTGGTTGCTGCAAGGATTGTTTTTGCAGGCAATGTATTGCTCAGGAACATAACGAGTGTTTTTGCAACTGCGGGTGCTGGTGCACTTATAGGCGTCAGCCTAGGTGTGTGGCCCGTGATTGTCCTGCTTGTGCTGCTTTCCGTTTATGATTTCATAGCAGTATTCAAGACAAAGCACATGGTGAAGCTTGCGAAAAGCGTCACATCAAAAAACCTGAGCTTTACATATGCGCTGCCAACACCAAAACACCAGTTCGAGCTTGGAACGGGAGATTTGGTTATGCCACTTGTTTTTGCATCAAGTGTCCTTACACATTCGCAGCTGACCACACCATTTCCGGATTATTTCATCCCCAGCATAGTTATACTTCTTGCATCATACACAGGCCTGATTGTTACCCTTAATTATGTTTCAAAGCATGAAGGAACTGCCTTGCCGGCACTTCCGCCACAAACTGCACTGATGCTTGCAACTTTTGCAGTTCTGAAAGTGGCGGGTTTTTGAAAAAATTGCCAATGCGGGCTAAATTTCCTGACCGGCTAAATGAGAAGAATTTTCTTTATTATTTCAATGCCTAATGCGCCGGCCATTATCGCAACAAAATGTTTTATTGTTTTTCCCGCAAAAACAACTGTGAAAAATTTTCCTGGGGGGAACTTTACAAGGCCTGCGGCAATGCCAATGAAATCAAACGGGAATGGGACAAGGGCGCCGAGGAAAATAACAATTGTTCCGCCTCTCCCTAGGTTCGATTTTATCTGTGTTATCTT
>Ga0209542_10013987_pt1 | contig 13720 bp, 17 predicted proteins | sample RifCSPhighO2_01_FD_184028 | JGI IMG/M metagenome (GOLD analysis project Ga0209542, IMG submission 184028) | Soil microbial communities from Rifle, Colorado - Rifle CSP2_plank highO2_0.1 (SPAdes) (version 2) | ecosystem: Environmental > Terrestrial > Deep subsurface > Rock core/Sediment ...
GGGTGCTGCCGAACCCTGGCTTTTTGCCAGGCTTTCTGGGATCCAGAGCAGAAGGATCCAGAATAATCACCACGTTTCCCATTTTAACCAAAAAATTGGGCGGCGCAGAATTTCTCTGCCCCGCCCCGATACGTGCTTTACTTTATGAAACGCAAATAGCCTCCTCCTGGCTTTGATATGTAGCTACCAATCTTAGGTAGTCTTCCCTATCCAGGTGTAGCGTAGCGTTTGTGCTGTCGGTGACGCCGGGCACATAGCCAAGTACGAGTATAACGTGCTCGACCACATCTGGATTCAAAGAACCATTGTTTATCGACTCTCGTATTGCCGAAGCTACTAGGTTGTTAAAGTCGGCAACAGGCAGAACCCCAACCGGCTCCACTCCACCTACCATTGCGAGTTGGGCCAACGTATAAGGGTCGTGGGCATACGCAAGAATACGGGCTTCCGGCAGGAACTTTGCGACTGCTATTGCCGTACGCCCGGTAGACGTTATAGCAATAATGACCGCATTGGGGTAATCGCGCGCCTGCATACATGCAGACTTGGCCGTAGTCTCGGTCTTGTTGTTTGCCGGGAGATCCTCCAAATAATAAGCGATGCGACTTTCGGCCTTACGCGCAATCACATCTGCTTCCTGTACGACGAGCTCCGGATGATCACCTATCGCAATCTCATCGGAGAACAGCAGGCTGCCTGCCAGATCAATCCTAATATCGTGTACCATTCCCGATACTTCCCCACGACTGGGCTGCTCTTCGTCCTTCAGAGACAGCAAAACCTGAGTTCCAACCATGCCAAGTTTAGTCTTTTTCCGCGATCTTTTCAGAATATCTTCCTGAGCATCTGGTACATCCTCTCGCGGGCCTTCAACACCCAGGTCGCCTCGGGCGACCATAACCGCATCTACCTCTTCGAGGATATCGTCGAGATTGCTCCCCCCGCAGGCCTCCGGCCGCTCCAGCTTGGCCATCACCTTGGCTCTTGTTTTCCTGATATAATCGGAGGCAACTTTTGTGCTTGGCCCATCGTACACATAAGAAATACCAAACCATTCAACGCGCAGGCGCTCGCCGAACGCTACCATATCCATGTCGTCGTTCGTTAAGACAGGTCGGTTAATAGTGACACCGGGCAGATTGACTCCTTTATGAGAAGAAACCTCTCCCCCGATCTGTACGCGCGCCCAGGCTCCTCTTTCGTCGTTCGTTTGAACTTCAAGGCGCACCGTCCCATCGGCAATGTACACAAAGTTCCCAGGTACGAGAGCTCCCAATACTTCTGCATCGGGAAACGGCAACACGCTCGGATCATCAGAAAACTCGATAGCTCGGATCCAAACCTCTTGTCCCTCCACAAGCTCTATCTTACCTTTACCATCAAGCCCGATACTGCCAAGGCGAAACTTTACGCCGCCTAAGTCAAAAAAGATGGCCACAACCCTACCGAGTTCAGCAGCAGTCTTACGAATAAACTCAATTGCCTTCTCGATCTCACCGTAGTTCGCTTTCTTAACATGTGCGCCATTGAACCGAAACACATCTGCCCCAAGCTCAATAAGACGCCGTAAGATCCTAAACTCCTTGCATGAAGGACCGTAGGTTACCATAAATTTGGTTTTGCGTACCGTAGTCATAACTGCCTCCTCTAACTTTCAGTATATATGATATTGAGTGCTCCTCCCTTAGCCCACTAGTTCAAAATGCAGTAATGTCAAGCTCTTCAAAAAGAAAACGACGCAGCTTTTGCATCGCTTGTATGATTAACCAACTCGGCCCATAAAGACATCGTATAGTAAGCCACGCTCTACTGGTGTCAAATGAGACATTACCAGTCTCTGTACGATTTTATCTGCGTGCTGAAAGAAGATTTGTGAAGGAGTTATTCCTTGCATTTCCGCTTCTGGAATCTGCAAAAGCGGCTTTACCTGCCCCTTCAGAAACTCTGCGACTTTACCGTCTTCCTGTAGGACGTCCCAGACCTCCTCTAAGCCAGGGCCTGAACCTTTATGCATCTCCTGGACAATACCAAACTCCGGATTGCTTAGAGCAGACGCCTGCAAGTCGAGAGTAAAAGGATCGTAAGGATCCAAAATAAGAACCAGCATCTTCGTGCCTTTTGGCATTTCGCCTCCCAATTCGCGTGGACAAAATTCTTGCTGCTTTTGCAATACCACATTTTTCGGCAGTTTTCAAGGGAAAAACAAAAACTTAAGGCCGGCTAGGGCGAGAAACAGGGCAGCAACAAAGCGGAAAAGTCCAAGCTTTCTTGACTACTCGCCCATAAAATGGTAAAGTTTGTTCGCGCCGAAAAGGCAGCTCATACTACATTTTTAGGAGAGATGGCTATGTGCATTACCTGGTTTCCCCAAGCGGCCCTGGAGCTCAATACCTGGATTCCCTACATAGTTCTTCTTGTTGGATTCCTTGTGAGCACCTTTATAGAGGAGAAGTTCGGGTATCGGATTCTCGGGGTAATAGCAGTCCCATTGCTTGCCCTATACACTTTTGTGCAACCCTGGATTTTGCTCATCGTGCTGATTGCAGCTGTCGTGTTGTGGGGAGTAGGTTATCTTTTGCAGGAGTGGATGCCTATATATGGCCGTCGGCTGTTCCGCGTTTTATGCGGTATAAGCATTATACTCACCGCTCCCATCTTTGAGTTTACAGGCCTGGGTCTGGACGTGGTGGCTTTCGCCACCCTTCTACCGGGGATATTCGCCTATAACTACCTTGCTGGCGGCCCCGACAAGATACGGGCTACCGGCACGATGATGGCACAAACAGCCGGCTTAATCGCGTTCGCCTATGGCTTGAATATAATAGGGAGGATAATAGTATGAAAAACGTCGCGAGACGGGTAATCACCGTAGGAGGGATAAGAGGAAAATCTTTTACGGTGAAGTCGCTTGAGTTGCTAGCACGAACACGAGGGTATCCCACCGTCGCTAAAATCACCGGAGACTATCCTATATGGGTACGTAACGGAGAAGTAGAACCTATTGAACGCCCAAAGGGCATAGTTTCGCTAAACGAAACTCTTGCCTTCAAAGATTTCTGCGACGAGGACACCTTTGTCGTCCTGGAAAACCAGGGAATCAAGCCCGAAACCATGAGGTATTTCAACAACAAGGTGGCAAGGCCGAACGTCGCGCTCATCGTTAACATAGAGCTCGACCACACGAATACGATGGGGCGTACCTTAGAGAGAATCGCCAGTTCAACAGGATATGGCATCGGGAGATGGCCAGAGCTGGTGCTATCGGGCGAAAGAAATCCCGCGTTGAACAGGATTATTGCCAAACGACTAAACAAACACCAGCAATTCCTTCCCGTTAATGAAACAAGGGAGGAAGAACAGGCTCCTATGATGGATCTGCTTGGCTTGCTCGACGCGACCCTGCAGCGCACCGGACTTGGGGGGCTTACTTGCGAGGAAGACAACCTCCTCCGCTCACGAATTGCAGAGTCATTCACAATAAGGGAAAGCTCCAGCGGGCTTCTGTATTTCGATGCGGCAAAAATAAACGATCTTGGCTCGGCGAAAAAAACCTTTACCTACTTACACGCCAGGTATCCAGACAAGACATTTCATTTCGTTGCCTACTTCCGGAAGGACCGTCAGGAACGGACGGAGTATTTCATTCCCTGGTTCCGGGAACTAGTCAACGACGAAGCAGTTCGGGCTATGCACTTTGTTGGCCACACCAATAGGATGGCGGCCCGACACGTTAAAGCAAGAGTCCGCACATGGAAGGATTCTCCGACTTCTATTCCTTTTATCTGCGAACATGCGCAGAACGACGCAAGCGTGATCATTCTCGCGTGCAACGCAGTGAACCCGTTTATGCGCGCGTTCAGAGCGCATCTCGCTTCTTAACCAAAACAGCCCCCGTACTTGTACAACAAGACGGGGGTTCATTTTTATTATTTATAGTTTAGGGAAACACAACAAATTTGAGGCCGGCGAGACCGAGGAACAAGGCAATAACAAAACGAAAATATTGCTCGGGAACGCGGTCGATAAATTTTTTGGCGACAAAGGCGCCCAAAAATGACAAAGGCACAAATAACAATAACCCCCACAAAAACAAACCTTCCAGGCGCGTGCCGCCCGCAAAGTAAGCTGCAATGCGTGAACTGTCAATAAACAGCGCGGTAAATCCCGAAGTAAACAAATACACTTCTTTGGGAAGGTTAAACGCGGCCAGCACTGCCGCTCGAATAGCCCCGCCCACGCCAAAAATGCCCGCAGCCACTCCGGAGGCCGCTCCCCCCAAGGGCCGCGGTAGAATTTTTTTGGGGCAGTTTCCAGTTTGGTTTTAAAAACAAAAACGCAACGTACGCCAACAAAAACGCTCCCAGCACGCGCAGTAAAACTTCCTGCGGGGCTTGGACAGACACAAAAGCCCTAGCTATGCTGGCAGCGGCTCCCGGAACTGCAAACCATAAAATTAGGTTCCATTTTCGAGCTCCCTTACGAAACAGCAGCATTTTCCAGGCGTCGCCAACCAAATGGATAATGGCCGAGAAAAGAAGCGTTACAGGCAAAGGAAAGAAAAACAGCAATATGGGCACCATAATGGTAGATCCCCCAAACCCGGAAAATGTTCCGATTGCGGAAGCCACCAGCACCAGCAAACACAGTAAGAGAATTTCTTCCATGAGGTTTATTGTACCATTTTTTGAAAATTTCTCATGCAAAAGAAAACCGCCTTTAGACTGCGCTCAGGACAGCTGCAGATTTTTGAGTACCTGCTCCGGAAAGTCGCTGTAAATCCAGATTTCTTGAATTCCCTTGGCGCCGCGCACGGTTGCTTTTAACCCGCCGGACATTTGGGTAAACTTTATGCGCTCTTTTCCCATTTTATTGGGCTTGGAGATAATAATGCCCAGCACAATCTTTTTTACCTCGGGAAGATTTTCGGCTGCCACGACCAGAGGCTCTGCAGCCTCGATAAGCGTGGTATGGGTGCCGCCAAATTTTTTTCCTTGCCATTTAGCCAAAGGGATTTTTCCAGTATTATTTGAGATTCCGAATACTGTTCATTAAATTTGTATTTATTATGCTATCTCTTCCCATGGAAAGCCCTGGCGGCCAAAATGCCCGTAAGCTGCGGTTTGCTGAAATATGGGTCTTCGAAGATTGAGGCGCTCTATAATTGCCTGGGGGCGAAAGTCGAATTTCTCCCGGGCCAAAGCTCCTATAGACTCTCCCTGTTCGTTTATAGCTTCTACCATTACGGGCTCTGCTCTGCCGATTGCGTAAGCCACGGCCACAAGGCACTCTTTTGCGTATCCCTGTGCCACCAGGTTTTTTGCCACAAAACGCGCCATATATGCGCCCGAACGATCCACCTTACTGGGATCCTTGCCTGAAAAGCACCCGCCCCCGTGCGGCAAAACGCCGCCATACGTATCCACAATTATTTTTCTGCCCGTGAGCCCCGTATCTGCTTCAAAACCCCCCAGCTCAAATTTCCCCGTGGGGTTTACCAAAATTTCGATGCCCGATATATCGCCAACCGCAGGCCCAATAAGATGTTGGATAAGCTGTTCTTTGATGGTTTCTTGGCTTACTGCCGCGTCGTGCTGGGTGCTTATGAGCACGGTATGAATTTTTCCGTCTTGCATGGTTACCTGGGTTTTTCCGTCTGGCTTTAACCACGAAAGAAGCTTGGATTTTCGTAACTCTTCGAGCTTTTTTGCAAGGCCATGCGCGAGAACTACCGCGCGCGGAAGAAACTCGGGCGTTTCCTGCGTGGCAAAGCCGTACATAATGCCCTGGTCGCCGGCTCCTCCGGTATCTACTCCCTGGGCAATATCGGGGGACTGGCGCACCACGCGCGTTATAATTTCCAAATCGTTGTCGTAGCCGATTTCCTTATACACATTTCTGGCAATTTGCGCGTAGTCCACGTTTGCGTTGGTGGTAATCTCGCCGCCGACTACAAGCATGCCGTGCGCGCCAAATGTTTCCATGGCCACTCGGGAACGCGGGTCTTGCTCCAAGCACGCGTCTACAATGGCGTCTGAAATTTGGTCGCACACTTTATCGGGGTGCCCCGACGTTACGCTCTCTACTGTGTAAAAGTTTGGTATAAACCGCATATCAAAGATTATAACCCTTCTACAAAACAACCGTCAACTTTTCCCCAGGGATATTTTTCCTGATTTATGCTTTAATGAAATATGCCACGCTTCCTGCTCTTGCCTCTCTTTGCCCTACTGTATATTGCCTCTGCCCCCCTGTCGGTTGACGCCCAATCCCTCGTCCCCTGCGGAGGCCCAGGCCAGCCTCCCTGCGGCCTGTGCGCTCTCTTTGAACTGGTGCACAACATCATCACCTTCCTGCTGGTTCCTTCTGCGTTCAACGGCGGCCTTCCCATAGTGCTGGCGCTGGCAGGCCTCCTGTTTGCGGTGGGAGGCTTTTTCATGCTCACTTCTGCTGGCAACATGTCAAACCTCCAGAGAGGCAGGACTGTCATCTTTTCCACGGTGGTAGGGTTGCTCATTGTGTATGGATCTTGGATATTCATCAACCTCCTGCTTGCCACCTTTGGAGTTACCACGTTCACAGGAACCACCACCTGGTGGCAGGTGGAGTGTTCCCTTCCCTAACGCTGACTATAAGGTAACGCGGTAGATAAGGCCGGCTTTGTCGTCGGAAATATACATGACACCCCCGGGCTGCACCAAAATATCTACAGGGCGCCCAAGCGCCTGATTTCCCTGCAGCCAGCCGGTAATGAAGTCTTCTTGCCCCTCGTAATTACCCTGCGCGTCGAGCTTGATGCGTGCGATTTTATATCCCGTAGGTTCAGAACGATTCCACGAACCATGGAATGCTACAAGTAAATCGTACCAGTACTCCTCTGGCCAACCCTCTTCTGGGACAAATGCCAATCCCAGAGGAGCTGAATGCGCCTGCAAATCTACATGCGAGGGAATTTCGCCAAACTGCTCTTCGCAGGGCGCTCGTATATACGTATTTTTATCAAAGTTGGTGTCGTGAATATTTTTTCCGTAGCAAATGGGCCAGCCAAAGTTGCCTTCCTCTTGCAAAATATTAATTTCGTCGGGAGGAATGTCGTCGCCCAGGTTGTCGCGGCCCATTTCGGTAACCCATACGTCGCCGGTTACATAGTTGGTAGCCATGAACACGGCGTTACGCAGTCCCCTGGCAAATGTTTTGAGGTTTTTGCCCTCGTCGTCTGAAACCAAAACCGAAGCTCTTCGCCAATCTTCCTCGTGGCACACGTTGCACGAAGAACCCACCGAAGTGAGCAGGCGGCCGTCGGGCGCAAACAGAATGGTACGGGTAAAATGCCCTCCTCCTGCGGGAAGGTCAAAAAGCTTTTGGGAGGGCGCGTCAGAATATACCGGGATTTTGGAAACACTGTCTTCCTCGGCAAAGTACAATGTAAAGGGCTGCTGGGGGTGGAAAGCTAACCCGTGAGGACGGCGCAAATCCTGCAAAATCGGGTACTGCTTGGTAACTTTGCCGTCTTCTACTTCCAGAAGCGAAATTTTGCCTTCGGAAGTCTGGCTTACCCACATGTTGCCAAAGCCGTCGAACGCCATAACGCGGGCGCCCGGCAAATCTTTGGCAAATACCGAAATAGAAAACCCGTCGGGAAGCTTAAGAGGAAAATCCGTATTGTTCTGCCCCTCGGGCGGCGTTTCGTCGATAATCTCGCCAATGTCGTCTCCTGGCGGAAGTATTGCGGGGCCTGCTCCCCGAAACTGCTGCCAATACGTAAACCCTGCAAAAGCTCCAACCGCCACCACAAACACTCCCAAAATGGCAAAAAATATTTTGTTCATTGCAAATTCATTGTATTAAATCCTCTATAAAAAGTGAAGAGGACGTCTACATGAAGCAGGCGTCCTTTTCTTGTTTGTACTTTGTGGATATATATGGGGTGCTTTGCTACAGCGGGAAACTTTGAAAAGCTTCCTAAATCTGTCGCAAACGTATTATATTTCTTTTGAGAGAAGAGGTCAATATAAGTTATCCACAACCCTTTACTTATGCTTTTTTGCTGCTTTTTGCCGGTTTCTTTCGCGAAGAAACTAATTTGCCTATGCCCTTTACGATTTCGTGCACGGCGCCCACTTTCTGCCCTTTCTCCCGTATAAACGCGCGCAACTGGCTTATATCTTCAAAAAGCCCGTCGGACTCTTCTTTTGCCCTGCGCACCATATGCTGCACGTCGCGCAAGATCCGAATCGCATAAACTAACGCGACAGCCAGCAATATTGTTACCAAAAAAATTGCAACGGTGGTAACAAAAAAGAAAATGTCTGCTTTTACAAATGTTTCCATATATTTTATTGTACCATTCTTTTCAAACAGCAAACAGCCCCGACAATACGTCGAGGCTGTGGAAAACAGAGGGTTAGGATTGCCGCTTTCCTTTTTCAATCATAGAGGCTAACTTTCGATCGGTGCGGTTTTCATACGGGCTTTGCAGCACTTCGCGAGTAAAGTAGTATTTTGCAAAGAATGCAGCGCTCGCAACACCCATAACCAAGAGCATCAGCGCAAATCCAATCTGCCACAGGCTCAAAGGCCCGGTCGAAACATCGGTGGGCTTGCCGTCTCTTGTCACCTGCACCTGGGCTGTGGTAGAAGCTCCGCCTTGGGTGTTAAACACGGTAACGGTGTTTACCAGGTTTAAAGTACCCGCCGGCAAGGACGCTGCATCAACCACGAGTGTTTCAAATGTTATTGTTCGCGCCTGGTTGGTGTTTAAACTTCCTATATTAATATTCTCTGTGGTAACGTTTCCCGCTACCTGGTTGCTATCGACCCTTAAGTTACCGGCGTACGAGAGCTTATCTGCAAGAATCTCCCGCACCAGCACATTTTCCGTGGTGGCAGATCCCCGCCACGTTACGGTAATCTGAAACTCCACGCGATCCTGTGGTGAAGCCTGCACCTTGTCTACCCAGTCAAACTTTTGCTGGGTGAGATTTCGCACCTTTTGGGCAACCTCGAAACCAGTGCCCGTTGTCGTCGTCTGGGCCTCCGCGTACGATGTAGCTCCCCATAAAAATACGAAGCTCACTACGCACGCAACAACTCGATAAAATACTTTGGTACTCATATGTTTTTGTTATGTTACTTATATCTTTTCGGCCTGAATCATAATTCGCTTATTATCAATTCCAGGGGGCCAGCAGCTTAGCAATACCACCCTCGACACTTCGCTCTCCATAAGATCGGAAGGAATGTCTTCGCCCCTATGGAGAATGGTTTTCCCTGCTACCCGGTACTGGTGCGCCACTCCGTTTATGCTTACGGAAAGCATATCCCCTTGTTCCAATTTCGTTAAGTCGGAAAATACGCCGTCAAAGTAACTTCCCAGCCACCCCGGGGGAGCCGAATGCCCCAACAAAACTGCGGTGCCCTTCTGCCCGGGAATTGCAGAAGGATAATGCGCCACTCCTTTTTCCAAAGGCTCCAGAAAGTCGTCGGGATTGCTGCTGTCCACGAAATACACAGGGGCAGCCACCCCAATTTTTGGAATTGTAAGGGAAGCCTCCTTGATTTCAAACGGAGCCGTTGTCGAAAGGGTGTCGTTTTGCGGAGCGTTTTCTTCTCTGGCGTAAGAGGGAGTAAGATACGCATCCACTTTCTGAAAAGCCCACATCAGCCCAAAACTCGCCGCCAAAAAGAGGTATACGAAAAGGGCTCGCCTGCCGTAACGCGAGATGCCTTCCTCGCCCAAATAAAGCAGATTTTCTTTAATTACGCGCGTCTCCATAATGGCTGCCTATCATAAAAAAAGACGGCGGTCAAGCGCCCGCCGTCTCTCGTAAAGCTCAAGAATACTTATTTTCCTTTCTGAATGTCTACGAGTTCCACGTCGAATAGAAGAGTGGCGTTGGGCGGAATTACATCCATGAACCCTCTCTCGCCATATGCCAACTCGGGCGGTATGACCAATTGTTTTTTCTCGCCCACTTTCATGCCCTGAATTCCCTGATCCCAACCTGCGATCACATCGCCCGCACCCAGCGTAAACTGAATAGGCGCGCCCTTTGCGCGAGAGCTGTCGAACACGGTTCCGTCTTCGAGGCGGCCCTCGTAATGCACGGCAACAGTATCGCCTGGTTCTGCTTGTTCCATAGATTCTTGCGGCTTCAAGAAAGAACCGTACCATATGACGGCCCCCGCCAAAACCACCGCGGCCAAAGCTATAATAAATTGCTTCATAAAGGTTTCTTTTCGTCTTCTCTGGGACGAATAACCATTTTTTGTATCAGCTTAAAGGCCTCGTCTGCGTTGTCGACCAAATGGTACAACTCTTTGTCTTCTTTGCCTATCGCTTTTCGCTTTTCGTACAGTTCCTTTTCTACCCACTTTAAAAGCGGCTTCCAATACCCTTTGTCGACTAAGATAATGGGAATGGGTTCGATTTTCCCTGTCTGCACAAGCGTAGCCAGTTCGAAAAATTCGTCGAGTGTGCCAAAACCTCCGGGGAAGAAAACGTACACTTCCGAAGCAAATGCAAGCATCACTTTTCGAACAAAGAAATAGTAAAACGCCTCTGCCTCTTTTACGTATCGGTTGGTGCGTTGTTCTTGAGGCAGCTGAATGTTAATGCCGGCCGACCTTCCCCCTGCTTCGTATGCGCCTTTATTCGCGGCCTCCATAATGCCGGGGCCTCCCCCGGTAATAATGGCAAAACCGTCTTTTGCCAGGGTATAGGCCAACTTCTCTGCCTCCAGATACGTTCGGTGTTCTGCACCCACGCGGCCGCTTCCAAAAAATGTTGCTGCCAGTTCAAAATCGCGCAGGAAGTGAAACCCTACCACGAACTCTTCCAAAATTTTGCTCATGCGCTCTGGCTGCACTTCTTCCGGATGCATTTTAAGCAAGGCTTCAACGCGCGGCCCAGTAAAACAAATTTGATTGGATCGGGAAACGTTCATCATGCAGGTTTTTTTGCTCGTTGGTCTCTTAATGTTTGCACCATTGCCCCCAAGCCAAATACTACAGCGCCCAGAGAAATCGCCCACCCCACAATAGGGAAAAAGCTAAACACAGAATACAGCACCAAGCCGATTAAGAAGGCTAACATGCCGTTTTCCTTGCCGTCGAAGTACTGCAATATAATATTGCCAAAAAGAATCATCGCAAAAATCCTCGCAACGTACAGTACCAAAGAAGAAACAAGCAACAGCACAAGCCCCAGAGGAATACCCACAATAGTAAGGATCAAAAGCCCCACCAAAAGAGGCAGTAGCAGCAACACGGTAACTCCCGTCGTGAGAGATTTTATTTTCCTGGTTTTTAGGGTTGCCACCGTGCCTTTGGTGAAACCGGGGAAGAAGTGGAGAAAAATCCACCCCAAAATCAAAGTGGTTACGAAGCTTGTAAGCCCAAGGAATGGTTTGATAAAAGGCTGTATCGGACTCAATACCTCTGTAATAGGTGCCGCGAGCTCTGCCGGGCTTTCTTTAATGGTATTGCCCTCGATTGTAGCGCCCTGTGCTATCAAAGGTTCGCGGTTGCTCCAGTAGGTAAAGTCTCCCCCGACTTTGGCATTCGAAGTAAAGCGTATGGTATCGACCGCAGCTTCCAAGTCACCCTCGATAGCGTTATCTAAGGTAAGAGTGCGCCCCGCGATTCTTGCTTCTTTCTGCACGGGTGCAGCCAAGTGCACGTTTGCAGCGGCCACCACTATTCCGCCCAGAACTTTTGCCGAGTCGGCAAAAGTTACGTTCATGCCGGCCGCTGTCACATTTCGGCCTACTTCACCGGCGATTACCACCTGGCCTCCCATGGCTCGTACGTTCTGCGTAACTTTTCCGGTAATGGTAATGGTACCCCCAACGACTATTAAATCACCTTCGATAACCCCGTTTACAAAAACCTGGGCTCCCGCCACATAGGCATCCCCTTGAATAGTACCCGCAATTTCTACCGTTTCGCCGGCAACGCCAAAATCTTCGGTAATTACCATGTCCGAGGGCACCAGCTTTCTTCCTTCTTCGTCACTGGAGTTCTTTGTCGCGGCGAGCAACGGGGAAAACAACACCCCAATTGCGATAATAGCTATACAAAACTTTTCTTTCATACCAAGTCCTTTTCCTATTATTATACGCCGTTCTCAACCGTTTGCACACTCGTTAAATTCGCGGGCTTCGACATTGTATTCGCCGATAAGCGCTTGGACGTCTTCCACCAGCTTATTGTATTGCGCTACCAACTGGTTATAGTGGTCCACCCGGTCTCTGAACACCTGGCCTCTTTTGGGTTCTGTTGCTTCGATCTCTTTGTACTCTTTGTCCAAGATCGCTTCCATCTCTTCGATTTGGATTTTCTTTAGTTCAATATCGCTTTCCAGTTCGGAGCTCGGCATTGAACAAGCCGAGGAAGGCAGCCCGAATATCTGCACCGCTATCCACACGGTATTTCCTTCGAATTCGCCCTGCTCCACAGCAATGCCGATTTCCTGGTACCGGGGGCTTACGATATTTTCCCTGTGCCCGGGGCTGTCCATCCAGGCCTGCACCAATGCGCTGTCTGTCGCAAAGTTTCCCAAAGCAAGGTTTTCGCCGATCGCGAGAAACGCGTATTCCTCTTTTTGCGCGGCCTCCGCCACCCCAGAGCCGTCGGGAGCTACGTGGCCAAAATACTGCTTTTCAAACATATCCCTCGCCCGGGCCGCGGCAACGTTATCTAAAGTCGTGTCTGCCTCCAGCAAAGAAAGCCCTTGCTCTTGGCGCTGGGTATTAGTCCATTGAAAAACCCCCTGCTTGGTTAAGAAAGAGGTAGGGGCTTCTTCGCCAGAACGCAAAGGAGCTGGCGTGGAAACCGCTTGCTTGAGTTCTTCTACCAGCAAACTAAAATCTCTGCGCTGGGTAAATATTCCCCGGCCTTCAGCCGCGTTCTCAAACAAAGGCGACAGTTTGGCTATTGGCAAAACGTCGCCAAACACTCCCAAAAACAAATTCAAAGCAAAAAGAATACACGCGGCCGACACAATCACAACGACAAAAGTAGTCTTCATATCAAGACTATTGTACCTTTCAGAACCCAAAAGGGCAAACCTTATTGAATCTCGTAGCGGAGGGTGACGTTTACTGTTACGTCTTGAGAGCCGGGTTCAACTTTGGGAGCCACAGAGGGCGCAGCTCCACCGATTCCCTGTTCGAGCGCCCTGTCGAGTTCGTATAAAGGATCGTAAGGAGATCCGGATTCCTGAATGGAGAGCAATCTCCCTACTCTAAAGCCGCCGGCTTTGGCCACCGCCTCTGCTTTTACTTTTGCTTTTTCGATTGCCTGGGCGCGCGCCCTGCTTTCTACGGCGTCGCGGTCGTCAATGGTAAAGAACAATTGCGACACGTTATTGGCTCCGTTGTCCACTACGCCCGAAAGCAAGACTCCCGCTTTCTGCAAGTCGCGCACTTTTACCGACACGGTTTGAGAAATGGTGTATCCCACGATTTCTGCCGGAGGACACGCTTCTGGAACCAAAACGCCTTCACCAATAGGAAGCGGCCGAGGCTTACAATCAAAATACTGATAGCGCGGATTTACGTTGTACCCTTGCGTTTTTATGTCTTTTGCCTCCACGCCCTGTGACTTTACATATTCTATGGCTGCGTTTGTTTTTTCTGAACTTTGGGTTTGCAAAGCCTGAAGGTTTGTTCCCCCTTCGGTAATCACGCTAAAGGTAAACTCGGCAATATCGGGAATTGCC
>Ga0209542_10013988_pt1 | contig 13719 bp, 11 predicted proteins | sample RifCSPhighO2_01_FD_184028 | JGI IMG/M metagenome (GOLD analysis project Ga0209542, IMG submission 184028) | Soil microbial communities from Rifle, Colorado - Rifle CSP2_plank highO2_0.1 (SPAdes) (version 2) | ecosystem: Environmental > Terrestrial > Deep subsurface > Rock core/Sediment ...
ATTTTAGCAGCGCTAGGTATGTCTGCTGCCAGTCGAGCTGCAAATCCAACGCGTACGAACGACTGAATGTCACTCCCCAAATCGGTTGCCGGCCGCCGCTAAAATCAGTAATGAAAATAAACAGCGTCGCGACGGCGAGTAAGCCGACGATAAGCAATAATCGATTGGCGCGTTTCCGTAAAGTCATATCAGGTTAATTGTGATACCAACGCCAGGCCAGCGGCGATAAACAGTACTGCAATAATTTTTTGCGCTAGCGCTGAAGGAGTAATTGTTTCTCGCAGTATCTTAGGAAATTTGATCGACAGAAAGGTGGTAAAAACTAACAAGAACGTGTATTGCAACCCCTGAGCAGCCAAAACAACCGCCGCGCTGGTTACACTGATAACATAATTCAAAATTAAAAAGCCGACCGCCGAAGCCGCCTGGCCACCGATCAAAATTCGTTTACTGTTACTGCCAGCTGCCGATGATTTATCGGGCCGCAGTAAAACAGTAATGTCCGCCCGAGTTTTTGGATAGATAATAAAAATCAGGGCTGCAAAAAACGCGAATAGCCGAATCCAGATAAACCCCGAAACAAACGGCAGGTGCAGATACGCATGACGGGTCGCGGTATACGACACACCAAACGCCAGTGCCGTTAGAAGCGCATACCCAATTGCCCGACGGTTCAGCGATCCTTTGCCGTACAGACTAATACCCAACCCGCCAATGATTAATAGCACAAAGCCAAAAACTTGCACTACTGCCAGGCGCTCATTGAGTAATAGGTATGAAAAAATAAATGTTAAAACGGCGGCAATCGCGCCAGAGGTGGCAAACACCCGAGAAGCCTCCGCGTACCGAAGCGCTGAGTAAAGAAAAAAAACAGCGGCCGTATACGCGACACCGGCAATTAGACTTGAGCCCAATAACGGCAGTTCCGGGATAGTAAAACCGAATGGAATCAGCAGCAGAGTAGCCAACCCAAGAGTAGAGATAATAAAAGCGTATGCCGCCGGCGGCAGCGACCGGCTAGTAACAAGAAACTTGTCGGCCAGCGCTGTTAGCGAGATAAAAAAATATGCGATAACCAGTAGTAAAATCCAATTCATATGGTTTTAGTATACCATAGTTGTCTAACGGTTCGCTCGTAACGCGGTGACTGGATCTATCCGCGCCGCCCATCGGGCCGGAAAAATTCCAAAAACTAACCCGATAGCGATTGCCACCAAAGACGAAAGGACTAAAGACGAAGGGACGATGATAAACTCCCACGCAAAATTCTGACTAGCGGCGATAAGCGTAATAAGGTGCGACAATTCAATTCCCAACATCATACCAACCACCGCCCCCAAAAAAGTAACTACCACCGCTTCCCATAAAAATTGCCATAAAATATCGCTCCCGCTCGCGCCGACCGCTTTGCGTAAACCGATCTCATAGGTCCGCTCCACCACCGACACATACATTATGTTCATGATGCCAACTCCCCCGACTAAAAGTGAGATGCTCGCCACAGCGATAAGCAGCAGAGATATCGCCCAAAAAACTGAATCTAAAATTTCGAGCGCCTCGGTCATGGGGGTGACTGCGAAATCATCCCGAACCGGATCACTGATGTTGTGGCGTTGACGCATCAGGTGTTCGATTTCGGCGGCAGTTTCGTCCATCGAATCAGGATTACTGACTTGACTGGTTATCGCCATGAGGTGATCAATGCCCAACATTTTTTTCTGCAACGTCTGAATTGGGACAAAAATCAATTCATCCATATTAAATCCAAAGGTTGACCCACGCTCTTCCATTACTCCAATCACCCGAAACTTCTGCTGGCCAATTTTAATTTGGGTATCTAAAAAATCTTGGTCACCAAATAATTTTTCTCGAACTGCCGATCCAATAACAGCGACATTTGCCAATCCCTTATCTTCATCATTGGTAAAAAATCGGCCATACTCGACTTCGGTTTTATCGATACTGATAAATGCCGATGAAACCCCAAATAAAATTATCTGCTGGTTGACCGAACCGTAAGAAACGAGCTGCTGGCTCGTGACGCTGGCGTACGAAGTGGTAACGTTTGATAATTTATTAATTGCTTCGAGGTCTGAAAGCTTCATGGTAGTTACTTCGATCCCCTGAGCAAGGCCGATCGCGTTTTCGGCCGAATTTTTACCGGCACTGGGAACTTTAATTTCGATCTGGATAATATTTGAACCAAACGTCTCGACTTGATCAAGAACGATTCGTTTAATCCCCTCGCCGGCCGAAATAACGGTAATCACCGCCGCAATCCCAATAACAATCCCCAAGACCGTCAGCAGGGTTCGCCCCCGGTTTCGCTGTAATGAAGTTATGGCGGTTTGAAAAGCGTCAACTAACATATGCCTTACTCATAGCGCAGCGCCGTGATCGGATCGAATCGAGCTGCTTTCCAGGCGGGGTAAGTACCAAAGATAACCCCGACTGCAATCGAAAAACCACACGCCAGAATAATTGAATTAAACGATACGATAAAACTCCAGTCATAGCCGAGAGTGCGCGCGCCGATTGCCACCACGCCGGAGACAAGCGTGCCAATTGCTGTGCCTAAGATGCCGCCAAAAAGTGAAATAACAATTGTTTCGACCAAAAATTGACTTAAAATATTACTTCGAGTTGCCCCGACCGCTTTGCGTAAACCAATTTCCCGAATCCGCTCGTTAACCGCAACTAGCATAATATTCATAATACCGATCCCGCCAACAAACAGGGCGATTGAGGCAATGGCAACTAGGAAAAAATTTAATGCGTTGGTCACATCGCGGACAACATCAAGCGCCGCTTGGATATTTCTTACCGAAAAATCATCCTCCGCCGCGTTAGAAATTCCGTGTCGTTCCCGGAGCAGCACTTTGACATCTTCGGTGGCTTGATCGATATACTGCGTCTGATCAACCTTAGCTCGAATAAAATTAACGTGGTTAACGCCAAGTAGTAATTTTTGTGCCGAACGAATCGAGACGAATATCTGATCGTCTTGATTAACAAAAAACGACGCCCCCCGTGGTTCCATGACGCCAATAACTTTAAAAATTTCCCGTTTGATTTTGATATCTTGTCCAATCGGATCGACACCGTCAAAAAGATCTTCGGCCACCTGACTACCCAATACCGCTACCCGGCTCACGGTTCGCTCTTCAGCCCCATTTAAAAACCGACCCTGAGCAACCACCATGTCTTCTACCTCGGGAAAACTAACAGTAGTGCCGGTGAAATTGGCCTGGATATCACGATTACGCCAAACCACTGAGGCTACACCACGAACATAGGCAGCCACCGAGGAGATGTGGGCAACACTATTGGTTTGTGCAATCGCTTGCGCATCTTCATAGGTCAACGTCGTTACTGTAATACCGAGCACCGAAGCCGGCGGACCGTTCTCATCTGATTTTCCCGGCAGCACCCCAATTAAATTCGTTCCCGCGCCGGTAATCTGACTGACAATTAATCCCTGCGCCGACTGACCAATCGCTAAAATCGTAATCACGGCCGAAATGCCGATAATCATCCCGAGCATCGTCAAAAACGATCGCAACTTATGCGATCGAATATTGGTCAGGCTGCTCTGGATATTTTCTTTAATATTCATCGCTACTTTTTCAATTCACCGTCACTGGCAAGGCGCTGCATTTTGACTGGTTCATCAATTTCGATCACCCCGTCTCTGATCCGTAAAATTCGCTTTGCGTGTTCGGCTGTGTCGCGTTCGTGGGTGACCAAAATTACCGTCCGGCCGCGCTGGTTAAGGTTTTGAATAATTTCCATCACCTGCTGACCCGCCTTTGAATCAAGGTTGCCAGTTGGTTCATCAGCAAAAATAACGCTGGGATCGTTGACCAGCGCCCGGGCAATCGCTACCCGCTGCTGCTCGCCACCCGAGAGTTGGTTTGAGAGATAGCTGGCTCGATAAGTCAGCCCGACTGCTTCGATTGCAGCTCGCGCTCGCGCTTCGCGCTCACGCGCTTTAATTTTTGAGTAGACAAGCGGCAAAATGACATTATCGAGAACTGAGGTTTTCGGCAGTAAATTATACGTTTGGAATACGAATCCTATTTCTTGATTGCGTAATTTCGCCAAATGCTCATCGCCGAAACGAGTAACGTCTTCGCCGCGGAATAAGTACTGGCCGCCGGTAGCGCGATCTAAAAAACCAAGAATGTGCATCAGAGTCGATTTACCACTACCCGATGGTCCCATAATAGCGACAAACTCTCCCGCGGCAATCGAAAAACTAACCCCCTTCAATACTCGGGTGACCACATCGTCGGCAATAAAATCTTTTTTTAAATCAGTAACGGTGATTAGTTCGGTTTTGGACATACCATAAAATTGCTGGCGTATTATTTAAAAAAATATTCCACCAGCAACTAGTTATTGGCTATTTTTCACGCGTGAAGGTAATAACTTCCTGACCGACAGTAACACCGCTGATAATTTCAATCATTCCGCCGTCACCGCGCAAACCAATCTCAACGGGCAGCTCGCGAATATACCCGGCTTCCAGAATCTCAACGATTCTTTGGCCCTCACGCTCTTTAACCGCTCGCAATGGAATAGTTACCACATTATCCCGACGTTGAGCGTTTACCGTCACATTAGCCGTCATGCCGGGTTTAATTTTTGTGAACGCATCTTCCAGACCCACGGGCTGATGCTGACTAAAGCTTACCGTTACTTGGTAGTAGACGACGTCTTGGATTTCTGTTTGCGCCGGATTAATGGTTGTTACCGTACCGGTAAAAACCTCTTCATCACTAAAGGCATCGAGGGTAATAGTTACTTCATGACCGACCTCGATCTTGGTAATATCAGATTCAGGGATATTGACCTCAATTTCATAATTTTCTGCCGCGAGCATTTGAATAACCGGCGTAGTTATGTCGCGCAACGCCTGTTCGCCAACTGATAAATTCACTTTAGTAATCACCCCATCAATTGGTGCCCTCAGGATTGTTTCTTCATAGCGCTCTTGAGCAATGGTAAGGTTGGCCTGCTCACGTCTAACTCTCGCCTGGTACAAAGTAACATCTTCGGGACGAGCCGGCGCTTCAGACAACGCCAAGTCTGCCTCGGCTTTACTTAACGCTTTTCGGGCGGCGGTAATCGCATTGTTAGCCGTCTCAACTTTAGTTGCTAGATTAATTCGCGCATCAACCAGCGCTTGCTGCTGCTGTTTGAGTCCGTCAATTTGAGTATCAATAGTTGTCCGCTGGGTATTAATGGTATCGCGCAGCGTATCGAGTGCCGTCTGGGTCAAAACGCTGTTGACAATCACGTAATTAAGCAACACTGCTAAGTCCTCGACTGTCTGTTCGGTTTCAAGCAGCGCGTCGAATGTTTCGGAAAGTAGTCCGTCAATTTGTTCTTCGCTCACCTGAGTGTTTAGGCTTACGAGTGTGACAAACGCCAAATCGACTTTACTACTAGCGACTGAATAGCCAGTTTCGACTTGCGCTTCAAGCGGCTTGTTGTAGGTAACAAAATTATCTTCGTCGCCATTGTAGTTGAATGTATCATCCACCTTCTGTAATGCAATACTGGCTTTTGTCAGCGCTGTATTGGCGGCAACGAGGCTGTTTTGAAGTTCATTTTCTAAAATCTGCTGGTAGATCTGTTGGGTACTAGCCGCATCTGTTTGAGCGTTAGCTAATGACGTGGCTGCTTGATCAAGAGCTGCGCGAGCAACATCGAGCTCAACGACCGTCGCTCCAGCCACGATGCGATCGAGATTTGATTGAGCTTCACTTAAATCGGCTCGGGCGCGATTAACGTCTGCCGCCAAATCAGCAGCAACTAATTGAATCAAAATATCGCCCTGAAAAACGGCGTCTCCGGAACGGACATTGACCGCCGCTACCGTGCCGGCATTTCTAAAATTCAAATCAATCTCCGATGCTGACTTTACTTGGCCGGTAGCAGCAACTGTCTGTACCACCGTTCCTATCTCCGCCTTCTGAGTAACATACTCAACGCTCTTTTCTGATGGGTTGAGACGAAAAAAAAGATACACTATAGCGAACCCAGCGACAATCAGCACCCCCCAGAAAAACTTTGACTTGATTAGCTTCATACAAAATAAATTATACCATAAAAACATCAAACTACCAAAAAATCGCCTTTTGAGCGATTTTTTCGGGAGTACCGGGTACACTTACTTACCCTATCAGTTGGACTGACAACACCACAAAAGTTATCACTGCCAGCCATGCGATGGTGGTTAACAGAAGTATAATTGCTTCAGTGCGCTTGTTATCAAGATACAGTAAAACCGGCCGACCAAAAATCAATACCCCAACAACAGTCGCTGAGAGAACAAACAGCATTAAAAAAGCAATCGGTCCCCAGAAGTTTTGCATTTTGCCAAAAATCCGTTCACCGTTTGTCAATATCCAACCAACTCCAGCCGTGTACATAAAAACTCCAACTGCCTGAAGTAATGCCTGAAGCGCTAATTGAGTATGCTCTTTGCGCATAAATATTTTATTTCATCGCTAAAATACTACGCTTGTAGCTTTCTAAATTTTCTAGCGCGATACCGGTTCCTTTCGCTACACACAGTAACGCCTCGTCAGCCACATACGCCGAAACCCCCGTGGCCCGGCCAATCAACTGATCAATATTACGCAGCTGAGCTGAACCACCGGATAAAATAATGCCTTTATCAATAATATCTGAGCTGAGTTCCGGCGGTGTTTTATGCAATACCTCTTTAACCGCGGCGATAATACCTTCGAGTTCGTTTTGAATCGCTTCGGTTACGTCGTCTGAGGTAACGGCAATGGTCCGCGGCAGCCCGGAAACCGAATCGCGGCCGCGGACTTCCTTGATCAGCGGCTCATCCATATACATCGCCGAACCAACGTCTATTTTTATCCGCTCAGCCGTTCGTTCACCAATCACTAAATTATACTTACGTCGAATGTGTTCAGTAATCGCGACATCAAACCGGTTGCCACCAATACGAACTGAAGTCGATGCCACGATTCCACCCAGCGAGATAACCGCGATTTCCGCGGTACCGCCGCCGATATCGATAATCATATGTCCTGAGGGCGAACCAATTGGAATGTCCGCGCCAATCGCGGCCACAATCGGTTCTTTGATGATATACGCCGCCTTAGCACCGGCCGCAATAGTGGCATCAATGACCGCTCGACGCTCAGTTGAAGTAATGCCGGCCGGGACTGCAACCATCACTTCCGGCCGAAACAGCCGCACCCCGCCCAAGGCTTTATTGACATAGTAGCGCAACATCGCGGCGGTTGTTTTGTAATCAGCAATCACTCCGTCTTTCATCGGACGAACCGCAACGATGGTATCGGGCGTGCGGCCCAGCATTTCTTTTGCTTCGAGACCGACTGCTAAAATTTTTTTATCAATGACTGAAACCGCCACCACCGACGGCTCGTTAATCACAATCCCCCGCTTCGGTACGTACACCAGAGAGTTGGTAGTGCCTAAATCAATTCCAATTTTCTTTATTAACACACTAAAAAAATGATAAAAAGTAAAGATTTTAAAGCACTCTAATTGTAGTTGAAGCAGCCCGTACTGTCTAGTGGAGCCGTTTCGGCAACTCAACGCCTAAATATTTGGCAAAATACTTAATCCCTGAGGCGAGATGAATCCGACCAGCCTTCGAGAAAAGACCGAATAGCCCCGATCGCTCGGCTGAAAGGCGCTGATGGTAGTGAACCAATTCAACCGCTGCGATATAGTAGACTTCAAAACCCTCTGCCCAACAGCGCCGGCACCAATCAAGGTCTTCAAAGTACATAAAAAAACGTTCGTCAAACATTCCAATTTTATCAATCAGTGAGCGCCGGGTAACCAAACAGGCGCCGAACAACCAATCCACCGGGACATTAGTCGCGTGATTAAAATCTCGCATCAAGTAGTCAGTTAACATCTGCTGACCGTGCTTGAACGAACCAAAAAATGTCCGGCGATACAGCGGGACAAAAAAATTCGGAAAGCGCCGACACGAGTACTGGACCGAACCGTCGGGATTGATTAGTTTTGGCCCGCAGATACCGACCTGCGGCTGCCCATCCATAAATTCCACCAAATGTTCAAACGCGCCGGGGACAATCGCGATGTCGGGATTCATCACTACCACGTACCGACCGCGGCAACGCTGTATCCCCAAATTGTTGCCGACCGCGAACCCTCGATTTTCACCCGCTTGGATGGTTACAATCTCTGGCCGCGGGACCTGTAGTCGATCAAAAAGGGTTGCCGGACGCTGACTACCGGTAGTTGTTTTAAACAGGTCTTGGACGGCTTCCAGCGCCCCGTCGCCAGAATTATTATCTACCACGATAATTTCATAACTAATGCTCGGCCGAGACGCGACAATACCCTTAATACACTGCTTAACCAGCCCTTTCTGTTTATAGTTGAGAATGACGATACTGATATCAATCATATATTTTAGTTCAACCAACGACGAATGTCGCGGGCAGTCGCTACCGCGTGCGCCATGATCACTCGGCGCTTAATCAGTATCCGCGGCAGCTGCTTTAAAAAAATAATAGTGGTTTTAAACTGAAATGGTTCGAACACTGCTGTATAAAAAAATAATTGCAGTTCCTGAAGCACAATCCACGGCAACCCCAAAAACACATTTACCAGCTGCTCGTTTTTACACAGAAGCAAATGGTGGTTCTTCAACGAAAGCGATCGGATAAATCGTGAGACCAGCCGACGACTTTTCAGCACCGCTCTAACGGTCGAACGCCCGCCGCCGCCAAAACCGCGGTGGTGGTACGCGACAGCATCATGAACGTAAAAACTTAAAAAACCATACAGCCGTAATCGCCACGCCAGATCAACATCCTCTTTGTAGGCAAAAAAATCTTCGTCAAAATACTCGTTTTTAATTACCACTTCATTGAGCATCGAACGCCGGTACAGCGCGCAGGCGCCGCTAATCCCGAAGACCTCTTCACTTCGATTAAACTGCCCGGTATCTTGAAGGCCGGCCCCCCGATCGATAACGTTGCGGCTTCGTTTGATAACCAGTCCGGTAGAATCAATGATATCGGACTGAATTGTCTCCTGTAGCTCTTCACCGTCAGCTTCGTTAATTGATTGGCTTTTGAGTTTCAAAAGCTTGCCGCCGAAGCTTGCCGCTTGAGGCTGCGAGTCGGCGAACGTAACGATTCGCTCCAAAAAAGTCGACGTAACGACAACGTCGGGATTAAGCACCAAAACATACTCACCTTTTGCCATCTTGATGCCCTGATTGTTACCCCGGGCGAATCCAACATTTTTAAAATTTTCTAAAACGGCGGCGGTCGGGTACTCACTTCGGACCAAACCAACCGTCCCGTCCCGCGATCCGTTGTCGATAACCAGTACCGAAAAATCAGTCATTGTCTGACGCTGCAGTGCGTCAAGGCAGTCGCCAATGTAGCGGGCTGAATTCCAAGTCACAATTTGCACTGATACTTTTGGCATACTCACTTTTTTTCAGTTACCCAGAAACCAAGCCGAAATTTTCCCCCGAGCATCAGTCTGGTTTGAGCATCGGTAGCGGGGATTGAGCCGAATAAAATTAACGTGACCGGCACCATCAGCCACTGCAAAAACATCACCAACCAGTGGTGCCAGCGGTAGCCCTGCGGCGGCTTCGGCAACATGAGGGTATACAAAACCGCAATGATAATCAGTCCAACCATTGAAGCGCGCATCAGCAGCGCCAGCATGTACGGGGCATTTTGAAAAAGTGAAGTGGCGCGTTCGCTTTCGGAAGCCAGCCACAGTGGCAGATACCCGGCCAGTAAAATAATAATGGGCGCCGAAGCCCACGAGTACATCCCTTCGGTGATATTCCAAAGGTACTGTATTTTTTTTCGAAATTGAATCGTCCGGCCTTCGCCACTTTGAAACCAGAACTGTTTGACCATCCACGGAAAATGTTCTACCCCCCAGGCCCACCGTCGCATCTGCTTGTACTGGTTGACCAAACTGCGGTTGAATCGACCGATATCGACGGTGTCCATGTAGACCGGAATGTACATCGGTACGGTCTGATAGTCGCCGTGATAGCGAATCAGCCCCTGCAAAAAAATCCGAGAATCTTCGGTGACAATAGTTTTATCCCAAAAACCCACCTCGACTAACGTTTTAAAACTCATGCTGTGCGACGAGAAAGTAAACAGCCGCTCTGGCCGAGCCAGGTCGGTAAAAAGCCAAAACGTCGTTGAACTGGCAACCACCCGGACAATCGGGTTTGACTGCCAAACGTTGTTGTTGTAAATCGCAATTGGCTGGTAGCTGGCCCGCGTTGGATTTGGGTGGGTTACGTACCGATAGGTCAAATAGGCAAAGTATTGGGGATGAACGCAGGTATCGATGTCAAAACTAGAAACAATCACCCGATCGTACGGGATATTGAGACTATCGATTAAATTTTGGGCTCGATGGCCGGCGTAATTAGTATTTGAACCCTTGCCTGGAAGTTCCCCGGCCACCCCAGCCGGATGAACGGTAACTAGTAACTGATAAAATAAATCACCATACGTTTCTTTAATGTGCTGAGCAATCTGTGAAAAATTATCACGATCTCGCTCCTCCCCGGCTAAAACCACGATAAATTTTTTCAAATCATACTGACACGCCGCCAGGGCGACAAATGGTTTTTCTACTACTGAGAGGGGTTCCTGATAGGTCGGTAAAAAAATCAAATGGTAATACTGCTTGTGTCCGCGCTGTAACGCCGCCAACTTTTGGTACCAATCAATCGCTCGGTCCCGTCGGTACCGTCGCCAGGAAGTTAATAGGTACACCAACATATAGGTAATACGCAACAGCCAATAGACGTCAAAGGCGATAATAAAATAGATCGCCCAAAGCGGCCGAATAACCGAAAGCAGAACCACGCCAATCAGGGTAGTCCAGACCAAAAAGCCTGGAATAATTTCCAGGATTCGATACTTAGTCTGTTCATTCATACCATTAGTGTACCCAAAAAAACCCTACTTTGGCAAATTTAAAAAACCACCCAACATGAGAAATGGTTTTAGCGGCACCTGGCCGAAAAAAAACTATACCAGCGGCGCACCAGTCATCTCCGGCGGCTGATCAATTTCCATCAATTTAAGAATGGTTGGCGCGATATCAGCCAGTATCCCCGAAGGAGTAACAATGCTTAAATCACCCCCAGCGCTGTCAAGGCCGGGTGTAAGCGATTTGCCTTCGAACTGTTTACCAATCGCCACAAACGGCACCGGGTTGGTGCTGTGCTCTTTTGAAACCTCGCCGGTTTGCAGATTAATCATTTCATCGCAGTTACCGTGGTCAGCCGTAAGTAAAATTACTCCGTCTTTACTCAGCACTAGTTTGACGAGTTTACCCAAAGATTCATCACATGCCTCAACGGCTCTGACGGCTGCCGGGATAACACCGGTGTGACCGACCATATCAGGATTGGCAAAATTAATGACGGCGAAATGATACCTATCTTTACTAAAAGCCGCCAATAACTTGTCGGTGAGTTCATGCACGCTCATCTCCGGCTTTTGGTCATAGCTGGGCACGGGCGGCGAGGGAACCAAGATTCGGTCTTCGTTTTTGTACGGTTCTTCGCGACCGCCATTGAAAAAAAATGTCACGTGAGCGTACTTTTCTGTTTCAGCGGCATGGAGCTGCGACAGCCCACGTTGTTCAATAATTCTGGCGATTGGATTGCTAATTGCTTGCGGCAGATACGCGACCTCGACCGGCAAATCTTTGTCGTACTCGGTAAACGTGACAAAAAACAAATCTTTCAGGTACGTCCGCTTAAACTTTTCAAATCCCGGCACGGTAAAAATCGTGGCGATCTGCCGCGCCCGGTCGGCCCGAAAGTTAAAAAAAATCACTGCATCTGTATCGGCAACCGTTGCCACTGGTTTGCCGCCGCGGGTAATGACGGTCGGAATAAATTCTTCGTCAAAAACATTCTTTTGGTACGACTGCTCAATGGCGGCAATTGGATCCTCGGCTTTGCGCTCGCTTATCCCTTCGGCAATTACTCGGTAAGCCTTCTCTTCTCGGTCCCAGTGATTGTCGCGATCCATCGCATAAAACCGACCCGACAAACTCGCAATAGTACCCACGCCGGTCTCGGCAATTTTTGCCTGGAGCTGCTTGATGAATCCAATCCCCGCGTCTTTTGAGGTGTCGCGACCATCGAGAAAAGCATGGATAAAAACTTCACCGATTCCCTGCTGCTTACAAAAATCAAGCAGCGCATAAAGATGCTCTTGGTGTGAGTGGACTCCGCCGACAGAGACCAGCCCCATCAGGTGTAGTCGCGATTTATTTTTTTTAACGTGGGCAACGGCGGCTAAAAATTTTTCGTTTTTGGCAAATGACCCGTCTTCGATGGTTTTATTGATTTTTGGCAACGTCTGGTAGATGATACTGCCTGCGCCCAAATTCAAATGACAAACTTCAGAGTTGCCGAATTCTCCCCACGACAAACCAACTGCCTCACCTGACGCCTGCAGTGTCAAGGTCGGATATTTGGAAATAAGGCTGGTGAGCACTGGCTTTTTAGCGATACTCACCGCGTTACTATTGCTCGGTGGAGCGACCCCAAACCCATCAAAGATAAGCAATATTACTGGTTTTACTTTTTTACTTGCCATAATAAAAAATGCTGCGTTAAAACAGCGGTTCGCCGGTCATTTCGCTCGGTTGTTTAATACCCATCAGTTTCAAAATTGTCGGCGCCACGTCTCCGAGTTTCCCCCGACGGAGTCGATGCTTGTTCCCTTTCTCCACCAAAATAAAAGGCACGAGCGTATCGGTATGCTCAGTATACATTTCACCGGTTTCCAAATCAAGCATTTTATCGGCGTTACCATGATCGGAAGTAATAATCAATGTCCCGCCGAGCGCCAAGATGGATCTTGAAAGTTCTGCCAGACACAAATCGATATGTTCAACTGATTTAACCGCCGCCTGAATATTACCAGTGTGGGCGACCATGTCCGGAATGGCAAAATTGATGGCGATAAAATCGTATTTAGGAAGTTCTGACAAGACCCGATCGGTAATTTTGTAAATCGACATCTCCGGCTTTTGGTCGTATGAACGCACATCCGGCGACAAAATCATAATTCGATCTTCGCCGGCAACCGGATCAGCGTACCCACCATTGATGAAATACGTGATGTGGGCGTACTTCTCTTTTTCGGCGATATAGAGTTGTTTACGGCCATCAATTGCCATTGGTAAAGTATTTTTAATGTCGGCTGACGGATAGGCAGTAATACTATTGCCCAAGTCCGGGCCAAAGTCGGTCATTGCCACAAACAGTAAATTTTTTAATTTCTTCGGCCGTTTAAATCCACCCTGGTTCATTTTTTCAAACTCATCCTGGACAAACGGCTTTGCCAGCTGTCGCGCTCGGTCGGACCGCAAGTTGTAAAAAATAACCGCATCGTTATCTTTTATTCGAGCAATTGCCTTGCCTTTACGTTTAATTACATACGGGCGGATAAATTCGTCGGTTTCATTGCGGTTATAGGACTGGGTAATTGCCTCTTGCGGACTTTTAGCATACACGCCGCGACCCATCACTATTGCGTCGTATGTTAACTTGGTACGGTCCCAGGATTTTTTGCGGTCCATCGAGTAGAACCGGCCGGCGATGGTGGCGATCCACTCTCCGTTCCGGCTGCGGGCGGTCTCTTGGTT
>Ga0209542_10013991_pt1 | contig 13717 bp, 23 predicted proteins | sample RifCSPhighO2_01_FD_184028 | JGI IMG/M metagenome (GOLD analysis project Ga0209542, IMG submission 184028) | Soil microbial communities from Rifle, Colorado - Rifle CSP2_plank highO2_0.1 (SPAdes) (version 2) | ecosystem: Environmental > Terrestrial > Deep subsurface > Rock core/Sediment ...
GCACTTGCTTGCCCTGCGGAGCCTTGGCGGAGTGGGGATACTTGGTACTTATTGACGGGCCTATGGTCTAGTGGTACGACGCCACATTCGCATTGTGGAGACGGGAGTCCGATTCTCCCTAGGTCCATAAATAATAAAATGAGCCATACAAATAAAATGACCCACAAAGCAGTTAGGATTTTACCGCTGAAGAAATCTAATATACAAAAGAGCGGTACTTTCTTTTTACGCTAAGGTAAGATTTTCGTATTCTTGCCGACATCTATTATGGAACTAGATATTAAAGAACAATTTTTGACAGCATACGATGCATATGCCGATGCGCTATTTCGTCATTGCTATTTCAGAGTCATGGAAAAAGGACTAAAGTAGCCACTCAATATTATGGATATAGATTTCCAAAACATTTTTGATAAGGCAAAACAGGTCAAGCTCTCATCTATAGAAAAAGAGGAAATGAGAACTGGTTTGGAATTGTTTGCCAGAAAGCACCCTGTAAGAAATGCGGATACTGCCCGACTTCTATTGCAGGAAAGGTCGAAATCCTACGCTCCTGCTTTCGCGGAAATATTGACATTAAAACCATTAATTAATAAATTACAACCTATGTCTATAGCATTAATAATTGCATTAATTGTCGGCGGAGGTACCTCATTCGCGGCTGAAGGTGCTCTCCCAGGGGATGCTTTATATCCCGTAAAGGTTAGCATTAACGAAGAAGTCCGCAGCTTTGCGGCGTTTTCTAATGAGGCGCAAGCTCGGTGGGATGCGCGGCGCGCAGAACGGCGCCTTGAAGAAACAGAAAAGCTTGCCGCAGAGGGACGGTTAAATGCCGAAACGGGTGCTGATATAGAATCTCGTTTTGAAAGTCACGCTAAGGCGTTTGAAGAGCAGACGAAAAAAATAGAGTCAAAACAAAATACAAATGCCTCCCTTGAAATCAATTCAGATTTTGAGGCGTCGCTTAAGGCGCACGAGCGAGTATTGGCTCAAATAGTCGCGGAGAAAGCAAACATCCGAGCGGTGGTAGCACCTCTTTTGATAGAAGTTCGCACTCGCTTGAACACAACCGCGGCAGTTCGAAGTGACGCTGAGGCGGAAATATCCGTTAAGACGGACGGCGAATTCAAAACTGCGGCAGAGGGAAAGCTTAAGGCCGCGGAAAACAAAATCAACGAAGCTCGCAACTTTATTGTTCGGATGAAATCGTCCGTAAGTGCGAGCGCTAACGCACATACAGAAGCACGGCTTAAAGTGGCGGAAAGCGTAGTTGCTCGTGGAAAGACAGAAATGGAAGCGCAGATGTACGGAAAAGCTTTTGCAAGTTTCCAGGAGGCAATTCGTGTTGCGCAGGAAACGAAATCGCTAGTGGCAACGGAGGAACGGATTAAACTTGAGATCAAACCACTGAATGTTGATATAAGAATAGAAGGAGAGACAAGAGGTGGATCAGAACAAGGGACATCTTTTGGATCTTCCGTTGAAGTTGAGTCAAAAACAAAAGTGGAGGCAGGAAGTGATGCAACTGGAGTAGAAGGAAGCGGGAAAGTGAAAATCGATATTGGGTTATAAAACAAAATGCCAGGCAATGCCTGGCATTTTTGTTATTAGAACTGTTGCCGCCGAAAATTCCGTCCGTCCAAACGAGGGAGCGGCGGAATTCCCCCCACACCTCCTTCCGCCGCGCCCTCGCTTTGAAAGCCGTCGCCATTCAGATTTCGCTTTGCGAAATACGCCGCAGAAAATTCAGAAAAGAAAAGTTGTGTCGTGTTTGCTTCGCCAACCCGTGCGCACACGACATCAATTTTGCTCCCTAATTTGATTTTGCCTAAATTTTGGTGTAACATCATAATATCAACAGGGAAGTAGATACTTCAATATAATACCCGAAGGGGATTTCCCCGCGGCTTGCCGCGGGGCTCCATTGTATCTGAAAACCTTGGTTTTCAGATACAATGGAGAGCATGGTCGTCAAGAAAACCCACCACAATGCGTACGATACCCACTACCACCTCGTCTTTCCCATCAAGTACCGCAAGGCTCTGTTGGCAGACGACATCCCGCTCGCCATCACAACGATTGCAGAGGAAATTGCCATCCGCTATGATATTGAATTCGAAAAGATCGGCTATGACCAAGACCACCTGCACATTCTGGCAAGCTTTGCTCCAAAATACAGCGGAAGCGAAGTGGTGGGAATGTTCAAAAGCATCACTGCACGCGAACTCTTTAAGCAATTTCCTCTGCTCAAAAAAGAGCTCTGGGGAGGTGAATTCTGGAGCGACGGTTTCTATCTTGCCACGATCAGCGAGCGGGGAGACTGGCAGACAGTGGAACGATATGTTGCCAACCAAGGAAAGACGAGGAGTACGTCTTATCAACTCCGATTACTCACGTAACGACCATGCTCCGGTCATACCCTGCCCCTTGGGGCAGGGTTGTTGATTGTTAATACTTTGCTGATAGTATGTCAAACAACCAAAATTTAGCCAAAAACATTGAGCGATTACGGAAAGCCAAAGGGTTTTCGCAGGAGAAGCTGGCGAGATTGGCCGATGTCGCCAACAATACACTTATCAAAATGGAGTCGGGAGAAAATATAAATCCAACGCTTGAAACCTTGAAAAAAGTGGCGAAAGCCCTTGAGGTTAGCGTTGATGAATTAATAAGCTAAAATAATAACTATGGACACACTATTTTTACTTTTATTCTTCGCTCCGTTCATCGCCCTGATTGTCGGTCTTGTTAAGCCAACCACCTTTTCTCGTTTTATTAAGGGCGAGATAACGAGAAAAAAGATAGCGACAATTTTTGGTATTGCAACGGTCGCCTCTTTTATTCTCTTCGGAATTACAACCGACACATCGCAAAATAATCAAGCTACTCAACAACCAGCAACGGAGAACACAGAAGTCACCACTGAAAACGACAACCCTGCTCCTGTTGTAGAAAAAACTGAAACTGCTCCTACGCCTGCGAAGACGGAAACAAAAACTACTCCTGCACTAACGCCAATCCCGACACCTGCGCCAACATCAAGCGAGACAGTTAGTCAAGAGAATGCGGTTGCCAAAGCAAAATCTTATTTAAACTACACAGCATTTTCTCATGATGGATTGGTCGCTCAATTAGAATACGATCAATTTTCTCGTGCCGATGCGGTTTATGGCGCAAACAATTCTGGTGCAAACTGGAATGAGCAAGCGGCTAAAAAGGCCAAAGCATATATGGAATATTCAGCCTTTTCCCGCGGTAGCTTAATTGATCAATTAAAGTATGACCGATTTACACAAGCACAAGCAGAGTACGGAGCTAACGCGGTTGGTCTATAAAAGTACAAATAAGAACAAGTAAAAATGGGAATTCTCGATCTTTTTCGCTCACAACCAAAAACTCTAAACCAACAACGCGAGCAAAAAGATGAGCGTAAGGCCGAGTGTCCGAATTGCCACAAAGCCCTTTCTAAAGTTCCGGGTGCGAAAACAAAATGCCTGCATTGTGGCGAGTTTATGTTTGTTCGCACTCGGCCAAAAGATAATGCTCGCGTCGTTGTAACAAAAGCGGAGGCCGACAAAATTGACGAGGAATGGTCAATCGTTGCTGGAACGCATGATATTTTTGTTGCCGAAAAAGAAGAGTTTGCAAAAGAGAAAGAAATTTTACGAAAAAGATTTGGCGGAAAAGAGCCGTCAGATAATGATGTCCGTTGGGGTTTGTCGAACAAGCAACTTATAGAACACGCCAAAAACGGCGATTGGGGTTTATACCGTAATGTACGTTTCCAAATGGCGGAAATTCTGCGGGGCGAGATGAAATTAAAAGACGCTCTGCGAACATATCTTGAAGTCTGTTATCTCGACCTAAACGGGCCAAATAATACTGGCGGAATGAACAACCCGGAATTATTAAAAGAATTTCCGCCATTTGACCCCAATCGCGATTCGTCTTTGGCTCCGGGCGTTATAGATTTAATCAAGCGAATTGTGCTAAAGTTGAATTTGAGCAAGGACGAGGTTAAACAGATTTACATTGAGCACAATTCGCGGAGTGAAAAATCTTTGAGATTGCCACTTTCTGCTGAAAAGTCGTGGCAATCGTTAGAGAAAGAAATTTGAAGCGGCGTGCCAGCTTCGCTGGCCTGAATGGCGGCGGCTTTCAAAGCGAGGGAGCGGCGGAAGGGGAGTCAAAGATCTTCATATAGTGCAAGGTTTGCTATACTATATTTTATGAAAGACTTTCTAGACTTTATCCGCGAGCAGGGGGTGGTGGGGCTCGCGGTGGGCTTTATCTTAGGCGGCGCGGTGTCTAGGGTGGTCTCGGCGCTGGTAAGCGATATTATCAACCCGTTGCTCGGCCTCGTGCTCGGCGCGGCAGGAGACATTAAGAGCGCCTCGCTCTCCATCGGCTCGGCGCGTATTCTCTACGGCGAGCTCATTGCGGTAATTATTGACATGAACAGCGCAAGCCCCGCGCTTCAGCGCGGGGGATAAGCCAAATCCCTGCGCCCATTGCGGTACAATGAGCAGGCATGCCAAAACCCATCTTCTGGCGTGGAGGTCACACCATACACCGTTGTCTGTACCACGTCGTCTTCGTGCCGAAGTACAGAAGGAAAATCCTCCACAGACAGCTCGTCCGACGGCTCACCCACCTCATGTACGAATGCTGCAAGGTCAATCGCTGGTACATACATGAGCTCTCTATCATGCCCGATCACGTGCATATGCTCCTCCAGCTCCCACCCCGCGTACCCATACCCACTGCCATCCAGTATCTCAAGGGCGGCACGTCAAAAGTCATCAGAAAGGAATTCCCGGAGCTGGAGGAGTGGCTCTGGGGAGACAGCCTGTGGGCAGACGGATATTTCATTGAAACCGTCGGACGAGCGTCAGAGACAGCAATGAGAAAGTACATTCGTGAGCAATGGGCGCAGGAGTCGGGAAACAAGCCACGGCCTTCAGGCCGTGGTGATTGACTTTATGGTCATTGCGCTTGTGATCTACTACGGCATTAGGATTATCGGCATTGACCGTTAACTTGTTCTTCAACGTCTTATCTAGTATAATATAAGTGATATGTCTCTACATCGGAAAAAGTACTTGAATGCCGTCCTGTATTTATGTCAGAAATTAAAAGGCGAGGTGCGCGGCAAGAAAAAACTCGCGAAATTGCTCTATTTCGCTGATTTTGACTTGTACGAAAAAAGTCAAAAATCAATCACGGGCGATATTTACTGCGCACTTCCAATGGGGCCCGTGCCCTCTGCGTTGGAAGAAATTACTGTGGAAATGACAAAAAAGAAAATGCTTGGCATTGAACAAGTTGAGGAGCGGGAAGGATATAATCCAACTGAAGTGTATAAATGTATCACCAAACCAGATCTTTCTGTTTTTGACGATGAAGAAAAGGAAATGCTCGATCGGGTTGTTATTAAATATGGTCATCTCAATGGTAAACAATTAGAAGAACTATCACACGCTGAAGCGCCATACATCGGTACTGAATTACGAAAAGAAATTCCCTATGAATTAGCTTTTTATCGCGGTACAGATTTTAGTGATTTATGATTGAGTTTCTCTACCACGACGGCATTCAGAAAGAAATCGCCGCCCTAGGGCGGCGATTTAGTACTATACGCGATGGTCTTTCTGCATTTCAAAGACTGTGTGAAGTCCAATTCAATCCGACAGATCCACGACAAGTGATTGCACCCGCAAAACTTCATAGAATCACACAAAATGATATCTGGACTCTTTGGAAAACTGAACTCGTTATTCCAAATTCTGGATTGCGCCCAAACCAATGGCCGAGAATGTGGTTTGTCGTAAAAGGCGCAATCATTGCTTTTTTGTGTATGTCGTCACATATTGATAATTATAATGATGAGGATATGAAGCGTCTTGCCTTGTCGCGAGTGTCGGATTTCTTCTAAGCAGTTGAGATTGTAAAGATTACCTACACTTGTTACCATACACCTGAAGGAATTCCATGAAAGGCTTTCTAGACTTTATCCGCAAGCAGGGGGTGGTGGGGCTGGCGGTGGGCTTTATCTTGGGTGGCGCGGTATCTAAAGTGGTCTCGGCACTGGTAAGCGACATTATCAACCCGTTGCTTGGCCTCGTGCTCGGCGCGGCGGGGGACATTAAGAGCGCCTCGCTCTCCATCGGCTCGGCGACCATTCTCTACGGCGACCTCATTGCGGTAATTATTGACTTTGTGGTCATTGCGCTTGTGGTCTATTACGGTATCAAAATTATTGGCATCAACCGGCTTGATAAAAAGAAAGAGTAGGAGTACTCTACAATTTATGGCACTCAAAAACTTATCGTTAAAATTATCTGTTTTTATTACCAAACAAGGTAAGCGTTTTGTGGCGTATACTCCTGCGCTTGATCTTGCGACATCCGGTAAGTCCGAGAAGGATGTCAAGGTAAAGTTTCAAGAGCTCGTAAGCTTATTTTTTGAAGAAATTGCTACTGCGGGGACTATGGATGATGTCCTTGCCGAATTGGGATGGCAAAAGGAACGGAGGCAATGGAAGCCGCCCCGCGTTATTTCAGCAAAGCCAGTTGATTTTCACGTCCCTGCCTGCGTGTAGTGGTGCATGTCTCGAATCCAGGCAATTCACTGGAAAAAGTTTGAGAAATTTCTTTTCAAAATTGGTTGCAAGTTTAAAAGGGAAAAAGGCGACCACCGCGTGTATTGGAAAAGAGGCCTCAAGCGCCCTGCCATTATCCCTCGTGACACCTCACTGCCCGCTTTTATTATCCTGAATAATCTGAAAGTGCTTGGCATTTCTCGGGAAGAGTATCTTGCGATAGTTACATTCTTGTAATATACTTAAGTATCACTATGACAGACGCTCACATTACCGAGCGCATCAGGGGCCTCCTTGCAGAAGGGAGGCGCAAAGAGGAGATATACCAAACGCTCCTTGCGGAGGGGATAAGTATTGCCGATATTGAGGCAGGGTTTGCCGGACCAACTCAAGAGGCCGTCAAACGCGACACGCACCAATGGGCGGTGCGGGTTATTGTGAGCATTGGCGTGCTTCTTATTGCGGCAGGCATCTTTTCCTTCATTGCGGCAAATTGGGATGAAATCAGCCGCGCAGGGAAAGTTGGCCTCATCCTTGCCGCCATGACGCTCTCGTATGGAGCAGGCTGGTACCTCAAGGAGTTCCTCGGCTACACGCGCTCGGGCGAGGCGCTCATCTTTTTGGGTTCCATTGCCTACGGCGGAGGCATCTTTTTGGTCGCCCAGCTTTTTAATGTGCAGGTAGAGTGGCCGGATGGCTTCATCCTCTGGATGCTCGGCACCCTCGTGATGGCTCTTGCCGTTGACTCCTACCTCCTCTACTACCTTGCCATGCCCGTCGGCGCCGCGGCCTTGGTGGGGCATCCACTGATTATGGTTGAGCGCTTCTGGTCCACGGGAGGGCCTTCAAACGTCCCGTTCTCCCTTGTACTCCTCATCCTTGCCGTGGCGCTTACCTTTACAGTCGGGTGGCTCATTCGCCGGAAGATGCCGGAGGAACAGAAAAAATTCTACTAATACTATGTTTACGCTTGGCTACATCCCCTTCCTCATCATCATCGCAGTCGCGATTCCACTCCTCCTGCTCTTCTTTCTCCTGCGCCTTGTGCTCGGGTTTTTCAAAGGCAAGAGCGCGGCGGGCGTTCCCAGCGAGTGGCACCTAATGGTAGCCAATTCCCGCGAGGATGCAGTGAGCCAAGCACTCTTCCTCCTCTCCTTTCTCTTTCTCGGCATTACGCTCCTGCGCCTCAATCAGGAGATGAATTATCTGCTACAGTGGCAGACGATACTCCTCATCTCATCCCTCGCCGCTCTCGCGGGCGCTTATACGTTAAAAAATGTGTATCTCCTTGCGGGCGGTCTGGTGAGCATCAGTATGTGGTGGGCAACACAGGCAACTCTCTGGGGCGACAAAGTCAACCTCCTCCCCGCCTCCTTTGTTGCCGGCATCGGCCTCATTGTAACGCTTCTCTATGCGCTGGGGCGCCTACACGAGTGGAGTCCGTATGCCAAGCGCTTTGCGCTTACCTACCTTGTGTTTGGCCTCGTGTCCGCAACGATCATCCTTTTCATCTTCTCCACCGGCTTGGGACTCGAAGGTTTGGAAGAGCTCACCGACGGCGCGCCAATTACCCAAGCTCCACAGGTACTCCTCTCTCTTCTTGTGTTTGTAATTGCCATCGTCGCCGCGCTTGCGATGGCGGTAATGAAGAAGCTCATCTTCCCCGGCGAGCTGGCAGGAGTGCTGATCGTCGCAGCGCTCATCGGGAGCATCGCCTTCCTCCCCGCGCAGACGCTTGTCAAAGGTGACTCCTATGGCTTTTCGCGCGAGCTTACCAGTGCGGGTATCATCTGGGCGAGCATCTTTAACATCGCACTTCTTGCCGAGCTTGTGGGCATCGTCTTTATGGGTTACGCGCGGCGCGCCACTTGGCTCATTAACCTTGGCGCCTTGGGGCTCTTCATCTTCATCTTTACCAAATACTTTGACTGGTTCTTTAGCTTTCTCAACAAGAGCGTCTTCTTTATCGGGGCGGGGCTCCTGCTCTTCCTGCTCGGTTGGGGGATGGAACGCGGCCGCCGCCGCATGCTTGCGCGCATGCGCGCGCAAGCGCCACAGCCATGATACCCAAGAGCACAAAATTTATTCTCGCCTTTGCCCTGCAGGTCATCGTCATCCTCGGGCTCATTATCCTCAACCTCTCGGTGGTGGAGGGCGGCACCGAAGTCTTTTTGCGCATCCAGCCTGTTGACCCACGCGACCCGCTCCGCGGCGACTATGTGAGCTTCCAGTACGAGATTTCGCGGATTAGCTACTACCAGATCAGATCCGACAGCAATACTTCTGTCCGCAATGGAGATGAGCTCTATGTGGTGTTGCGAGAGGGGAGTCCGTATTGGCACGTTGATTATGCAAGTCTTACAATGCCACCTGTTAACAACGGTCTTATTTTTATCAAGGGCCGTGTGGTTTCGGGAGGTATAGACCCATATGCTCCCCGACAAGAGCTCGCAACTTCTACGCGGTTCATACCCATTACTCAAAAAGAATTTAGAGTCTCCTACGATATTGAGCAGTACTACATCCCCGAGGGGGCGGGGAACAATGTTAGCTTTTGGAATAAAGACGCAGGCATGCGCGTGAAGGTGGACGAGCGCGGCAAAGCCATTCCCACACAACTCTACGTTGACGGCAAAAAATGGCCGTAGAAGAGAAAGCAGTTTTTGGCGGGGGATGTTTTTGGTGCACGGAGGCAGTGTTTACAATGCTTAAGGGGGTGAGTGCGGTAATGCCCGGCTATGCGACAAGTAATTCAAAAGATGCTAAAGAAGCCCCTAGTTATGAAGAAGTGAGTACAAGGGAGACGAATTATGTGGAATCAGTAGAGATTAGCTACGACCCAAGCATAACGACTTACCGCGAACTTCTTGACGTATTTTTTGCCTCTCACGACCCTACAACACTCAACCGGCAGGACAATGATGTGGGGCTGCAGTACCGCTCGGTGATCTTCTACCATGATGAGGGAGAGCAAAAAGAAGCAGAGGAATATATAAAAAAGTGCCAAGGGAGGAAAATTGTAACGGCGGTTGAGCCGCTGGTGAAATTTTACCCGGCGGAGGACTACCACCATGACTACTTTGCAACACATAAGAACGCGCCCTATTGCCAGCTCATCATTGAACCGAAGCTGGAAAAGATTAAAAGCGCATTTGCTGATAAGATACAAAAATGAAAAAGGACGAAGAACTGTCGCCAGACCTGCGACGCGTGGCGCGGGAGGGAGGAACGGAGACGCCCGGGAGCGGCAAGTATCTGCATGAGAAGGCAAAAGGCATGTACCATTGCGCCGTCTGCGGCGCGGAGCTTTTCTCATCCGAAACAAAATTTGATTCCGGCACCGGCTGGCCTAGCTTTACCGAGCCAGTGAATCTAGAACAGATAGAGTTACGTGATGATAGTAGTGAGGGAATGCAGCGTACCGAGATACGCTGCAAGAACTGCGGCGCGCATCTCGGGCATGTATTCAACGATCTGCCCGACGGCAAGGCGGGCAAGCGCTATTGCATCAATTCAGTCTGTCTGGACTTGGAGAAAAAGGACTAGGAGCCGCCGAAAATTTTTTTAATGCGCTCCGCGTGCTTAGGCCAGCGGGCGCTGATCTTATCTTGGAGCACCACCCGCCATCCGAGGAGCTCTAAACCCACAATACCGAGCCACGCGCCGGGAGTGAGTGGCGTAACGAGCGCAATGAGCCCGAGGATAAGGAGCAGGACCCCGAGCGTTTTTTTGAGAACGAGTTTCGTCCTTTGCATGCTCGCATGATAGACTTATTGCAGTATGGCGTCAAAGAAGGAAACCTTTGCCCTCTATGTGCGGACATTTGTCTTTGGCGTGGAAGACAGTCTTGTTTCAACTGTGGGGCTCCTCTCGGGAGTGGCGCTTGCGGGGGCAAGCCGCAATACCATCCTGCTCTCCGGATCCATTCTCATCTTTGTTGAGGCCTTCTCTATGGGAGTGGGGAGTCTCCTCTCCGAGCACCAGGCCGAGAAGTACCTTGCTCGCCGCGATGTGCCCATCCTGCACTCGGCTATCGCCGGTGTGTTGATGTTCATCTCCTACCTCGGGGCGGGGCTCATCCCCCTCGCCCCTTATCTTTATTATGAAAATCATACGGCAGTGATACTCTCCATCGCGTTTGCTCTCCTCGCCCTCTTTGTGCTCGGGTTGGTGAGCGCTGCCATCTTCAAGACTCGCCTGTTGCGCAATGCCTTTGAGATGCTTATTATTGGAGGGCTCGCTATCGTGGTGGGCATCGCCGTCGGGCGCTTTATAGAGGGTGGGCTTCTCACAGCGGGTCTTTAGCGCGCCTTTAGCTCAGTGGTAGAGCGTTCGCTTCACACGCGAAAGGCCGTAGGTTCAATCCCTACAAGGCGCACAATTCATAACTTGGTCGGAAAATTCCCCCGTGAATCCGCCAACTGGCGGACGGAAAGGCAGCGGAGCCGCACCGCTGACAATTTTAAGTTTTTCTTTGGCGGAATACAAATTCGAGCGTGCGAAGAACACACAAAATTGTTCTTTCAAAAGAAAAAGCGCCCAGACCGAAGTCCAGGCGCTTGCACCAAACGAGCACGGAGATGCTTCAGCGAGAGGCTGGAACGAGCCGGAGCCACCGCACGGAAACAATCTCGTAGTTGATGACGCCGAGTAGCGCTCCTGCGATCGCGCCGATGATGGCGCTACCGAAGAAGTAACCGATCGTGGCACCGATCGTTGCGTCGATGAAACAGATCGTCCGGCGCTGCGAGTGAACGTAAACGAAGACTCCAGCAACGAACTGCGCGATCGTGTGCCCTGCGCGGCGCATGGCGTTGATTGTGACCGGCACTGCATATGCGATCGCCGACGGAGTACGCACCGCGAGCCATTTCAGTCCACGGAAGGCCGCCAGTGCCGCACTGATCGGATTGCCGTACAGAATGAAACTCCACCCTATCTCGATGGTTTCGCGAAGCCGCCGTTCGCAGTCTGCTGCGTCATTTGCGCTATTCAAACCCGTGCTCGTTAGCATCCAGCCGAGAAGAGCGTTAAACACAGAAGCGGCCAGCATCACGTAGAGAGTGTCGATAGTAACCAACATCGGAGCATCGCTGACGTACGCAAATGTAGCGCCCCAGACACCGACGATTGAGCAGTGGATCATTATGATTCCACCGGACATTGCTGCAAACGCTTTCCACCAGAGGCCGTAGGGCCGCCAGGCGACGGTGCGCCGATAGGAGTGAGCGACGCCGGCGCAAAAGTGTCGGAAGTCGATCGCAACGTATGCCGCGATGCCGCCAACGAGAGCGCCGATGCTCCATAGGTATGAGCCGTACTCGAACCGCGCCGAGATTTCGAGCGCAGTCAGTGTGCCGATGAGAGCGCCAAAAGCGCACGCAAGGGCGATTGAAAGCCAGCCACGTGTCATGTTTTTCTACCTCCGTTTTTCAAGGTTCAATTTATCTAAGCACCATGCTTAGATTCGAAGGAGATCATAGCATAAACGCATACTAATTGTCAAGTGGGAGGAGGGACGGATGGAGGGAACGATGATTTGACTTGACAGCAAAGTTGTTTTCTGCTATACTTAAGGCGTTCCTAAGATGAACTTGGGAATCATGGCTACGAAGGTTTCGTGGCAATAGTACATTCACAGGAGGTCCATCATGGACAACATCAGGAAGGGTCAGATCGCGTTTCTGTTTCTGAAGCACCAACTGCGCGAAAAGGGAGTCCGACTCACGCCGAATTTCCGGCGAGAAGTCGGGAACGATGCGAAAGCCATCGGCATCTCCATCGAGGAGGCCACGGAGTTCGTGGAGCTCATTGTTCGCGAGTTGGTCGAGGAGGCGTTCGCCAAGTCCGACAAGCGGAGCTAGTCCGCACGTTCCAAAAGGACGACAGGGTGAGTTCTCGAAAGAACTCCTAAACGGGTAATTGCACCTCTCTCCATCACTGGAGAAGCTGGGCAGAATAAGAACCGTCCCCCTCGTTCCAAGGAACAACCCCGGGCGCATCATTCTCACGAATGATGCGCTCTTTCTCTTTTTGTTGTTGAAGATTTTTTGAAATTCATATAAGATTCAATTAGTGTTTGCTTTGCAAACTCAAATTGGTTGCCGCCAAAGAAAAACTGGAAATTGTCAGCGGCGCGGCTTCGCCGCTTGCATTTTTGGCGGGAGTTGTGCCGCGCCGAAGGCACGGTGGGTTCGGACTAATTCAAGAATACTGCACCATGGAATAAAAAAGGGTTATAGGTTCAATAACTTGGCAGCACTGAAATCAAGGGACTTGGTACAGATTGTATGTATAAGAAATAGTAACATCATCCTTATAAACTTGAGTATGTAAGGGTATAGTTTTATACTGTGAGTATGGGAAAAGCAAAAACCGCGCGGCAGATGGAGCGGCATTTGAAGGGGATAGCAAATCACTACCGCATTGAAATTTTGCTGTACATCTCCGCGCACGAAGAAGTAACACTTGATGAAATTATTGAAGCCATTAAAGCGAACGAAAAAACACTTGGCGAGCACACAAGGCGACTCCAGCAGGCAGGACTGATTAACAAAAGATATCGTGGTAAGTTTGTTGAGCATACCCTCTCTCCCTATGGGAAAATCGCTGTTAATTTCTTAAAATTATTTCAACATATTTAAAATATCCTTACAAACTGGAGTTTATGAGTATTATTATAAGTGGATGATAATTAATCTACCCCGCGGATTTTTATTGAGAAGTTGGGGTCATTTGCATACTTCTCTGCACGGGCGTTGATGAGGTAGCGCTCGCGCGCTTGTTCAAACGGCAGTTCGGTGTCAATGAGCCCGAGGGTGTACGCGAGCCGGTCCGAGTTTTTGGGGAAGAAGACCTGCAGGCTGAAGAAGGAGACGCGCCCCGGCGTAACACTGTTGATGTGCCGGACGATGTTGGTGGTGCAGGTGTTGAAGAGCGTGTTATAAAATTCCGGTTTCTCTTTCAAGGTATTAGCGCGCTCCAACATACTCACCAGGAGCTCGCGCGCCTTCTCCTGCGTTGTCTTGCCCGGGTAGAGGTAGACGAGGTCTTTGCGGTAATTTGAGCGCAGTGTAATCACATCGCGCTCGTCGGCAATCACATACATGAGTTCGTAGC
>Ga0209542_10013993_pt1 | contig 13717 bp, 16 predicted proteins | sample RifCSPhighO2_01_FD_184028 | JGI IMG/M metagenome (GOLD analysis project Ga0209542, IMG submission 184028) | Soil microbial communities from Rifle, Colorado - Rifle CSP2_plank highO2_0.1 (SPAdes) (version 2) | ecosystem: Environmental > Terrestrial > Deep subsurface > Rock core/Sediment ...
TAGAAATAAATACTTAGCATCAAATGGAAACTACACCTTAAAAGGTGTAGATTTCTTTTCAATTAAAAATTTCTGATTCTCGAAAACTTTAAATAAGTGGTTTGTCAAGATAATTAGTTTCATCCTCGCTTAACCTTAACTCTCTTCTGATATTTTGATTTTTTAGAATTTGTTTTATTATGGGAAACTCTTGCATGGCACGCTTTTGTCCAACATGGACATATTTCGCATATTTTACTGCTATTGATTTTTTCATTATATTTCTTTGGTTGTTCATCCAGATTTTTAAAATCCTTGAGGGCTTTTTATAGCTTGTAAATCCTCTTCTTTGAATTGTGGATGTTTTTTTTGAAGCTGAAATGCCATAACTTAGAAGTATATTCTCATAAGTTAAAAATCTCCAGTATTGTTGTTTGTATATTCTACCTTTGAATATGTCTACTTTGCTTAGTACTTCGTAAGCTCTTGCCAGTTCTTCTCCCTGGTATTCTGAGGGAATGTTTTCTTCTATCCATAATATTATTTCATCAATTGACATGTTTACAGAATCAAAAATATTCAATAGTTCATTTTTTGGCTTTTCCTTGAATATAATTCTTAGTGTGTTAAAGATATCTGTCTCTTTATTTCTTTCATCTATTGTTATTCCTTTATGCTCTTTGATCTTTGAGAGGGTTTGTAAATCATTTATTGCAGCTCTTAAATCCCCCTTTGCATTTATTGCAATGCTTGTTAAGATGTTATTATCAACAAATAAATTTTCTTTTCTTAAAATCTGAATCATAACATCTTTTATTGCTCTGTATCCTAATTCTTTTAATTGCACCAGTTCAGCCTTTTTTCTCAATGGGCTTAATTTTCTGTCCCATATATCATTTGCAGTTATGATTACAGGGTATTGCGAATTGTCAATTAAACTTAAAAGTTCTTGAAGACCTCCTCTATCAGCATCAGATATTCCATCAACTTCATCAACAAGAATTATTTTTTTATCTTTTATCAGGGATTTTTGCTCAATTGCTGGCTTTAAAACCTCTTGTAATTTATTCTTATTTCTTAAATCAGAAGCATTTAATTCAAAAATTTCTGAGTTTGTTTCACTAGATATAACATAAGCTAAGGTTGTTTTTCCTGTTCCAGGAGGTCCATAGAGAATTAATGCATTTTTGTTGAATTTATTAAAATTATTAACAAATTCTTTTATCTTAACAATTGCTAATTCCTGCTCTCTAACCTCTTCAAAACAAGTGGGTCTGTATTTTTCAGTCCATGTCATTATATAAATGGTAAGGATACCTCTATTTTTAAGCTGAGCGAGGGGGAACTACCACCAAAGTTTAATTTAGATAATTGATTAATATAAAACAATTCTTTATTAGAGTTGGTAATTACTATATCAGAAACTTTCTGTGTCTTTTGCGAAGTTTCTGAGACAGAAAACAAAGGTGGCAGTTTAATTTTGTTTTCTGTATTACTATTTCTCAGCTTCAAGTTCGATAGTTTTAACATTTTTATTTAGTCCTTAATACCTCAAGTTTTAACAAAGTATAGTTCATTTTATTTTCGTCATCTCTTTATTCAATAACATTTCTAATTTATTAGAATAAATACTTTTGGATATAGGGGGTGTTATTATATCAATTAGATTTTTTATAACATTAATTTCATGATTCTTTTCAATATCATTTAAATTTTTATATTCTCTCTCTAAAAATATCAATCTATTTTGGATTTGTTCATAACCGTAACTATTGTATCCGTTTTCATTAAACCAGTTTTCCTTTTTTAAGTTCATTTTCCTGTTTTATCCTCTTTAGGGTATTATATCTCCAATTTTATTTGCATTTTCTAATCTTTTTATTTTATCTTCTTAAACCTTTATACTATTACCTCTTATTAATATTTTTTGTGATTTTAAATATTCTTTTAATTCTACAAAGATCCCTTTAGGTTCTTCTATAATTACACTTATTCTTTTATCGTCTTTTTTTATTAATATCTCTTTATGATATAAAATAGTAAAAACATCCTCCTCGTATTTCATATAATCTTTCTCAATTTCAGACATTTTTTCACTTGTTAGTATGTATCTATTTGCTTTGGGGTACTTCCCCTTCAGTATTTTCTTTTCTTCTTCACTTAGGTAATCTTCTAAAAGATTTTTTAGTAGGTATAATTTTATATTATCTATTTCTTGATATTTGTTAAAGTCAAGTTTCATTTTCCCAATCCAGCAAGCACAAAACTTGCCAAAAGGGATTCTAATTGAATAAATGGATCAGAACCTTCTACAATCCTAAACTCAATTTCACCTGTCTTTTCAGTTAGTTTTACTTTTATTTCAGGTTCTATAGGAAGGTTCCATATTTCTTTTTGTATAGATTTGATTACATCTTGTCCAGATATGCTCTCTTTAAGCATTACATCAAGAAGTTTCTCTCTTGATTTTTGAAAATCCCCTGACAGTGCATAATCAAGGACAACCTTAATGTCTTTTGGCTTTGCACCTGAAATTACTGTTGAAATTAATTCCGAATTTATTACTGGAGAAATTGAGGCTGTTGATTGAAGTATATTAATCGCTCTTCTGCAATCTCCTTCGCTTCCTTCGTATAATATCTCTAAGGCTTCTGGCTTTATTGTGAGATTTTCAAATTCTGAAATTTTTTGGACAACTTTTTCTATATCCTTTTTTTCCAGAAGTTTAAACCTGAAAATAGCGCATCTTGATTGTATTGGATCAATAATCTTGCTTGAATAATTACAAGAAAGTATAAATCTGCATGTTCCAGAATAGTTCTCCATAGTTCTTCTTAAGGCTTGCTGGGCTTCTGGAGTTAGTGCATCAGCTTCATCCAAAAAAATCACTTTAAACTGGACATCTCCTAAAGATTTTGTCCTTGCAAAATTTTTTACTTTTTCCCTAACAACATTAATTCCTCTTTCATCACTTGCATTTAATTCAAGATAATTATCTCTCCAAATGTCCTTATACAGTTGTTTTACAATAACTAATGCAAGAGTGGATTTGCCTGTGCCTGCTGGCCCTGCAAACAACAGATGCGGGATATTGAAAGAGTTTGTCATTGATTCAACTCTTTTTATAATATCATCCTGCCCGACAATTTCCAAGAATTTGGAAGGCCTGTATTTTTCAGTCCATATCTCACTAACCATAGTAAGACACTGTAAGGAACCAAAGTTCCTTAACAATCAACCTCCTTTTAATCTTGGTAATAAACTTCCCTTTTTTAATATTTTTTATAAGATTCATGATAAAACATCCCTAATTTAACTTATAAAGTTTATTATATTAAAAGAGAGAGATTATTTGGAATTATCAAGATAATATTCTAATAAATTTATTAATTCTTCTCCATTTATATTTATATTTATTAATTCAGATTTTATCCCTAAGAATGAAGTATATCTCTCCCTTAAATATGGACTGAGTTCCTCTATTGATTTATTTTTAAACTCTCTTTCTAACCTACGATACAACTCAATTTTTTTAACAATTCTCTTTAAATCATAATCCATTATTCGTTGAAAAAACTTCTGTTTTTATAAATTATGGTTATGTGGAATATGATTGATGGTAATTTTAGAGTTAAATTATCGATATAATAAAGAAAGCTAACTTAATACCTTATAAGAATACTTCTCTCAGAGTTTTTTATTTGAAGATAACAATTAGCTACTCACTTCATTCGCAGATTTGTGTTAATTGTTAATAATAAAAATAACTAAGTATTTATATATAATGCGACGATAGAAGTACAAAATATAATTTTAAAGTTCAGAATTTGCTTAACATATCAAAATATCATATTAATCTTAACCCTATTTGCTTCTCAATCTTCTTTGTTTTCTCTTGCGCTTTTCTTTTCTAAGCCTTTTTCTCTGCCATTTCCAGCGCATCTGCCCTTTCTTTTTCCATCTTCTTGATGAGCGTTTCATGAGTAAGAATTATGAAAATTTGTTTTTAAATGTTTTTATTAAAAATTTCTTAAGTTTTAAATTTATCTCCATTTTTTTACACCAATTCTTGGGCAGTATTTCCTTACAGGGCATTTAGAACACCATGGAGAGACAGTTATGCATATTTCTTTCCCAAATTGCACTAATGTGGCGTTTAATTCTTTCCAGAATTTTTTTGGGATAATTTTTTCTAATTGCTTTTCAGTATCTTCTGGTTTTTTTGAATTAACCCAGCCTAATCTGTTTGCTATTACATGAACGTGAACATCAACTGGTATAACTGATTTTCCATATGCAAATGCTAAAACTATATTTGCAGTTTTAGGGCCAATTCCTTTTATACTTAAGAGTTGTTCTTTATTGCTAGGGACTTTGCTGTTAAATTTTTCAATTAAAGTCCTGGATACATTTTTTATTGTTTTTGCTTTATTTTTGTAATAACCAGAATTGTAAATCAGTTTTTCTAATTTTTTTATTGATAATTTTGAAATTTTTTCTGGAGTATCAGCAACAGCAAATAATTTTTTAGAGGTTATTTCTGTGTTTTTGTCCTGAGTTCTTAAACTCAACAAACAAGCAATTAAAATCCTAAAAGCGTTTGGATTTTTTCTCATTCTGTTTAAGGTTGTTTTCTCATAAGAAGGATATCTTTTACTGAGAATTTTCATTATTTTATCAACATCTTTAGTTTTCATAATTAGTATTAAGTATACAAAATTTTATAAATTATTTTATTATAATAAATAAGATGTCAAAAGATGATTTAAAGGTATTGGATAATTACAGGATAAATAAAAAAGGAAATTTAGAACTTGGGTTTAATGATAATTCAAGATTATTATTTGTGCCTGTTAAAGATTCTGATGATAACATTTTGGACTAAAGGTAGTGGTAACAACACTGAATTTTTTAATTATTGGAATTCAGTGTACAATAAATTTAGTGAAGACATATCTTCTAAATATCAAGAAACTGATAAGGAATTGAGCAGGCATAATACGGGATTTCTTAGGGCTTTTTACGGCTTTGGCAAAAATGCAAGGGATGATTTGCCTAATGGAAAAATAAATATTAAAAAAGACAAACCAAAAGAATTACCTGAGGGGCTTGATTTCTGAGATAATTTCTTTTATTCTTTCAACACAATCAGGATTTACAAGAGTTGACACTCCTTTTGGCTCTTCATTATTAAGAATGTTTTTGAGTATTCTTCTCATTATTTTCCCAGAGCGGGTTTTTGGGAGTTCATCAACAACATAAATTTTTGATGGTCTCGCTATTGGCCCTATTTTTTTATCAACCTGTTTTTTTACTCTGTTCTCAAGAGGTTCTTTGAGCTTATTTAATGAAATTTTCTTTTCTAAAACAACAAAAGCAACAGGAACCTCTCCTTTTATTTTATCAGGAATTGAAATTACTGCAGATTCATTTATATATTCATCTTCGTTTATTGCATTTTCTAATTCAGCAGTTGCCAATCTGTGCCCTGCCACTTTCATAACATCATCAGTACGTCCTGTTATTCTTATTAATTTATTAGTTACATATGCCCCATCGCTTGTGTCATATTTATTTTTGAATTTTTTCCAATAAGTTTCAACATATTTTTCATGGTTGTTCCAGATACCATGAAGCATTCCTGGGGCAAAAGGACTTAGCTGAACCAAAAAACCTGTTGTCTTATCTTTATGAATTTCTTTTCCCCTGTTGTTTACAATAATATGTTTTGTTCCAGGAAAACTTTTCCCAGCAAGCGTTGGAACAAAAGGCCCAACTCCTGGTAGAGTGTTTATTAAAGTTCCTCCTGTTTCTGTCTGCCACCATGTGTCTAATATAGGGCATCTACTCTTGCCAATATTTTTAAAATACCACTCCCATGCTTCTTCATCTATTGGCTCTCCGACTGTACCTAATATTCTCAGTGAATCGAGTTTGTATTTTTTAAGGTATTTTTCAGGATATTTCATATACATTCTAATTACAGTTGGAGCAGTGTAAAAAACTGTAACTTTATGTTCATTAATTATCTTCCACCATCTGCTTGGGTCTGGAAAATCTGGAGCACCCTCATAAATTAAAGTTGTGTTTCCTGTTAACAAAGGCCCATAAACAGCATAAGTATGTCCTGTAATCCATCCAATATCAGCAGTGCACCACATAACATCGGTTTCATGAAGGTTAAAATTCCACTTAGATGTCCAGTATGCCTGAACAGCATAACCTCCTGTATCATGAACGATTCCTTTTGGTTTTCCTGTTGTGTTATGAGTAACAAATCCATTTACTATATAATTATGATTTTTTTGTGCAGTTAAATCATAAACAAAATCATAATCATTATCCACATTTCTAATATCTAAAATCTTTTCTAATATAACTCCTTCAAATTTTAATAGTTTTTTTATTTTATTTCTAATCTCTTTTAGTTTTTCTAATTTTTCTTCACCCTTTTCAATTTCAATTTTGTTATCGAGAAAATCTTTAATTATGTTTAACCCCTTTTTATCAGTATTATTATTGTGAACAAATTTAGTAATCTTATTAAAATCTCCTTTCCAGTCTACTTTAATAGTTTTTGTAAGTTCTTTTAATAAGGAAAAGATTGGGAATCCGCTTTTTGAAAATATCCTCTTATTAGAGATATTTTTTATCATCCTCTCTAATTTAGTTTTCTTAAGTTCATCAGAAAAATTTATATCTTTATAAAAAAAATCCAATGATTCTCTATCAGAAATGATTAAATCTAAATATGAAGACTGTTTTATAACTCGGTTTTTAATTTTTCTTTCTTTATTCATTCCTGGATATACTTTTCCAATTATCCCAAATCTCCTCAATAAGAATTGAGATATTCTAATAATATCTTTGCTAGTAGATGTGAGTTTAATAAAACAATACCCTATTGTTCCTTCTGCATCAAACAATCCTCTTAAAAATCCAGCAATACATTTATTTTCACTCTTTTGAATAATTTTAGGTACATTTCTATCTTTACTTGTGCAAACAAGCTCAGGAAGAAATTCTTTTATATATCTTTTAAATAAAGAACTATTAACTAATAATCTTTGTCTCTCACTTTTCTCTCTTATATTGCTTTCTAAGTTTAATTCATCTTTTATCAGCTTTTTATAGAATTCTAGATTTTTTTTATCTTTATCTGTAAATATCACACTTCTACTATCTAAATGACCATCTCCTATCAAATATCCTATAATTTGAGCAAATCCAGGAGTTAGAAATTGAGGTATTCTTGGAATATTTTCTGGTTTATAAGTTGTTATGTTTCTGTACTCTCTTTTTGCTTCAAGAAGAGGCATAATTTGTCTTACTCCAGATATATTTATTTTTGATATAGCAAAAACTTTATCTCCTTTAACCAGATTATGAGCTTCTTTTTCAATTATATTGCCATATTCATCTAAAGAAAATAATCTATGATTAGAAGTAAATGTAGCTTCAAATGAAGGTGTTCTTATTTTATATAGTGTTGAATTATTGGGGTATTTATGTAAATCAGTTATTGTATCATCAAGTGGATTAATGGAATCTTTATCAATATTTATTATCTTTGATTTCAAATTATTATCCACAATATCCTTAATTTTAGTTACTTCTCCATTTTTAAGTTGGATAAGAGAGTTACCATGACAACATCCACTTGTATATAATATAAATAAAGGGTCTTCAGAGTTCATTGTTTCTGGTTTGCAATAATCTTGCGCTTTTTTCATTTCTTTTTCAAATGACAAGAATTTTCCTCTGTATTTTTTATTTTTGTTGAGCCTGTTAACTATGATTATTTTTCTTAGCTTTGTTCCTTTTATAGCCTCATCAACTTTGTTTTTCATATCTTCTTTTTCACCTCTTCTGTAATAACCATCACAAGAAATTAGAATTTTTGCATTACCATCTAATATTCTCGCGTTTAAAGCATCTGCAGAAAAAGCAGAAAAAACAACAGAATGAATTGCTCCTATTCTCGTGCATGCTAACATTGAAATTAATGCTTCTGGTATTAAAGGCAGGTAAATTGCAACTCTGTCTCCTTTTTTAACTCCTTGCTTTTTCAAGACATTTGCAAATTTGTTGACTTTTTCATAAAGTTGCCTGTAAGTTAATTTAACTGTCTTTTCTTTTATAGGTTCGGGAACCCATATTAATGCTGTTTTGTCTATTTTGTCTGGATTGTCATAATGCCTATCTAGTGCATTGAAGCAAAAATTTAACTTTGCTCCTTTAAACCACCAGAAATACGGAAGTTTTTGAGTATAGGTGTTTTTTTCATCCCAGATCTTTTCCCATGTTATTCCTCCTCGCGCAAGTTTTGACCAGAATTTAACAGGATTTTCCTCCGCATGTCTGTAAATCTTTTCATCATTAACCCAAGCAATGTCTTTCATGGCTTTGCTTGGCCAGTATGCATCTCTTTTTTTTACAACATAGGATGTCATTTTAAATAATTTTATTTTTTGATAAATTTATTATAACTATAAATTAAAGTGCATGAGAATAGATAGCTTAATAGTATATGGATAATAAAAAATAGAAGTAAATTATAAAATACACTATATTTACTGATTGAGAAGAATTTACTAATGTTCATAAAAGAGATTCCACACCCTAAATTTAACATCTGTTCTATTGAAATACCGACATAAGGATTTATTTCATCATAATATTTTGAACAAGGAGCGGTATAATATACAAAAGGAATGAATATAATTAATATTATTGTTATTAATAATTTAAAAGTGTTTGGTTTAATAAATTCCTTGAATTTCATCTTAATCTCCAAAGACAATCTTTTTTGTCTGATTTAAGCAGTCTTTGCATAATTTAATACTTTTCCTAATTTCTTCTTTATCTTCTACAGCCACACTTGTACCGTAAGTATAATACTCTCTTTTCTCAATTATATTTGATTCATGTCTTTCAGATTCGCGATAACTCTCTAAAGATTCAATAAATCTGTCATCAAAGTCTATTTTTCTTTCTTCTTTAAGATTCTTTATTAAAGCAATTGTACACTCTTGATTTCTGCTTTCATAACCAAACTTTGATAGTATGGCTAAAAAACAATGATATATAGAATAAAATACTGCACTCATACTCCAGTCAGAAAAACCACCTTTATTGAAATAATCTATTGCGGAAATGTTATGCTCCGATTTCATATTATACTTTTTAGATTCTTCAATGTTTGGTTTTATTCTAATTAATCCTCTATGTTTTCTTCCATATTTCAATTCTTTTTCTGCTTTATCAAAACACCACTTAATTTTATTTTTTATTTCCATCTTATAACAAACTATTTGCTAATCCATCTTGGCCAAAGAGCACAACACCTGTTTTTATTATCTCAACCAAAACTTTATTTTTTTTGTTAATATCTCTTTTAAGTTCACTCAATGTTTGTATAATTGGATGAATTTTTTTGTTTAGAAATTTATTTCTTTCTTCAATTATTCCTTTTATATCTTTAAATTTGTTTTTATTCGCAACTATTAACAAATCAATATCTTTGGCATTTTTTTCATCTTTAATTATTGAACCATATAAAATTACTATTTTTGATTTTTTATCAAGTTCTTTAAATTCTTCAAGCCATATCTTATTTTTTTGGGCTTCAATAGTCAAGATTGTTTCAATTTCTTTTACTGTTACTGGATTTTTTATGTTTAATGAGTATACCTTAGCTCTTCCTATTTCTTTTGATTCAACAATATTTCTCTTTTCAAGTTTCTTAAGTATTTTGAATGCTCCAGCATGGCTTATCCCAATGACTTTACTTATACTTCTGCTGTTATACATTACTAAAAAATCTTTAAAAATCAATTTTATAATTTCCTGCTCTTTTGTTAAATTTTCCATATTTTTATGTTTCCATTTAGTTAATATATATTAACCTTTAGTTAATATATAAATATTTTCCTTTTTACAATCAATAATCATTTTTTAGGTTTAGGTTTTTTAATTAATGTGAAAATAATGCATGAAAGCATATAAGATGTTAGTATGATTATTAAAAATTCTAAAGGAAAAAAACCACATGGTGTTGGACAATAAAATAATTTGCACTCAACTCCAGCTAAATTTATACATGAGCGATGATAGTACAATCGAAATGAAACTAAAATTATTATTAAAGACAATATTAATTTTCTTTTTGTTGGTTTGAAAAATTTTCCCATCTCAATCAATAAAATACCTTTTGTCTTTAATGCCTTTGTCCCAGAGCATTCTCGTGTAGCCGGTATTGTCTATTTTCTTAGGATTTATCTCAAGAAGTTTTAAAATTTCTCTTATTTTTTTTCTTGCTTTATTAAGTTCATATGGCTGGCACAAATACTCAATTTCCATAAAAGAACCGAGATGCTTTACATTGTTTATCTCTATTGATGCTCTTTTGTCTTTTTTATAAGAATATGTCTCGTTTTTCTTGATTTTTTTAACCCATTCAACAAAACCCAAATCCCTGAATAAAGCCAGTAAATCCTCTACTTCTTCTTTTCCCTTTAATTTAAACTCAAATTCCTGTTTCACAACAATGTCTTTTGTCCATAATTTTTTCATCCATTTTTTAAAATTAATTTCAAATTCATCATTTGTTGCCCTTATTCTAAATGCCTTTTTTGGGTAACCATTTCTTCTTATTGCAAAATAATCATCTCCTTTTGTTCCTGACTTGACAAAATTAGCAATTTTTTTTATTTTTTCTCTTAAACCTTTAACTTCTCTTTCATCAAGTTTTACTTTAGTTTCAACCTCTAACCACACCATCTTGAAGATTTTATCCTCTTTTTAATTTAGAATATTTTTGCATTTATAAATACTTTGAAAGTGTTAAATCCATAATCAAACAACAATTAGCTACTATTAACCTCGCAGGTTTTATGGTAATTAAAGAGTTTACTTCATTCTTAACAGGTTAAACTTACATATTAAATTAAACAAATTCATTAATTTATGGTTTTTCCATTCTCCAGTACCTTCATCTTTCTTTTTCTTAATTCTTTAAAAAATGGTTCTACAGGAATTATTCCTTCTGGAGCAAAACTCCCTCTTTCTGTAACTATTCCTTTTTTTATCATCTGAGCCATTATGCTTGCAGGCATTCCAGTGTCTATGTTGCATCCTGCTTCCTCCCATCCTTTCAGTGTTGAAACTATACATTCCATTAAGATTCTTTTTTTCCTGCAGTTTTTTCTTCCGCGAATATCAACCCATAAATTTTCCCATTCCTTATATCTTTCAGGATACTTTATATCTTTTAAGACTTCTGTTAAAAAATCAATTGGCTTTATCCTCCTTCCTTTAAAGTTTATTTCAGTTTTACTCCCTAATCCTAACTCAATTATAGATAGTATTTTGTCAAAAGAGTGTTTTGGAAATCCTCCATAAAATCTTACGTTTTTTAATCCTCTATCCTTAAAATAATGATAAAAAGTGTATGGCTCAGGATGTCTTGTAAAAATTTCTGTTTCTCTTCCTATTGCTCTGTGATAATTATTTCTCATATGCTCTAAAGGAATTTCTTTTTTCCACTTATTTTTTTTCAGCACTGACGCTTTATCTGTAAATTCTTCTATTACACTTTGGATTGAAAATGGAACAACAAATTTTTTGATATTAGAATCCCAGGCAAAACCAACCTCTATTGAATCTATACTGTCAAATTTTTCAGAAGCATACCTAAGCATCACATTTCCTATACCAGGAACAGAGCCACAGCCAGTTATACTTGTTAGATTTTTTTTCCTTAACAATTTGTTCATTGATAATTGTTTTTTTGTCATCCATATTTCAGAGCCCAAATCCAGGCAATGGGCTTTTGCAATTATACAGGCTTTCAAAGCATTTAAATTCCAATCTCCTTCCACACAATTTACAACAACATTTGCTTTAGAATTTTCAATAATTTTGGAAACATTTTTTATGTTAGACATTTCTATATATTGAAATCCTGTTTTATCATATTTGGAAAGAATCTTTTGAATTCTTTTTTTGTCTCTTCCGCACATCAAGACAGAGTAACCATTTTCCAATAAATCTCTTGAAACTATCCTCCCTTGCATTCCGGTTGCTCCAAGAACAACAAAATCAAAAATCATTTTTCGCCTTTTTAAATTCTTTGAGTATTATTAGATTTTCATCTGCAATCATTTTATATTGTTTTGCAGATTTAATAATATATCCATTAAAGAAATCAACCTCGGTTTTTCTTCCAGAAACAAGGTCTTGATAAGTAGAAGAAAAATGTTTTACATTATGCCAGTTATTAAACATATTTCTTCTCATCTTCTCTTTATCCCCTAGAGGATATTTTATAGAGAGAATATTATAACATTCATCAAAAATCTTGTAAATTCTCTCGAGAGTTTTCTTTTCTGAGAAAAGTGTATTAAACTGTTTTTTTTCAATTGCTGAAAGAGTATTTAAACAGCAGTTAGTAATCATCTTTTCCACTCTTAATGAATCAAACTTCTTAGTTGCATCACAAGGGATTCCACAATTTGAAATAAGCTTACTTATTTCTTTTCCTTTTTTAGAAAATTCTGTTTTCCAACCTACAGGAGTTGGATTACTAAAAATTTTATTTTTTTCTACTCTAAATCCACCAAACACACAGATTGGCACAATTTTCTTTTTTAAAACCTTTTCAAATTTTGAACAATCAACTAATCCATTCTGTACGCTTGAAACAATTTTCCCTTTTATTTCATTTTTTGAAATATTATTTACCATCTTCTTTAAGTCATATAGTTTAGAAGTTATGAAAATGAAATCATAATTTTTCCCTCTTGGAAAAGAAAATTTTCTTTTTGGGACATTGTATTGTTTGTTATTTATTAAAATTTTATCACTTTCTACTGCTCTCAGTTTTCTTCTTCCAACTAAATCTACCTCATGTCCATGAAAATAAAGTTTTGCTCCAAGAAAAATTCCAATTGAACCAGCCCCGCATATAACCACTCTCTTTTTTCTCATAAAGAAATAAAGTAAAGGGGGTTTATAAAATTATAAAACCGGCTCCCATCGACTCAGAAAATCTTTGATTTTCTGGGACATTCAAAACAAGTATATTTTGAAGTTATTCGAACTCGGAGAGTTCGAATCGAGATAAATAAATACTATCTATGATAGCATACCGCCCCCACCGAGGGTGGTCATTTGCCGTTTTTTGGGGAAATGCCCATGTGGGGATTCGAATTTGATTCCATGCCCCGCGCGGGATTTGCCCTTTAGGCGATTTTGGAAACTTCAAGTATTTTCTTGTTTTTCCTCTTTTTGTATTCGTTAATGAATGTAAGTCGTCGGAGTTTATTTAGTTTTCTGTTTTTATAGATATCTATAAAAGTTTAATGTTTTTAATAAATCTATGAAAATAAAAGATCTTCCAGAACAAAACAGACCTAGAGAAAGATTTCTCAAACATGGTCCAGAAGCTCTTAGTGATTCAGAATTATTTGCCATAATACTTAGAACCGGATCTCCCAATGAAAATGTTGTTGATATGTCTAACAGGCTGATAAGAGAGTACAATCTAAACAAACTTTTTGAATGTTCATTAAAAGAACTTCAAGAAATAAAAGGAATCAGTCCAAGTAAGGCAATGCAAATTCTTGCTATGGCTGAATTGGGTAAAAGATATAATCAATTAAAACAAACAGAAAATAAAGATCAAAGAAAAATAAGCTGTGCAAAAGATGTTTTTGATTATTTTCATGAAAGATTA
>Ga0209542_10013995_pt1 | contig 13716 bp, 9 predicted proteins | sample RifCSPhighO2_01_FD_184028 | JGI IMG/M metagenome (GOLD analysis project Ga0209542, IMG submission 184028) | Soil microbial communities from Rifle, Colorado - Rifle CSP2_plank highO2_0.1 (SPAdes) (version 2) | ecosystem: Environmental > Terrestrial > Deep subsurface > Rock core/Sediment ...
TTTATTATTTCAAATAGCATGATTGAGGGAAGAGCATTAATTCAGAGTTTGGAAAAAGCAAAAGCCTCCGTTACAAAATTAGGAGGCCAATTTAAAAGTAATTATATTTTCAAAGATGTCATTTTTGTTCCAAAAAAGAGGAATTATAGCTGGAGTGAGGATTTGGTGCGAGTCCGAGTTTATGTTAAAAATGATTGGCCAACCAAAAAGGTTGTTCTTGTCAGGAAGAAAACTGAATGGAATGGGCGAGGGAAAAAGGACACCATTATTCTGAAAAAAGAATTTGATACAGAAAAAGAAGCTTTTGCGTTTATTAAAAAAAATGTATCTGAATTTGAAAAAGAGTTTGAATATTCGAGAGAAGGCTGGCAATACGAATTAAAGAAATATAGAATATTCATAGAAAATATTGAGAAATATCGCCCTTCGATAGAAATCGAAGCGGACAACGAAAGTGATTTGCAGATTTTGTTTCAAAAAATTGGTGCGGGAAAGATTGTTACAGAATCAGTTCCAGAAATCATGCGTAGAATTTTAAAGAATCCGCCTGCTTATTGAAACTAACATAAATCTATGTTTACTTTTGTAGAATCCTTTTCCAATCTTCCATATAATATTTCACAAACACCCATAAGGCAACCACTACCATAATCAAACTAAACCATTGGCCTAAGCTGAATCCGAAATATAATGTATCCTCCCGATAGAAATCAACGATGATCCTTCCCAGCCCTTCCCAGAAGACAAAATTCCAGAAAATAAAGCCCGGCTTGAACTGCTTCCAGAGCATTAGGAAGAAAAGCCAGCCGAAAACAGCCATCCGCTGGAAAAATGAATAAATCATGTTAGGATGCCGGCATTCTGAGCCATAATCAGGGAAAATGACGCACCATGTCCCGTTCCAGATTCTGCCGACCAGCTCCCCATTAATAAAATTGGCCAGCCTGCCTAAGGCAAGGGCGAAGATCGTAGGAACGCTCATGATATCCGCCAATTTCCAGAAATCCCATTGTTTTTTCTTGCAAAAAAGCCAGGCAGCGGTGACGATTCCCACAAATCCGCCGTGGAAACTCATGCCCCCTTCCCAGATTTTAAACAGATTCCATGGTTTGAAAAGGTAGATTTGCGGCTGCCAGAAGATCATGAAGAGGCGTGCGCCAATAATGACCCCCAGCATAAGGTAAAAGACAAAATCCCAGATCTCTTCTTTGGACAGAGAAATCCAGTTTTTCTTTCGGGCGAAATGGAGCCACCAAATTCCCAGAAAAAAACCAAGAACGTACACTAGGCCATACCAGCGGATTTCTAACGGCCCTATATGCACCAAAGTAGGGTCAAGGTTGTGAATCCACATGAAGGGAGAAAAAGAGAGATGGGTTATAAAAATTGTGTTTTTATTTTAAATATACTATATATTTAATTAGATATAAGATAAATTTATAAACAGCAAAATGTTACTCTTTCTCACCGTGTTTCAATGTATTTTGTAGATAAAATTCAAGCCCAAGGTACCCGGCAGCGGAAAATTCCCGTGCCCAAGAAGTTCTGGGTAGAATTTCCACTGGATTCTTACGTCAAAATTTCGTTGCTAGATGATTCTTCTCTGTATTTTGTGGATAAAGTTCAGGCGCAAGGAAAGATTCAGCGTCGGATTCCTGTGCCACAAAAATTCTGGGATGAGTTTTCTGTGGGTGCAGTGGTGCGAATCGAGATAGTTCGAAAAGGCATGAAGAAATGAAGATACGCAATCGAAAAAGTGGCTGGAAGAGGATGCGTAATATTATTTTCGAGGAGACTATTTTGTTAGTTATCATAATCATGGTTTCATTCATTTTGTTGAGTAGGTTTGGACACGTTGATTTACCCGGCTCTTTTAACCAAGATAAAAATGGAAGTTTTACTTTGTTCCATGAAATATCAGAATCGTGGACGAACATACTTACGGGAGCCGGAACATTAGGACCAGCGGTAGAACCGCTTAATGAAACCACAACAAATAGCACTGCCGAAGGAAATGAATCTACGACGAATGTAACTTCTGCCAATGAAAGCACAAATATCCTTCCAGAAGAACCTCCTTCGCCTTCAGAAAGCAGGACGCTAGGATCCCAAGGAGAGTTAGGGATTCAAACAACAGATGTTACCAGTTGTACGACGTTAAGCGCCAATGGCAATTTCACGCTTAATAGTTCTGTCAGTGCTACAGGGACTTGTTTCGATTTCGGCGGTAGGAACATCACTTTAGATTGTAAAGGTTTTTCTGTTACTTATGGAACAAGTGCGGCGGGAAACGCAATGTTAATAGGCAGTGGAGATCACAATCCGGTTGTTAAAAATTGTCGGATTGTCCAAGGAGCTTCCGGCAGTAGCGCAATCTCCGTGACGTTGGCCGGCAATTTTACAATTCTGAATAATACTATCAATACCTCAACAGGGATAGGTATAGAGGTTCAAAGGCGCGAAGGGGTAATTATGAATAATACCATTCGTGTTACAGGATCGGTGCAAGGTATTTCCTTAAGCAATCCTCCTTGCGGAAATATCACTATTGATGGTAATTCAGTGAATGTTTCCGGTAGCGGAACAAGCGCTTTTGCCATTGAAACAGGGTGTGCTGGCACAAATATTACTAATAATGTTCTTAGCAGTCGGTTTACGGTCGTTCACGTCTCTAATGGAGATAACCATAATATTTTATCTAACGTCATCAATATGACTCAGACTCCCGTAACTGGTCATGAAGCAGGCATTTTGTTTGACACGGGCTTTGCTGGTAAAAGTAGGATTGCTGAAAATAAAATAAAATCGACAGAGGATGGTATCGTAATAACTGTTGGAACTGCAGATAATGGTGTTTTTTCACACAATATGATAGATTGCCGATTTCAATGTATTGAGATTAGTGCAGGAGGAGCAACTGGTCCGCAAGATAATATTTTTGTGAACAACAATATCACGGCAACTGAAGGTCAAGAAATATCAGATGCAAGTACGAGTACGGTTAATTATCTTATTTATAACAATTCCCTTGGCGAGATAAAGTGGCTTAATAACGGTACTGGAAGTTTCTTGTTAGACTTAAGTATAAATATTAACAATGATCAGGGGATTGGACTCGGCAAGAACTTGTTTATAGGGAATAACACCGCGGCATTAAATTCTTCTGCTTTTAGCACAGGAAAAATGAATTTCAGCCAGGCGAATGTCACTTTACGGGGATTAGGCATTCCAAGTGTTACCGCCGTTATGCGGTTGGCGAATTTTACGACAGTTGAAGCAGATATCATTAATAAAGGCTCGAACTGTAATGGAACAACGTGTCGAATCGTAAGTTATGATAACACCATTGGGACATTGATATTTAATACAACGCGATTTAGCAGTTTTGCTGCCAATAGAACTCTCGGTGCCGCTGCTGATACAGTGCCGCCTTCCGTTGTCATTGTCAATCCCGCAAACGGCAGCAATCTCAGCAACGGTCTGCAAGCATTTAACGCCACGGTTACGGATAGTGCTTCTGCTGTTGAGACTGTCCGTTTCAGTTTTAGTAACGCGAGCGGCATACCCTTTAATGTCACCGCTACGAATCTCAGCGGCAACTGGAACGCCAATGTCAACATCACGACATTAGCAGAAGGCCCTCATACCATGACTGTGTTCGCAAATGACACTGCGGGAAATGTTAACGACACTGTGTTCATCCAATTTACCGTCGATAGAACTCCGCCGAGGGTCGTTATCAATGTTCCCGCGAATGGAACTAATGTTTCTGATAGAATTACGGATCTTCTAGTCTTTAATACACCCATTCGTGATACTAATCTCAGTATTTATGCTGTGATCTTCCGTTTCGATAATGCAACAGGAAACGACTTTAATGTCACAGCTGTCAATGTCAGCGGCAATTGGAGTACTACGCTTAATCTTAGTCGTTTAGTTGATGGATTTCATGCGATGACTGTTTCTGCGAATGATACAAATGGGAATTTGAATAGCACCGAGTTTGTAGAATTTACAGTAGATCGAACGGCTCCAACAGTTATTTTCCTGAATCCTTCCAATGAAAGTAATCTCAGCGGTGGATTACAGGCATTTAATGCAACCGTTATTGACTCTCTCACACAAGTGAATGTTGTTTTGTTCCAATTTACCAACGGAACAAGACCATTTAATGTTACGGCAGCTAATAGGAGTGGTAATTGGAATGCCAATGTTAATATTTCCACCATTGTAGAAGGACTTACAACGATAACTGTGTTTGCCAATGACACGCTGAATAACGTAAACAATACTCAGACCATCAATATTCATGTGGATTTGGCAGCGCCCAATGTCAATATTGTGAATTCCTCATTTAGCACAACTTCTACGACTCCTTCTATCACTTTTAACTTCACAGATAATGTTTCTCTCAGCGCTAATTGTTCGTTATACCTCAACAATATCTTTAATGTAAGTAATGCAGCAACACCAAATAACACCAACACGATTCTTACCGCTAGCACGTTGAATATTGCGAGTTATGAAGCCACTGTTAATTGTACTGATGGTTCTGGTAATACTGGAAACAGCACGGCAATTACCATTACGATCACTGCTGTTCCTGAGGAAATTGGTGCTCCACCTGCAGCTCCATCAGGTGGCGGTGGAGTTAAAGTTGCACCTGTTGTCGAATGTAAAACAGATGCTGATTGCCCGGTTGATAAATACTGCGTGGCAGGGTTCTGTGAAAAGATCTTTGACCTGAAAATATTGAGCCTAGACTCACCGATCGAGCCTGGAGAATTTCTGGACTTTACTTATTACGTAAAAGCCATGGCCAACATTTCAGGAGATGTTACTTTTGATTTCTTTGTAAAGAAAGCAGACGAAACTTTCTCTTCAGGCTCTGATGTTATCTTCATGGGTGATAGGGAAGAAAAAATTGAATCGGCGCAAGTATTTTTGCCAACAACGCTTGCTGATGGAACGTACATATTTTCCATACAACTGCATTTCGGGCGCTATGAAGTGAACAGCCACCGTACATTTGAAGTGAAACACGAAGTGCCGTTGCTGCCGACGCTTACATTACTTGATCTCTTTCCTGTAAAATCTGGCATAGCGTGGAATTATTCTGCAATTTTAAGCGTGAACAAAGATGTGCTCGTTCCGGTTACTTTTGAAAGAAGCATTACCAAAGAGGGAGCACAGGTCTGGTTCAAAAAAGAAAAAATTACACTAAATCGTACATTGGTTGTTGTGGATCAGGTCGATGGGTTGGAAGAGGGAACTTACATATTGCATGCAGTGATGTATGCTGCTGATGAGAATGCAAGTGCCGAGCGCACGTTCTCGATTACGAAGGAAGGGGCACTTCAACTTCCTGAAGAAGGAAAACATTTACCTCAACTTCAGAAAGAAAAGAAGGCATTATTTGGCGCAGCGATTGCCGGGAAGGCTATTTCCACGGCAAGGAGCTATTGGCTGCCCCTTCTGTTACTGTTGCTTATTGCATTAGGTACTGTCGTTGTGCTTGTTGTTACAAAGAAGAAAATGAGAACAGGAAAAGTAGTACAGGAGCTTGATATAGACAAGCTTGAGCTTTGGATGGGGAAGGCAACTGCAGCAAGCATGTCACGTGAAAATATGATGATGGCTGCAAATAAAGCTGGCTGGTCAACTGAACAAGTACGTACTGCGCTGGCACGAATCGAAGCGATACAAAAATTCCATCAGGCGTATGGAAAAGCTCTTCCAGAAAAGACAGTGCAAGCTTTCAAAGCATTTGTTGCCATGCAGGCAAGAATGGGAATTGACAAGAAAGAAGTAATAAACAAGCTGGTGAGGCAAGGATGGAAGAAAGAAAGTATTGAACGATTCGTTGAGGCATATTATTGAGAGAAGTATCAACAGAAGAAAAAAGAGAAGTAAATCAGTTGTTTTATCTTTTTAAATTCTTTCTTTTACAATCTTCACCAGGATATATTATAATAGAAAGATATATAATAAAACGTGTTCTTTCTTCTTAGCATTATAACGGGGTATAGATGGACAAAAAGAAGGTATTGGTGAGGTATGGTTTTATCTTTTTTTCCCTTGTTTTTTTACTTAGTCTTACTTCTCATGCTGCATTAAATGTGATGCTGTCAGACCAAGGAAGTGGCGTGAAAAACATTACAACTGGGAACGAGGTTTCTTTTGGAAATCTTACTGTTTTCATTTGGACTGCTCCTTCGGGAGGCACGCTTATTTATAATGAAACCTTTATCAATGTCATTGTTAATGGAAGTTGGAATGTGATGCTGGGAGCGAATGCATCTAAGCCTTTGCCGTTAGAATTCGGCAGGACGTATTACAAAGATTATTTGATCAACAATGAAGATGTAAATTTTAGTAATTATACTTCTACTATTGACAGGCACTTTTTTTATTCTCCGTTAGGGGATCTAAGTTATGATGATGTTAATGGAAGTTTTTCGTTCTGGAATAGAAGTACTATTAGTATCTTTAATATTTTTTATAATCTGGGAAATGTAGGGATTAACACCACTAATCCCACGCAAGCATTAAACATAGTTGGAAATATGAATATTACTGGTTCTTTATTGGTTGAAGTGACGGGTGGTGGAGCTGCGGAGATCGGACATCCTTCAAATACTGCGTCGGGAGATTTTGCAGTTGCCATGGGGCAAACTACGACTGCAAGTGGACAAGCATCAATTGCCTTGGGATACCGTACCAATTCTAGCGGTACAGCTTCCACGGCCATGGGATATAGTACTAATGCAAGTGCCAATTTTGCAACGGCCATGGGGAATAGTACCATTGCTAATGGTACAACGTCAACAGCCATGGGATACAACACTACGGCCAGTGGAGCAGGATCAACTGCCATGGGATATACTACCATCGCGAGAGGTGTAGCATCAACTGCCATTGGTTCGTCAACAATTGCCAGTGGGGATACATCGATAGCTATTGGGGTATCGACAATTGCCAGCGGTTCGCAATCCATGGCCATTGGTTCATCAACAGTTGCTAGTGGTCCAAATTCCGTTGCCATGGGCGAGTCAACAATTGCCAGCGGGGATACGTCGATGGCCACTGGTTCGTCAACAGTTGCTAGTGGAACTATTTCAACTGCCATAGGATATCGTACCGTTGCTGCAGGACAAGTTTCAACTGCAATCGGTCAAGCAATAAATGTCAGCGGTACTAATTCTGTTGGAATAAGCTTAAGTAGCAACAGTGTGACTGCACCAGAATTTAACATAACTACCAATAATATCATGGTTATCATGGGGGGAAGTGTTGGGGTAAACACAACCAATCCTACACAAACATTAACAGTAATTGGAAATACGAATATATCTGGTTCTTTATTGGTTGAAGTGACGGGTGGTGGAGCTGCGGAGATTGGACATCCTTCAAATACTGCATCTGGTAATTTTGCAGTTGCGTTAGGGTTTAATGCAATTGCAAGTGGAAATGGCTCGACGGCGATGGGAAATCGTACGATTGCGAATGGAACTGAATCAACTGCCATGGGATTTAGTACAACTGCGAGTGGATTAAGATCGACTGCCATGGGATACAACACTACGGCCAGTGGAGCAGGATCAACTGCCATGGGATTTAGTACAACTGCGAGTGGGGATCTCTCAACTGCTATGGGAGATAATACGACTGCGAGTGGGGATACCTCAACTGCCATGGGAGCTAGTACAACTGCGAGTGGAACTCGGTCAACGACCATGGGAGCTAGTACGACTGCGAGTGGTGCTTGGTCGACTGCTATGGGATCTGGTTCGATTGCAAGTGGACAGGCCTCGATGGCTATGGGAGAAAGTACGAATGCGAGTGGAACTCGTTCCATTGCCATGGGATATTTAACCGTCGCCAGTGGTACTACGTCAATTGCCATGGGTCAAGCAATAAATGTCAGCGGAGATAATTCTGTAGGAATTAATTTAGATTCAAATCGAAAAAATGTTTCCGCTGCAAATGTTATGGTCATCATGGGAGGAAGTGTGGGGATAAATATAACTGCTCCAACCGCATTATTTGAAGTGAGTGGCGATGCTATCAAACCAGGCGGGGGAACCTGGACAGCGCCTTCCGATATCAGACTCAAAAAGAATGTTCATCCTATTCCCAATGCCCTTAATAAAATGCTTCAGTTAAAAGGCGTTACATATGAATGGAAAGATCCACAGCAACGTCCCGGGGGGACACAGATGGGGATGATCGCCCAAGAAGTAGAACAATTCTTCCCGCAATGGGTAGGTGAAGATAATAGAGGATACAAAACTCTTACGTTTAGAGGTTTTGAAGCGCTTACCGCTGCCTCGTTTAAAGAGCAGCAGCAGATCATTGAACAACAGCAAAAAGAAATAATTTCCTTGCGAAATGAATTAGCTTTAAGAAGCGATGAATTAGATCAGTTAAAACAACTTATCTGCGCAGACCATCCAGATGCTGAGATATGTACCAAATGAAGATTGCAAAGATATATCTCTTGTGGATTGTTTTTCTATTTTCTCTTTCATTTGTTTCTGGAAATAACGGAACGAGTGTGACAAACACGTTTCAGCACCATGCTACTGGTATTATGGCAACGAATGGATCATCGGTTTCAAATCAAATATTTACTAATTCTCTGCTTCAGGAAACAAGTAATGGCAGTTCAGTATCGTACTCAGCGATTTTTGGCTGGCCGGGAAGGACAACGAAGTCGGTTGTCGTTGAACCTGCTCCTGCTGAGGAAGGGGGCGCTCCTTCCAGTGGTGTTGGTGGAGGCGGTGGCGGGGGTGGCGGGACGTCACAACCCACCACTGCGGCAGTAACTCTTCCTGTTCCAACTCCTGTTCCTGCTGCTCCATCAGTGCATGAACCTGCACCGGCACCTTCTGCTGAACAACTAACATTGTCGGAAGAAGCAGCAATTGCTCCTGGAGAAGAAGCAGCACCAGTACCATCTACTGCAGAACGAGCAGCATTGGCCGGTAGAGCATTTTTCCAGGGCGCGGCAGGTATTGGCAGATATTGGATTTTGTTTGCCGTGTTCTTTCTTGTCGTTCTTGTTAGTTTTGTTACGCTTTCCTTGTTGAGAAGAGAATACCGTACCCTTCCGGGAGTTATTAAAACGCCAAAAGTGCTTCCCCTAGAATATCCTCTCAAAAAAGGAGAAATTATCTCTCGGACTGGGAAAAAAGTTCTGTCTTTGGAAGCTGAATTTGCCCAGATAAGCGGGCAACTAGATCGATTACGTCAAGTGGAAATAGATAGGCCGCGTGTCCGTATGACTGTTCCTGCTACTGTTGGACATAGTACGGAATCACTATTGCTGAAAGAACGCTGGCAGCAACATCATAAGTCTATTACCTCTTTACTCCAAAAAAGTATTCAGAAGCCGAATGTTTTATTACAACATCTTCGACCGAAAAAGATATCAAAGAAAATTCTTCTGGCAGAGAAAAAAGCAGCGCAACAAGTCCGACATATTGACGCAAAACTGAAGCATGGCACTTCAGGAAACGAACTTCTGCGGATTGAGGATGAAATAACAAAGCTTAAAAAACAACTTAAGAAGGAAAGAAAAAATTTTAATGAATAATAAACTTCCGCACACGTATATTCTCACGTACATAATCCATTACCGTAAACTTTATATACTAACCCTCTCTCCTATCCCAATCCTGTAAGAAGGATTCATGGTGAGAATATGGCGGAGAAAGAGAAATTATATTCTAAAGAACTCCTGGGGAAAACTGTAGTTTCAAAATCAGGAAAAAAATTTGGGGAAGTAGGGGACCTCATTTTTGAAGTAGGCTCAGGTGAATTAATCCATTTATTATTACGAAATCCAACAATTTATACAGATAAAATGGAGTTGGAAAAAACGAAAGAAGGGAGTATTCTTATTCCTTTCTCTGCGGTTATTGCAACGGGAGACTTTATTGTTGTTGCAGAAGAAGATATAATTTAATCGGATTTAATAAGATTTAATAAGATATTTAATTCTTTTTTCTTAATGGTATTTAGCTATATTTAGTTTTTATTTCCTTTTAAATTCTTCATCCAGCTTTTGTACATATTCCTGAACCCTGCTTACGATTGATTTTAAAAGAAAATCATGGACTTTCTCTTCAAATATTTCACTGACATTTGAGAATTCAGTAATTCGGTACAGATTGGCATTTGTTTCAATCAAATGGAGATCTTTGATTCTCTTCAGTTGTCTTCGGATGTTTGAAGAGGCAATTCCTAACAAAGGGAGTCCAATTCTTTTTCGGTCGTCCATGACATGATTCTTAATTTCTTCAGAATGCAATTCTTCTCCCCGCTGCCGAGCCTTAAGCAATATATGGAGCACATCGACAATCACATCCCTAGAATCTCCCGGCTGAAGCAAACCAACAGACAGGCAAAACTTGCGCACTAATTCACGCTCATTCATGGTTGGTTTTTCGTACCTTCGTAACGTGATCTCCGCTAATGGTGTATCCCGGCTAATTTTTCCCATTTCTCATCCCTCCTCTTTTAATCTAAATGTCTGTATTTTTCAATGCTTTCTTGTTTATTATGTACGTTTTGATTATTTATGTAAGTAATACACAAGGATATTATTTTTGTTTATTGTCTCAACCCGTCCAAAATATCGTCTTTCAAACTGAATGATTTCTCCTGTCTTTACACATTGAAATCCTTCCTCGCTAATTCCTGTTTGTGTTGTTCCATCCTCAAGAAGGACTTCTATCTTGGGCAGGTTTTTTTGCACGGGCACCCAATGGATGATAAATCCTTTGTTTTGTGCATTCTTATATTCTTCGTAATCGTCTGAAATATACTTCCATTTCCCTTTGGCAATCATGAAATTACAATAATCCATCAAACGGTGAATTTTTCCTTCTCCTAGTTTTGTGAAATCACTTCCCGCGACATATATTTTTCCATTAACATGGAAAGCGCGTTGCCCGCGCTGTGGGAAGTCCGGATGAAGATTAATCATCACTTCTTTTTTTGGCGCTTTTTCAATCGTTATTTCAATAGGATCGTTGACAAAAAAATATCGGTTTGCTTTTGGCTCTACTATCTCTTTATTGAAAGCATTGACCATTTTCCAAAATTCTTCCTTGCTGACGGTTTTATCGGTTAAACTAAGTCCCATTTCCAGAGCAAATTTGCGGAACGCTTCCGGCTGGTATCCCCGGCGGCACAAGGCTGGCAGAAAAGGCAAGCGGATGTCATCCCACCCCTCATATTCATTTTGTTCAATGGCCAGCCTGGTCTGGGAAGTGCTCATCTTGAACCCTTCAAAATTAATTCTTCCCCAGTGTTTATACTCCGGAGATTTCCAGCCAAAATAGTCCATGATTGTTTTCTCTTTCATGGCATTGTCGGTGTGGTCTTTCCCGTTGAGGACGTGCGTAATACCCATCTCGTGGTCATCAATTGCTACGGAAAACACCATTAACGGCCAGACGCGCTGTTCTTTTCCTGTTTTAGGATGGACGTGTTCAATAATCCGCATGATGCCAAAATCGCGCATGGCCGGATTTTTATGCTTGATGTCTGTTTTTAATCGCAGCACCGCTTCTCCTTCCGCATACCCATTAAACATTTTTGCATAGCGCAGCTGGTTTTCTTTCACGGGAAGAGTTCTGCAGGGACATGCTGTTCCATTATTTTTCATCTCCCGCCAGAGATCAGCGTCGCAGGTACAAACATACACTTTTTCTTTCCCAATCAGTTTTTCTGCATAATCATAATAGATTCCTAGTCGTGACGATTGAGTCACCACTTCTGCCACGTTGTTCTCCGTCAACCAGCGAACGTCTTGTTCAATCATCTCGTATGCTGGGGGATAGATGTTTTCTGGATTGGTGTCTTCAATCCGCAGAATGAGTTTCCCCTGGTACATCTTGGCATATTCATAATTTAGTGATGCGCCATAGGCATGACCAATGTGTAAAGGACCTGACGGCGATGGTGCGATGCGGACAACTACTTTTCCTTTTTTGGCATTCGGCAACGGCTTTAAAAGACCTTCTATTTCTTTGTCATTTTTGGTTTCTTTTGTTTCTTGAAGGAGTTCAGGAGCTACTTTCTGTAGTTCTTTCATAATTTGCTGCGGAGTCAAGGCTGCGACTTCTCTTGCCCGCAATTCAATTTCTTGTAGCACGGCAGGAACATTTTCTTTCAAAGAAATGTTTTCTTTTAAGACTATTCCCAGAACGAATTTGGTGTTAATCTTTCCTTTAAAATCAAAGGCGTTTTTTAGGATATGTTTGAGAATGAGATTGTTTGTTTCTTTTGCTGCACTTGCTTTCTTTTTTGAGGGACTTGCTTTATTTGGTGCGGTGCCTTCTTTTCCTGAAAATTTCATCAACAATTAGAAAAAAAGAAGAATTATTAAATGTTTTGCTAGGGAGCTAAAACTTTCCTTTCTCAATTAACTGCCGCATGCGGCGCACAAAGTCATCAGCGTGATAATAATATTTTTCGTATTCCGGGCCTTTAATCTCTTTAATCTCGCGATGGGTGATCATTTTACTTAGTTTGTAGAATGTCCGCATCGTATCAACGTATCTTTTTTCAAGCAGGCGGCGGCTGACATATACTTTGTCCAGCAGGTCCGCGACGTGTTCTGGCGTGGGAGGAATTTGGTTTGCTCTCATAAGTGCAGCATGAGCGGCATCAATGACCGCCCAGTACAGATCCAATGTTGCTTGCAGGACATGCCAGCGGGAATTGACCAGTGTTTTCGGCGATCGTCCATAGTAGCGCCAGATGCTTTCTTCCGAAGGGCGAATGTGGCCGTTTTGCAACAGGATTTGTAATGGTGTGAAAAAACCCGTATCGAGCAAGGCAATGCCGTCCCGGAGAATATTGACGATGAGGGGATCGCCCGCGCGCACGTGATCCCAAAAGGAAGTGAATGTCATGGATGTGATGTGAAGTTTGCGTGAAATCGTAGACATAATGTTCTCAACGATCAGACGGTATGCTTCGATAAGCGGTTCGGTGATAATCGTGGTGGTGTCATCGGTAATAATCAGGACATCAATGTCGCTGGCGATGCTGGTCTGTCTTCGTGTCGTGCTGCCAAAGACGACCACCCCAATGAGAAACTCGCCAAGCTCTTTTTTAAGGTGATTTCCGAATCGGCGGGCAATTTCTAGGTCATCTGTAGGGTATTTATGGATATTTTCATTTCCCTTGCGCTGAACTTTAAATTCCATGGAATCTCATACAGATGATTCCTATGTTATTAAGTTTTTTAACTATTTAAGAGTAGTTTGGGAGTTGGATATGAAACTTAAATACGAAATTAACGTTTCGCTGCGCGTTATATGTTGCTGAGTTTTGATCCTCTCGTTATTGTTTCCCTCTTAAAAATTTTCGCCTATTTATTGCTACGCTAAACAAAATTGCGGGGATGATTGAGTACATCATTGATATTAGGCCTAATCCTCCACCAAAGAGATTGGCAATAAATTGTGCGAAAATTCTTGATCTATTTTTTTCCATATATCCTCTAAAATACGGGGTTTTATATACTTAACTAGTATCGATATAGAATATCTTCTTAATCATCTAAATCTTTATAAATTTCTTTTGAGCCGAGCTTTTCAAAGAGTGTTTTCCTATGGAACAAAAACAGTTAGATGAAATTGATGAGTCCTATTTTGGTGAAGAGTTCATCGATGATGAGATTGAACTTCCCAATAT
>Ga0209542_10013997_pt1 | contig 13715 bp, 17 predicted proteins | sample RifCSPhighO2_01_FD_184028 | JGI IMG/M metagenome (GOLD analysis project Ga0209542, IMG submission 184028) | Soil microbial communities from Rifle, Colorado - Rifle CSP2_plank highO2_0.1 (SPAdes) (version 2) | ecosystem: Environmental > Terrestrial > Deep subsurface > Rock core/Sediment ...
CATTTGTGGTACAAGTAACATAAAAGCAGTTCACCTCCGATTCTATTGTTGCTGCAATATTATCAGTGTGTCAGCTGCTTTTTTAATTGTCAAATCAATCTATCATGAGTTTTGTACCACGCTGTCAAAAATGTCCTTGACAAATACATAATCCTATAATACAATTTATTACATATGAGGAACATTGTAAATATTTCTTTGCCTTATCAATTAAGCTCAATCGTAGATAAGGAAGTTGCTAAAGGAAAATATGCCAGCAAAAGCGAGTTCTTCAGACATTTGCTAAGACTATGGGCGCAAGGAGATTTGGCAAAAGAACTTGAAGAAAGCAGAGAAGAACTTAAAATGGGCAAAGGAAAACTTCTAAAATCTCTTTCTTCTCTTCGCTGATTCTTCTTAAATGAAAATTTACTACTCAAGTAAATTCGCCAAGGAATATAAAAGACTACCCCTTAGAGTAAAACTTGCAGCCGAGAATAAAGAAAAAATCTTCCGTAAAAATCCTTTTGACTCACGGCTTAAAACGCACAAGCTTACCGGCAAGCTGAAAGACTATCATGCTTTTTCCATAGATTACCAATCTAGGGTTATCTTTGAATTCGCAGAAAAGGATGTTATCTGGTTCCACTCTGTAGGAACTCACGCAATTTATAAATAGCACTTCCTCCCTGCCTGCCGAAAAGGCAGGTCTTGCTCAAAGTTTTTTAATATGCTAGCATTAATTTAATTTTCAATTTTTAATTTTCATTGAAAATTTCAAATTTCAAATTTTAAATTCTAGAAATTAAATGAAGCTAATCAACATTTGTAATCGGGTTATTGAATATTCCTTCTACGCCATCTTTCTACTCATTCCTCTTGCAATTGGGGACCTTTTGGGGACGGTCCTAGAAAACCTTATTGTGACAAGCCAATCTTAATGCAATGCAATTTTAATTTTACATGGAGAGATGGTTCCGCTACCTAAAGATCTTTTCAGAAGAAATTCATCGCCCTAAAAAGTGTGTTTAATTTGGATTGTCTTATCAACCTATCGTAGGACCGTCCCCATTCGGTAAAATCACTAGTTGCTATTTATAATATCATCTCGCCCAAACTTTTCAATCTTTTTTTATTTAATTATTGGTAGTATTGGAAATTGGTAGTATTTGTAGTATTATCTTATAATGAAGGCTATCAACATTTGCAACCGCATTATTGAATTTTCTTTCTACGCCGTCTTTCTTCTAATTCCTTTGGCAATTGCAGGAGACACTTCAGAGCTCTTTGAATTTAACAAAATGTGGCTTGCCTTTTCTCTTGGCATAATTATAGCAGTCTCTTGGATTATTAAATCAATCGTTAAAAAAGAATTTAGAATACAAAGAACTCCCCTTGATATTCCTATCCTTCTTTTTCTTCTATCTCTATTCTTATCGACGATTTTTTCCTGGGATCGCCATATTTCTGTTTGGGGATATTATTCAAGATTTAACGGAGGGCTGCTTTCAATAATTTTGTACATATTTTTTTACTACGCGTTTGTCAGCAACATTATTAATAAAGATGACGGAATTTTTAAAACCCCCGTAGAAGCTGTAAAAAGATTTCTTAATTTAAGCATAATAACTGCCGTTATCGTTTCTTTGTGGGGACTCCCCTCGCATTTCGGCTATGATCCGACCTGCTTGGTCTTCAGGGGAAATCTTGATGTTTCGTGCTGGGGAACCGACTTTCAGCCAAGAATAAGAATATTCTCAACTTTAGGACAACCGGATTGGCTGGCAGCATATCTTGCAATACTGCTTCCTGTTTCTATTGCTCTTTTTTTAGAACATTTTAAATTCGAGCCAAATGGAAAACTCAAAGTTAATCGACTGGCAGTATTTTATTTTATCTCCTCTTTACTTTTCTATGTTGATCTTCTTTATGCAAGATCGCGATCGGCAATAATTGCTGTGGGAATTTCAATGAGCATACTTTTTATTGCTTATTTTTATCTTAAAAGAAAAGAGATTAAAATTATTAATTTCGCCGGCCCCCTGCTGATTGTTCTTTTAATTACTTTTTTTGTTGGTCTTCCCTTCTCTTTTTTAAGTAGGTTCTCTTATTCTGAGGTAAAAAATAGAATAAGTCCGCCGCCGCCTGCCAAAACACAAACAAAAACGGAAAAACCTGCGCCCCAGCACTCAGGAGAACTTGGAGGAACAGACTCGGGAAAAATAAGGCTTTTAGTTTGGAAAGGCGCAATTGAAGCCTGGAAGAATAATCCGATCTTCGGAACAGGAGTAGAAACATTTGCCTTTGCCTACTATAAATACAAAAGTCCCGCTCATAATTTAACTTCGGAATGGAATTTTCTCTATAACAAAGCACATAATGAATTTTTAAACTATCTTGTAACAACAGGCACTTTTGGAACCCTAGCCTATCTTTTAATGATAGGTTGGTTTTTATACCTATCGACCAAGAAGCTTTTGACAAGGATTAGAAAAAAAGAGCATGAAAATCTTTTACTTCCTGTTAGCCTTATCGCAGGCTACATTACTATTCTTATTACAAATTTTTTCGGTTTTTCAGTTGTAATTGTAAATATTTATTTATTTCTGATCCCCGCTTTTGTTCTTGTTTTAGAAAACATGATAAGTAGCGAAAGAGAACCGGCAAACTCTCAACCCCGATTGAATCGGGGTCAATTCTCGCCATTCCAATGGATGGGAGCTATTATTACAATCGTCATAGGTTTTTACTTTTTATTCACTCTTATATCTTATTGGAACGCGGACAAAGCATATGCTTATGGTTATAATTTGGATCGCGTTGGGTTATATCAGGATGCTTATAGTTATCTTCATAAAGCAGTCCTGGGAAGGGGCGATGAACCGGTTTTCAGAGACGAAATGGCAATAAACGATGCGATTTTAGCAACCCAGCTTTTAAGCCAGAAAGATGTACAAAACGCAAGTGCCGCTGCACAAACCGCATCTTCACTTAGTAAAGAAGCAATAACAACAAGTAACGAACTCGTGGCTTCTTACCCGAATAATTTTGTATTTTGGAAAACAAGAATTAGAATATTCTATACACTTGCACAGGTAGATTCGCAATTTCTTCCTACGGCTTTGGATGCTGTAAGAAAAGCGGCAGAACTTGCGCCTAACGACGCAAGTATTATTTATAATTTGGGGGTAATTGAGGGACAAAGCGGAAATATTGATAAAGCAATTGAGGCTTTGGAAAGAGCTGTTGCCCTTAAACCTGACTATAGAGATGCGCATTACGCTTTGGGTCTTTTTTACAATCAAAAGGCAGTTGATAAGAATGGGAATGTAATAAACAGAGAGTTCTTAGACAAAGCAATTGGGCAGATGAAATATATTCTAACTTACATTAGCTCTTCCGATACCGGAGCGAAAGATGCCCTCAAGACTCTTGAGAAAAAGTAATTAGAATAACCTCTTGTCAAAGTCTTATAACACATTCTACGACATAACAATTTTCTTACAAGTTTTATAATCAGTATTGACATTATTGGGTAAAAATTGTATAAAGTTATCCCTTGACAAGGAGATTCGGATATGACTAAGATAAATAAGAGTCTAATGAAAACTACAAAAACCCCTTATATAAAAGGCTCAAGAGTTCCAGTTGAGTATTTGATTGATTACATATCTGAAGGCTATTCTCTAACTGAATTTTTATCTGCTTATCCCTGGGTTAAGAAATCGAGTGCTAAAAAAGCACTCGAGGATCTAAAGAAATCATACGCCTCTGGCTATGCCTTCTAAAAAAAGTAGACTACTTCTCTACGCAGACGAAAATATTGCCGTCCAGACAGTATCATATTTAAAAGCAAAGGGCACATCAGTGATACATGCTTACGACCTTAATTATGTTAATAAAAAAGATGAGCTTCATTTCAAAAAGAGTAAATCTTTAAAACGTATACTTTTATCTCTAGATAAAGACTTCAAGAGATTTAAAGGAGTTCCTGTAGGCAATCATCCAGGTATTATTTTGATTACCTCAGGGAGTAGTATATACCAGCACATAAATAAAGTACTTGATAAAGCCTTGAAATATATTCCTGAAGATTACATAAAACATAGTATTTTAAGAATCAGCATGAGCAAAATTGTAAAAGAGAAAAATGGTAAAACTAGCGAAAAGAATATTTAATATTATTATTTTCTTATTGACTTTAATTTAGATAATTGTTAAATTTCCCTTGGAGGCTTAAAAAGGTAAACTTTTCATTTAGGTGCTAAGTAGAATTTTAGCTTCAAAAGAGAAGCAGTTTTAAATATTCCAAGGTAGCTGAGGTTGCTTATTGCCATCTCGGTGAATTACAATGCCTGCAAGACCTGTTTGCGTAAAAGCTAAATCACCGTTTTCTCGTATTTCTTCACGCCATAAGCAATCAGTAATATCACCGTTCAAAAGTTGGAAGGTATACCTCAGAATTTCCCTCGCTATATTTCTTAGGACCTCTAAATGGTAGTTCTGGTGACACTTTCATGAGTGCTGCTTTTAGGAAGTTGAAGGTTTGTTTTGCTCTATCTTCATATCCTTCTGTCTGTCCATGCCCTCCAAACTGCATTGTCCACGCTGGTTGCCCTTTGTAATAAACAGTTGTCATACCTGGAGCTCTAAAATATCCTGTGTAGCTATCTCGTAATCGCCAGTCTTCCCATCCTTTGTACGCCTCTGCATCTTTCTCAGACATATTTGGGTAAGGAAATTGAAGTTCTTTATAACCAGGTCGTTCTGGAGAAACTTCCGCACCATCTGCTGCCCATGTTCTTGTATTTGCAATCACAATAAAATTTGCAAGCTGATTAAGCCATGCTTCTTTTCGTTCTGCCTCAGTATTTAATGGATGCTCGTTGTTTATTGTTGGATTATATCATATTGTTAAAGTATTCTTCTTTTTTAGCTTGCCTTCTGCTATAATTTCAGGAATGGTAAAAATAATTACGGCTCCTGCCCAAATTCTTTCTCAAAAGGCAGAAGCTGTTAAAAAAATCGATGAAAAACTAATCGGCGAAATGAAACAAGCCCTTCTTTTGGCAAAAGACCCCGAAGGAGTAGGTCTTGCGGCGCCGCAGGTTGGAAAACCACTCTCCATTTTTGTAATAAAACCTACCCCAAAATCTCCCATTAAAGTATTTATTAATCCAAAAATTGTTGAAGAGAAAGATGAGGTTTTCCCAAAAAGTCCCGCAGAGCGGGATCCCGCTGAGGCGGGAAAAAAGCGAAGTCATCAATCAAGACTTGAGGGCTGTCTTTCCCTGCCAAACATTTGGGGGCAGGTTAAAAGAAAACCCCTCTTAACCTTAAGCTTTTTGGATGAAAAAGGGGAAAACCATACACATACTTTTAAAGGTTTTATAGCAACAATTATTCAGCACGAAATAGATCATTTAAACGGAGTTTTATTTACCAAAAGGGCGCTTGAGCAAAATGGTCAGCTTTATAAGTCTTACAAAAATGAAAAAGGCGAAGACATTTTCGAAGAATTGGAAATTTAGCTTTAAACAATTTAACAATGAAACAATCAAACAATATTAAACTGGTTTTCTTTGGATCATCAAAGTATGTAATCCCCATTATTGCGATTTTAAAGTCGGCGAAATTAAGATTCGACCTCGTACTTGTTGTTACGACCGAGAAGAATCCATCCGATGCAGTCCCATCTTACTGTCTCGCTAACAAAATTCCTTTTATTTCCGTCCAACAATTTAACAATTTAACAATGCAAGCAATTAAAGACGCTTATGCGTCTTTTGCCATTCTCGCAGACTTTGGCTTGATAATTCCCCAAAAAGTTTTGAAGATTTTTCCAAAAGGAATCATAAACATTCACCCTTCGCTTCTTCCGAAATATCGAGGCCCTACACCTGTTCAAAATGCGATTTTAAATGGAGAAAAAGTTACAGGAGTTTCAATTATTAGACTTGACGATAAAGTAGATCACGGCCCGATACTTTGTCAAAAGAATGAGAAGATTTTGCCCGATGATACATCCGAAACTCTATATTTGAGGTTATTTAAAATTGGATCTGATTTAATATATCAAAATATCAAGCAATATATCAAAGAACAACTAAAACCACAGCAACAGGACCACTCAAAAGCAACATTTACCAAGCTTCTTCAAAAAAATGACGGTCTTATAAATCTTGATAATCCCCCTTCTTCTGTAAAAATCGATAGAATGATAAGAGCTTTTTACCCTTGGCCCGGGGTCTTCTTTAAATATAAATTTGATAATAAAGAGAAAATAATTAAGTTATTGCCCGAAAATAAAATTCAAGTAGAAGGAAAAAAACCAATGAGTTATAAGGATTTTATGAATGGATATTCCGAGGGAAAAAATATTTTAAAAAAGTTGGGATTGATTTAAAACTAATTACTATTTGCTAGTCGCTAGCTGCTAATCGCTGAATTGCTACATTGTTAAACTGCTGAATCTTTTCGTCTTTTATCTCGCTTTTGACTTTTACCTGCCCCGCAGAGCCTTGGCGAAGTGGGGACTTTTGAGTTTTGAGTTTTCTCAAGCATTTTGTACAAAGCTTCATTCTTTTCGAAACTCTGGAAAAAGAAACCCTTACCTTGTGAAGATTGGGCTTGAAGATTCTTCGAGTTCTTCTTTTGGAATGGGACACGTTGTGCCCATACATTATTCCTTTTCCGCAATTCTCGCATTTCATCGCCATAGCTATTTATGATATCATATGGTGAGAGTTTAAACAATATGGATTTGGTATCCGGGTTTTTGATTCTAATAATCCTTATTTTCTCTGCAATTTTGCACGAAGTAGCGCATGGATTTGTTGCGGAAAAACTGGGAGACCCGACTGCAAGGCTTGCCGGAAGACTTACCTTAAACCCCAAAAATCACATTGATCCTTTTATGAGTATTCTTCTTCCTCTCTTGTTGATAATTTCAGGCTCCCCTGTTATTTTTGGCGCAGCAAAACCCGTACCCGTTGACCCGTTTAATTTAAAAGAGGGACGAAAAGATATTGCGCTTGTCTCCTTGTCCGGTCCCCTAACAAATATTTTTATAGCCGTTGTTGCGAGTTTTCTAATCAAAATTTTCATTTTATCATCGGGCGCATTTTTACAATCGGGCTCGGTTACACTATTTATTTATTGGATTCTGACAAAAATAGTCCAGCTTAATCTTCTTCTCGCGATTTTTAACTTAATTCCCATTCCTCCTCTTGATGGCTCTAAGGTTTTCTCACTTATTTTACCCGAAAAAGAAGCCGCGGTATATCTTTCGATCTCGGGAGTTGGAATTTTTATAATATTTTTTCTCCTTTTATTTCCAATCGGCGGATTTTCTTTAGGAGAACTTATCTTTAACCTCCTGTCTTTTGCCGAAAAACTCCTCGGAATTTGATATACTCTCTTTATGGCAATTGAAGCATTGGTTCGGCATGGAGAATCAACTTGGAACGCCCGCGGCGTTTGGACAGGATGGAAAAATCCTCCGCTTTCCCAAAAGGGAATTGAAGAAGCAAGAAAAGCCGGCGAACTTCTTAAAGAAATCCATTTTGACATTGTCTATGTTTCAGATCTTATCAGATCAACTCAAACGCTTTCGGAAATTAAAAAAACTCTCGGCGTTGAAATACCCACTGTTGAAACTACGACACTTAGAGAGCGAAACTATGGAGATTATACAGGCAAAAACAAGTGGGATATATCAAAAAAGCTGGGAGAAGAAGGATTTAAAAAACTTCGGCGAGGGTGGAATATTCCTATTCCAAACGGCGAGACTTTAAAAGACGTCTATGAACGTGTGATTCCTTACTATCAGCAGGAGATCCTGCCAAATCTAGAACAGGGCAAAAACGTATTAATTTCTGCCCACGGAAACAGTTTAAGAGCCTTAGTAAAATATTTAGATGAACTTTCCGACTCCGAAGTTGAAAATTTGGAAATCGCAACAGGAGAAGCAATTGTTTACCAGATTGATAATGACGGAAAGGTAATTTCTAAAGAAATAAGAAAATAATTATTGAGTGGTTGATAACCCAAGATGTTCTTCAATTCTTCTGACTCGTTTTATAGTTTTTACAATATCTTTATCTAACAATTGAGCGGTCAAATCAACGGTTTTTTCTATTTTTCTTGTTCTTTTCTTAACGTCTCCGACTTCTTTTTTAACGTCTTTGACATCTTTTCCTACTAGTTCTATTCTTATTTCAACATTCTTCATTCGATCATCAAGCTCATTAATTTCGTTTTGAACCTGCATTCTCGAGAGCCTAATTTGATTGTCTATTGTACGGGTCGAATCTTTGACCTCAGTTTCTACTTCTTCCCGAACTACTTTTCGAATTTTATTTAAATCAACTTTCGTCAACATAGATAAAAGAATACCACCGAGATATTGAGAATTCAAGGAGCAAATTTTAACTGGCAGACATTAAGTAACTATGTTGGAACTTACTATATGCAACATCAGTATGCTTTTGGCGCTTGACAGGAATATATCTAGTATATATACTTTAGGTATATGAATACCGCAGTAATTATAACAAAAACTGAACCAGAAGTAAAAATAAAAGCCCAAAAAGTGGCAAAAGACTTGGGACTTAGTTTAAGTTCGTTGATTAATGCATGGCTTAGACAGCTTATCAAGACAAAAACAGTCACCTTTAGTGCGTCTTCCGAAGAACCAAGCGACTACCTAAAACAGATGATTCATCAAGCAGAGAAGGATCTCAAGGCAGGAAAAGCGTCTCCCTCATTTAAGACAGGAGAAGAGGCAGTTGCGTGGCTTGAGAAACAAGGAATATGATAATCAGGTACTCTCCTGCATTTCTTAAAAGCTTAAAGAAAGCAGATGTACGAATCCGCAAGAGAGTTAAAAGAAGGATAACAATTTTTTCCAAGAATCCCAACGATTTAGAATTAAATAACCATCCGCTAAAAGATCCGTATCAAGGATGCAGAAGTATTGATGTCACCGCAGATTGGCGGGCGATTTATAAAGAAGTACATGAAGAAGATTCTATTGCCTACTTTATTATTCTTGCAACACATGGCCAATTATATAAATAGACACCTCAACTAAATATAGCAAACTATATCAGCAGGGATTAGATCACTTTTCCTGATCGAAATAATCTTTTAACATCGTCCTGAGAGTCGTTCTACCTTTATTGCTTTTTAAATGAACTTCTCTTCTTTTTGCATCACTTTTAGTCCGGTACGCTTCGTAAAAGATTAAAACAAGTGGCGAATAAGATTCTGTAGATCTAACTTGTCCAGAATTATGTTTGAGAACTCTTTCCTTCAAGTTCTCAGAATACCCAATATAAATAAAGTTTTTAGAGGAATTATATAGAACGTAGATGTAGAAGAATTTCATTAAGTTTATTATAAACGAAGTGCGCAGGTACCATTCGGTACCTGGCTGCGGCAAATTCTGCTCATTCCTTACTCCTAACAGATACAATGCCATATCTGTTCTTGGCGGAGCAAGGCGCAGAATTATGCCTTGCAGGGACGCTCAGATTCGAACTGAGAAAAGCAGTTTTGGAGACTGCTGTGATAACCATTTCACTACGTCCCTATCCTTGCTTATGGTATTATAGCCTATTGTTTATGTGTTCCACCTTAGTTTTTTTCCACCTTTTTTCCACCTTTTTTCCACCTTAGAGGTGGAATAGCTAGGACACCTCCCTAACATCATTGTGAGTTTGGAGCTATCTGCCCATAACTACTTCAGCTTATCTGTTTCTTTGTGATCGGTTTTCTTTCTGCAACGCCTGCAATATTTCGAAAGCTTTAATTTTTCCTCGGTGTTTAGCTTATTCCTCGTTGTTACATAATTTCTGTTTTTGCAAACAGTGCAAACAAGACCGACTGTAATTCTGTGTTCATTTTTTTTTGCCATTTCGTCGTTTTACTCCTCAATGCAAGCTATTCCAGCTTTAGATTGAGATTGCTCTCCTTTCTTGTAAAGTTTACACGCAGGTTGCTTAAAAAGCAACCGAATGTGAGCCGAGAGCGGGAATCGGACCCGCGACCTAGTCATTACCAATGACTTGCTCTGCCACTGAGCCATCTCGGCACTTCGTTTCACTCAGTGTGAACTAGCTTGCCCTGAGCAAAGTGAATGGGTGCTGAGTGAGGGACTCGAACCCCCGTAGGCCTTTCGGCCGCCTCGTCTACAGCGAGGTGCAATTGCCGCTATGCGAACCCAGCGCTGAGCCGAAGGTGGGATTCGAACCCACGACTTGCTGTTTACAAAACAGCTACTCTACCGCTGAGTTACTTCGGCGATCCACTGTAATTTTATCAAAAATGATATAAAAAAAACAGCCCCTGAGGATAATAGAGGAATTTAAAAGATGCTTAAAATAAATTCTGTCTTTGATACCGAGATTAGTTGGTGTTTCCCCGTATATGACATTTAGGATAGGCTATCGAGAAAAGCGCACTTGACCCGAAAGACACCTTGTTCCCCGATTAAATCGGGGTACCTCATATCTGGTGAATTTGTAGAGGAAAATTCTCCAACTATCGCGAGTATCAAAGAACAGAAATAGTATATAAAATTTTTCTGTGAAAAGTCAACCCCGCCTTTGGCGGGGTCAAGACGATATTCAGTTTCAGAAAACATTATCTATTGTCTGGTGAACTAGTTGACGATGGGCTTAGAAGGAATTCGGGAGTAGGACTTACGGCTGAAGCCTGAGTTGGCCCCGATTGAATCGGGGTTGGAGAAACTCCAAAATTTAGGAATGAAACCTCGATAATTTTATTAGTACTCGGCCTGTAAAGAATTGCCTTTTTAGCTTTTGTATAAATTAAAACCTTATCCCCGTTTTTTGCATTCGCAAAAAACGGCTGGTCCTTAAGTTTTTCCTTATTGGACACTGTTGCAATCGTCGGATCTTCATTCTTAGGCAGTTGCATAAGTGACTCGACCGAAGCCACAATTTTTCCCGCTTCCTCCTGTGAAACAGCTGCCGGCTGTTTTAAAAGCTTCTGTGAATTTCGGTACTGAATATAAAAATAAGAAGAACCGGAAATAATAGCTATTATAAAAATAACTAATAAGAAAAAAAACTTTTTGTTAATGTAAAAGACATTTTTACCAAGCTGTGTCTCCATAAATCTCTTTAAAATTTATCATATCATATTTTTTGTTAAGGCGTAGGTGTGGGCGATGTCGATGATTCTTGTGATGATTGCAATCCCTCGAATTTTCCTAAATCGGCAACTGCAATAGCAACCCATGATAATGTAATATCTTCTTCGGCTTTTTTATTAAGAACGATAGTAAATCCTTTTGCAGTTCTTCGGGAGACAACAAACGAATATCCTTTTTCCAGAAGTCTTTGCTCTACATCGTCTATTGTGTCCAATGATGAGGTATTTTTCTCCGCCGTTAATGTCGCATTTACAATTGGTATATTCTCATATTCGCTTTCAAATTTTATTTCTACGCTATCTACTCCCTTTTTAACAACAGCAATTCCTGCTGTATCTTTATTAAATGTCGGGTGTCCAAAGAACGCAACATTTCCCCTAAATATCACATCGCCAAAGAAGTTTGCAATGTTTGTAACTATAACATTCTGTGTCGTAATACTATCTACTACATTAAGAATCCCCTCTATCAAACTGTCTCCTTTTACTCTTAGCTTTGCTGATATTGTCGCAAGTCCTTCTACATTTAAGCTTGATAAGTTAAGAACCGAAGGGCTCGGAGAAATGTTATCTCCGAGAATTGAAGAACCGGACGAAAAGAAATTGTCAAAATTTGCTTCGATTGTGGCAACACTTGATGAGAGCGAAGCAATTTTATTCGTAAGAATCTCAAGTCCCTCGATTTGATTTGCTCTTATCTTGTCTGCCGTTAAAGTCCCTGCAAAGAAAGCATTACCTTTGCTGTCAAATGTGATTACTTCCAAACCAGCATCACCCTTTATAACCAACTTCCCACCATCCGAGGAGTCGCTTTGCAACACCTCGGAGGTGGCCGAATTGACTCCTCCGAGGTGGATAGTCAAACCGTTTCCTGTTGCCGCTGTAATTGAATCAACTGTCAGGTCCTTGATAACAACCTGCGGTTGCACGGGTACTCCCGGCAACCCGAGCGCCAGCGCCGCCTCCTCCGAACTTACGGGAGAGCTAAATGAATTAAGGTTCCCATCCGCTGCGATAGATAAAGGAGCAACAGGAATGTAAGTGTTTTTAATAAACATCGTGATTTTTCCAACCTGGGTCGGATCAGACTCGGTATAATCTTCCATTGCCGTACCTATAACAGGACCTGCTGTTATAGCCCTGACTGCGACTCCCGGAATATCCGAAGCTGTAAGATAATCACCGATGTAAATAATTCCATTTTTACTGGATACTTTAACAGGCACGCGTCCCGCAAGAGCAATTGGAACTTTAGGCTCGGGCATCTTTCCGTCATCAAGAACATACCCCGGATCTGTGGACACCACACCCATAGCTGCCTGATCCATATATTTTGAAGAGGGCAAAACAGCCGCAACCCCGTTTATGCTTTTTAGAGAAACTACATCACCAAACTCGGGAATATTGCTTGGATCGGCAGGATAATTCTCCGCATAATCAAGCCCGTAATTATAAAAGTATCCACGCACACTAACCCCGTCGATATATACGGTAGAATTAGCACAAGCTGCCCCAGCCGCAGTACATGCTATATAGAAATGGATGCGAGCCCATGTCGTAGTTGAAGCTAGAGTAACAAAGCTCGTCGCAGAACCATAGGATGCCCAAGATGTTGTTATGGCAGCAGTTGGATATGAGGTAGAAACAATCATGGACGTATCCGACTGGCAATTTGCTTTGCTCGTGTACTGATCGATATATGCCCTGAGTGTCGGAATCGGCGCCACGGCTTTGGCAGAATACCCAAACATATACTTACCGGTGTTGGCCACGCCGCTAAGAGGAACGCACGATGAGTATATTGCGGTGTCTGAATTATTAATCACTACTTTCATTGAAGCATTTCCATGCGCCATATTACTCGCGCTGGTATCATTTGTGATCGTTGCGCTTCGTGTCGCTGTCTGTATCCAGCCGTCTGCAAATCCTCCTAAAATATTTGACTCAAAGCTTGCATTTGGAACCATACTGCCCTGATCTCCAATGGCATTAACAACAGCATCGCTTCCTGTGCCCAAGCTCCCATTTCCGATTGCGGTAATAACATTCCCCTGAAAAAGAGCCGAGCCGTCATTTGCCATCCTAAATGTGGTTACCGAGACAGGACTAAACGTAACATCCACCTGACCATACATCCAATTTAGGTCTGTAGAAGAAAGTATCATGTCATTGCTATTAAGCTTATAGTTCGAACTATTGACAGTTATATTTCCTTGGGTATAAGGAGTGGTAAGGGAATTATAACAGCGGTTGATTGATGGTGATCCCGATCGCACTGCAACAATGAAACTTGTTCCTGCAATTACAGTTATGGGCGTTATGGATGCGTAAACCCACGTACTAGTGTCTATAGGTGTTACGCTTGCGCTTGCTAATACCGTTGTCCCTGTAGAATCAAAGAGTCTTACGGTTCTGGGACTAGAAGTAGTATCACATCGCAGACCCAATTGGGTAATCTGCCCATTGACGTTTGCCGTAAATTTATATCCCATATTATAATCATCTGTAGCTGTAAGCGCTGCACCTAGACCTTTATCCTTCAAAGGATTTTGTGA
>Ga0209542_10013998_pt1 | contig 13715 bp, 9 predicted proteins | sample RifCSPhighO2_01_FD_184028 | JGI IMG/M metagenome (GOLD analysis project Ga0209542, IMG submission 184028) | Soil microbial communities from Rifle, Colorado - Rifle CSP2_plank highO2_0.1 (SPAdes) (version 2) | ecosystem: Environmental > Terrestrial > Deep subsurface > Rock core/Sediment ...
AAAGATTCCTTAAGAATGTTAAGGGATGTTTTAAGAATTCGAATAAACGATTTGCGCGGCGTGTACAAATAACTCCTAAGATTTAATTGATTCCGACAAAATCATTAAAGTAGAATTAATCAGTGTCAAGCATTGAAAAAACTTTTCTAGTATTTAGTCTCGTCTTATATAGCCTACTGGCAATATTTACCTATTCTTATGTAGATTTAAATCTTACTCTTTCTCAGCAACCGGCAGTCCTTTGGTTTGTAGGGAGATTACAGAATCTTGGATATTTTCACAGATCTTTATCAACATCAATTTACGTAATATGGATTGCGACGGCATTTTCTTTTTACACTCTGAACCTATGGCTTTTTTATAAAAAGAAGTTGCTAGGAAATTACCTTAAGTATGCTGTAGTATTTAGTACTTTAATATTAATTTTTGCATACCCATTTCTTTCATCGGACCTTTTTAATTATATTTTCTACTCAAAAATAATTTTAAATTACCATGCCAGCCCTTACACACACAGAGCTTTGGATTTTCCTGGGGATGATTGGCTGAGATTTATGCGCTGGGTTCACGGTTATGCTCCATATGGTCCTTTGTGGCTGGCCGGCGCACTAATTCCCGCTATCTTGGGATTTGGTAAGTTCATCCTAAATTTATTGATGTTTAAAATTTTTATTGGTTTGTTTCATTTAATAAACTCTTATTTAATTTTTAAAATATTGGAAAAAACAGGAATTAAAAATATCCTTTTAGGAACATCATTCTACGCTCTCAACCCATTGCTTTTGATAGAAGGCGTTGCGAATGCACACAATGACATTGTGGTTGCCTTCTTTTTACTTTTAGCAGTTTATTTTTATGTTCCCAAAGAAAATGTTAAATTATTTGCCGCCATTTTTGCGGGTACATTAATCAAATATATTCCTATTTTAATTTTACCTTGGTATATTTTTTCGCTGCTTAGCAGGAAAAAAGTTAATTACGAAATAATTGTTTTTTTGAGTCTAGCAACTTTGACGGTTTTCACTTTCATCTTTTCAACATTTGCCATAAAGATCCCATTCGTGCCGGGCGGTTCAACGCAGGTGCAATTTCAGCCTTGGTATCTGTTCTGGACGCTTCCATACATAGCTCTTATTCCAAAGCGCCCCCTTTTAATTTTAGGGATTTTGGTTTCAATAGGAGCAAGCTTTAGATATTTGCCATTTTTATTTTATGGGGATTGGGTACATGCCAATACAATTTTATTTATGCAAAGCGTAACTGTTTTACCTTTGATAATAGGGATATTTGTAATTTTTATTCAAAAATTAGTACTGAAAAATAAATGAATGGGGACTATTGAATGTTTTCACGGATTCTCTTTTGTAAAACAAAGTTAGTATTCCAATATGTTTTCTCCCAAAGCACAACTCCCTCCCCATCTCTTTCTCTAATCCATTTTTCTCTTCTTCCACTAATATTGTCAGGCTCTATTAAGTAGTAAGCAATGCTAACAGGTTTTTCATTCGAAACAGGGATTTTTCCATACCTTCTATTTCCGTACCACATAAACAAGTAGTCGTACTGATAAGAAAAAGTAGTAGGTTCATAAATCACCACATTAAAGTCATTGGAACCAGCGTCTTTGTACACATCATCTATAATTTCTAAGCGATTTTTATAATAAGAGATATCCCCAACGATATTTTGATTTGGATTAATATTTCTCAATTGTGGTATAAGCATCGCAAAAATTAAAAACGAAGAAAATAAATATGTAGTTGTTTTAAAATACTTACTCAAATTATGAAATAAAACCACAAAGGCTAATAATAAAAATATTACTAAACCATCAATAAAATGCGTCCACACAACATTAAAATAAAAATTAATTACAACCCAAAAGATAATTATTATTGAAAAACAATACGCAAGTAGTTTTAGGCTTCTGTGATCAAGAGCCTTTTTTAAAAATAAAAGCTTTGAAAACAGTACGAATGATACTAAGAATAAAATCAATGATGAATCTACATTATCGAAAAATATCTTGCTAAAATTATCGATTATTAATCCCGTTTTATACTCAATCGTTTTTATCCCATGTTCTGCAATAATATCTTCCCTTGATGCTCCCAGATACCCAATAGCATGCTTAGTCATCAAAAATCCGTACTTTAATTCGAACAACAGCTGAGGAGTTAAGGTAATAAAAAAAGTACAAAGCATAGCAAGATAATCCTTAATCTTTGTTTTGAGGGGATTAATAAGTAACAATGTGAGAATTGTGGCTATTAAAAGAAAAACACCGCCAGCTGCCTCAAATTGAATATTGAAACCAAGTGCCAGCCCCAAAAGTGGATACCATTTTTTACCATTAATAATTCCAACTACCGCAATAGCCATTATTATAGAAGAAACAAGAACCATGTTAGGACTCCAGAGTTGTCCGTTTAGCCCTGAGTAGAAAGGGGAGAGCGACATAATCACAATCAGCAGGAAAGCCGGCAAAAAACCATAATATTTTTTAATTGCCCAAAAAAGTATAATCTCAAACACTAAAAACAATAAAATAATACCTGCTAGAATGATTTTAGGGTCTCCTCGACCAAGAAATGACAAAAATGCTAGTATGTAATACCATAGAGGACCATGAAAAAGACCGGCAAGTCCTGTGGTAGGTCCGATTAAAGTTAAATCTCCTTTTGAAATGCTGTCAGCAACTAAAAGATCCCTGCCTTGATCATGGGTAAATCCAAAAGTACCATTGATAACGCCATATAAACGGCTAACAGTCCCAACTAGAATTATTGAGAATAAAACTGAATATTTTTTTAAAAAAGAGAGAGTTTTTTCTGACACTTTTAAAAAGAAGATAACTGATTATATCACCGAAACTCATAAGTGGTAAGATTTATTCTGAACGAGAAACCCCGGTATTCATAACCGAGATGAGAGCCTAATCTAGTGAAGAAGAGAGAACCACCGAGTCTGACTCGATGGGAATCTATTATAGATGATTCATTAAGATGAAAATTGTTAAATTGCAGATCTATCTCATTGTTATTTTTTCCTTTATTGCTCTCTGGCCATTTTTTAAGAAAGGTTATTTTGCGACACACGATGGGGATTGGATGATTATAAGGTTATCTGCATTTCATCAGACATTATCGGCTGGCCAGTTTCCGGTTAGATTTGTTGACAGGCTAAATAATAATTTCGGGTATCCCGTATTTAATTTCCTGTATCCGCTCCCTTTTTATTTGGCGGAATTTCCTAAAATTTTGGGAAATGATTTTATTGAAAGTATCAAAATAATAACGGTTTTGGCAACATTTGGGTCGGCAATTGCCATGTATTGGGCACTTTCCCAAAAGTTCAAAAAAGAAGCAAGTTTTGCGGGTGCAATAATTTATCTTTTTGCACCTTACAGATTTGTCGACCTCTATGTTAGAGGATCTTTTGGGGAAAATGTGGCTTTTTTATTTATCCCTTTGGTTTTGGGCTCGATTTTGAAACTTGCAGGCGGCAATAAATTATTCCTGCCTATCTTGTCTTTTGCAATTGCGGGATTAATTCTCTCTCATAATGTTATGGCGCTTTTATTTTTACCGGTACTGTTTGTTATTGGTTTAATTTTGACAGAAAAATCGAGGCTAAATATTTTCTTGGGATTTCTGGGAGGGGTAACAATCTCCTCATTTTACTGGTTGCCTGCTTTGTATGATCTTAATTTTGTTAAATTTTCTCAAATCAAAATATCAAAGATTACCGATCATCTGACTACTTTTAACAGGTTGATTATTCCCTCGTGGGGTTTTGGGTCACTGCCTCAGGGACTGGAATCATTCTCACCCCAGATTGGATTAGCGGCAATAGCAATTTTTATTTCTGCTGCTGCTTCCCGCATACTTGAGAATAAAAAAAACTTATTTATTGATTTCTTTCTAATATTATTTCTGTTAAGCGCTATTTTGATGTTAAACGTTTCTGCGCCTTTTTGGAATCTTGTTCCCTTAGTTGATGTTATCCAGTTTCCATGGCGTCTTTTGTCGTTGGTTGTTTTTGCCTCAGCTATTCTGGCAGCCTTCGTAATTCAAAAAAGCAATCAAGGGCAAATTGTAGCATTAATAATAATTTTGGCTGCGGTCATCTCAACCGCCGTTTATACGAAACCAAAAGCTTTCGTTGAAAGACCCGATTCTTTTTACTCGACAAACGAGGGAACGACTACTGTCCGTGATGAGTATATGCCGATTTGGGTTTTTGAAAAGCCGGACTTCCGAGCCGACCAAAAAATTGAAATCTACCAAGGTGATGCAAGAATAATATCTCAACAAATTCGGCCGGCAAAATACAATTTCACGATAGAATCTTCGTCATCAAACAAAGTGAAGGTCAATACAATTTATTTTCCGGGATGGCAAGTGGACGTTGATGGAACAAGGCAGACTACTGATTATCGAAATAAATACGGTCTTATCACTTTTGAATTGCCAAAGGGCAGGCACGAAGTTATAATCAAATATGGAAAAACACCCGTCCATTTAATTTCCGAAATTGTTTCACTGCTTTCTTTTTTTGGGATAGGTGGTTATCTATTATATTTATGGCGAAAGCAAAATTCCTCGTAACCGGCGGAGCCGGATTTATTGGATCGGAGATTGTAAGACAGTTGTTGTCAAGCGGTCACTACGTACGGGTTGTTGATAATCTTTCAAAGAAGGATCCTTCGACTTCGCTCAGGACCAGTGCGCATTCTAACAAGAACCTCGAATTTATAAATGTTGACCTTACAGATTACCAAGAAACCAAAAAAGTTTTTGTCGGCATCGACATATGTATCAATGCAGCTGCAAAAATCGGCGGCATTGGTTACTTTCACAAATATCCGGCAACGATCCTTTCCGAAAATAACAAAATTTACTCGAGCACTTTTGAGGCGGCAGTTAGGGCAAAAATCAAAAGGATGGTTTATATCTCATCATCTATGGTTTTTGAATCGGCCACTAATTTTCCCTCTAAAGAAAACGATATTGAAAAAATTCCGCCGCCAGTTACTGCATACGGATTTTCTAAATTAACGGGCGAATGGTATTGCCGTGCATTCTGGGATCAGTATAAATTGCCTTATTCTATTTGCAGACCCTTTAATGCCTATGGAATTAATGAATATCCTCAAAAAGAACCGGGGTACGCGCACGTGATCCCGGATCTCGTGCGAAAAATTCTATCAGGACAATATCCCCTTGAACTTTTGGGAGACGGTAAGCAAAGCCGGTGCTTTACTCATGTTTCCGATGTTGCAGGCGGAATAATAACGGTTGCATTAAGTCCAAAGACTAAAAATGAGGATTTTAATATTGGATCAGATAAAGAAATTAAAATGCTTAACCTTGCCAAAAAAATCTGGAAACTGATGAAAATCAAAAAGACTTTTCAGGTGAAATTCACAAAAGGATTTAAATTTGATATCAAAAGAAGATTACCGGATGTGGCAAAAACCAAAAAGATGTTAAACTGGGAACCCAAAGTAAATTTCGAGAAAGGACTATTGGAAGTAATCGAATGGCTCAAAAAAGAACAAAAAAATCAAGTCAGCTGACTGCGGCCGTTGTCGGAATCGGTAGAGTAGGTTTACCGTTAGCGCTTTTTTTGGCAGATAAGGGTTTTACAGTTCAGGGTGTAGATGTTGATTCCCAAAAAGTAAATCTAATTGCAGCAGGCAAGATGCCTTTTTTAGAAGAGGGTGCCCCTGCACTTTTGAAAAAACATTTAAATAAATCTTTTTTCGTCTCTTCCGATTTCAAAAATATTGCATCCGCCAAAACAATTATTCTCACCTTGGGAACTCCCGTTGATGAAAACATGAACCCCTCACTGGTGCAGATAGATAAGGCACTGGAACTTGCGCGGCCGTATTTTACGAAAGGACAGCTTTTAATTTTAAGATCAACGGTTTCTCCTTCCACGACAGGATATGTAAGATCATACTTAAATGATTTAAAGGGAATACAGGTTGGAACAAATTTTTTCTTAGCGTTTTGCCCGGAAAGAATCGCAGAAGGAAGGTCTTTAAAAGAACTTGCAGAAATTCCGCAAATCGTCGGCGGGGTAGACAGGGCAAGCTCCAAGCGTGCTGCGGAATTTTTCGGGAATTTGGGAATAGAGGTAAATATCTCGGACGATATCTCAGCAGAACTGGCAAAACTGTTTACCAATATGTACCGCTACATCAATTTTGCAATTGCCAATGAATTTATGATTCTTGCGGGTAATTATCACCGGGATATTTATCAGATTGTCGATTTAGTCAACCATAAATACAAAAGGGGCGGGTTAGCCATGCCGGGCTTAACCGGCGGACCTTGTCTTTTTAAGGACGGTTTTTTCCTAATTGGCGATGTTCCTTTTGCAGACCTTATTGCCACAAGCTGGAAAATAAACGAGTCCGTACCATTGTTTTTAATTAAAAAGATACGCGAAAGGGCAAAACTAGAAGGCAAAAAGGCTGTAATTTTGGGGCTGGCTTTTAAGGCGGAAATTGACGATATTCGCGAATCCCTGGCTTTTAAAGTAAAAAAGGCACTTGAGAGAGAAAGGTCAAAAGTGTTTCTGCATGATCCTTATGTTTCCGAATATAAGGGCGATTTAAAGGCTATTTTAAAAAATGCCGACCTTATTTTTTTGGCAACAAATCACGCAATGTACAAAAAACTGGATATTGAAAATATAAAAAAATTAGTTTCCAAAAATTGCGTAATTTGCGACGTATGGAATGTTTTTGAGACAAATAAAATTATTTTTACGGTCAGGTCCCTTTATAATCGCTCAGTCAAAGATGAAAATACAGGCCTGGGTCACATCTTCGAAACTAAGTGGCGGGATATTTAGAATTATATTCTAGTAAATACCTTCCAAAAAAGCTTGTCCTGAGCTTGTCGAAGGACTAAAATCAATCCATGCGGCTTTCAATTGTCATGCCCGTCTACAACGAGGGTGAAGTCATCAATAAGACAATTCAGGGGGTCGAGACCAAAGTAAAAATTCCTCACGAACTTTTAATAATATATGACATGGATGGCGACACCACAATTGAGCCTGTTCGAAAGCTCCGACAAAAATATTCTAACGTCAATTTAGTCAAAAATAACTACGGCAAAGGGGCCCTTAATGCATTAAAAACCGGTCTTGCAAAAGCGAAAGGGGAAGCCGTGTGCATAATGATGGCGGATTTAACCGATGACCCTGAAATTTTAAACCAGATGTATAGAAGATACGAGAAAGGATTTGACGTTGTTGCCGCTTCAAGATATATGAAAGGCGGCAGGCAAATTGGCGGACCAATTTTAAAGCAAATTTTATCCAGAGTGGCGGGAGTATCTTTGCACTATTTTGTTGGTCTACCGACTTACGATGCAACCAATTCTTTCAGGCTCTACTCAAAAAAATTTTTGGACAGTGTCAAAGTAGAATCGGATGGAGGATTCGAGCTGGCGATTGAACTTACCGTTAAAGCCCATTTTGGCGGGTATAAAGTTGGCGAGGTACCAACTATTTGGACATTTCTTGCCAAAGAATCAAGATTTTATTTGGCAAAATGGTTACCTAAATATTTAAAATGGTACTTTTGGGCCGTAAACAAAAAACTTCACGGATATCCTAAGCTTCATTAAAAAATATCCAGTGGCGTAACTATCTACTCGCTTATGTAATCTTAAAAGACAATATCAGCCGCAAGTTTCACTGGCCCTGATATATCAGAGGAGCGCCATTGCGACACTGTCGCAAGGCGACCTGCTGAGTCACCGAGGGTTTTTACGTTCGGAAGCTTATAAACCTTCTAATCTCTTTTTAAGATGTGACAAGTACGGGACTTCCAGTGTTTCTTTATCGTCAATAGATCGACCATGAAGTTCAGTTGCAGTTTTATATAGTCTTTCTGCCTCTTTAATATTTTCACTTAAGTATGCTATGACGGCCCGTGATGCTGAAATACGCCAATCATCTGGATTTATTTTTTCTGCTTTTTCTAAGTAATCAAGCGCGCATTGATAATTAAAGAATGGGTTTTTAATACAGTAGGAAGCAGTAATAAATGCCATTTGAAATTCATCATCTTGTGATACTTGTATCTCTCTCAACAGCTCATCTAATGTTAATAGGTTGTTAGATTTCTCCCACCAATCTTTTTCGACAATTTTGTCTTTTCTCAACAGATCAATAATTGAGCTTGCTAAAAGATAGTGTCCTTCTATATTTGGGTGAACGTTATCTAAAAAAAGTGAATAATCGGTTATCTCGTTCGGTGAATGTTTTTTAAAAATTTCTTCCGCGTCTAGAACTCGAATTGTCTCCCCGTCGTCTAATGAGCGGACGAAGTCGTTTATTTCCTTATTTGCTCGCCACTGCAGCAAGTCTTGATCCTTCGCTTCTTCAAAGTTATTTCTGGTTTGATCCCAATTTCCGTGCATTCCTGCAATTTGTCCCCGGAAGAAAAGAAAGTAAGGATCTTCAGGGTTTTTTTTCAAATGTTCGTTGATAATTTTTTCAGCCTCATCCAGGCGATTTTTACTTAAAAGAGTACGGACTTTCTTTAAATCTGCTTGGTTTTTTTTATTTGGAGTAAAAAAAGTTACTTGACGTTCTGGAGGTGACCATTGACCTACATTTGACACTGCAGTAATAAATATTAAGGGTACATTGTTGTCATGCGCAATTTTTGCAATGGCTTTGTAATTCTTTTTAAGAATTGCCATTTTCGCCCAGTAGTAAGGCTTAATAAGTCGGTATGGAACTCTTTTTCTTTCAATGGGTTCTTCATTATCTTCTGGCGAATCCGGTTTTTTACCACCCTGACTAGTTGCCAATAGTAGGCGGAACAGAACGCTTTTGTCCCTAAAAATGGATATTGTGCGGTAAAGGGAAAGCGCATCAATTTCCGGGTGTACGAATTCATTGTGACTTACGTAAACGATCATTGCATCAGGTTTATGCCAGAATGTTGATATGATTGAATAACGGTCCATTGTAGATGTGAATCCTGACCAGCCTAAATTGCGAACATCAACATTTTTATCTCCAAAAACATGGTGCAGTTGATAGGAAAGCTGATTAACAAAACTAACCTTTGGTACTGGGAAACCTGCTGTGGTAGAACCACCATAGACATACAGACGTAAAACATTTTCATTAGACGGTTCAGGGGGAGGGATATAGATTTTTTCAACCTTAGTTCGTAAGTCTTTTTTTTGTATATATTCTTTTAGAATAGTTGCGGATAGTCCTCTGGCAAAAAATTCCAAGATAAGTAGAGTGAATATTGGAATTAAAAGCTTAAAGATGAGCGGAAGATATTTTTTTTGCGGTGCTTTTATTGGATTTTTAACAAACGATTCTTTTCTTTTCATTTCATTTCATTAATTGCTTCAAACCTTGCAAAGCCCCTTTTGAACTAACAAAAACCAAAGTCAAAATACCGACAAGAGAAAAAAAAGCCCCCAGCTTTAAAATGTCACTGTCATAATAGAATTCAACCTGATGTTCTCCGGATCCAATTTCAACGGCTCTAAAGGTAGAGGAAGCTTTGAAAATTTCCGCTTTTTGACCGTCGACTTTAGCTTTCCAACCATTGTAATAATTGTCGGTTAAAATGAGGAATTTTTGCTCAGGAGAATTTACCCTTATTTTAACATTGGAAGGTTCGTAAGATACTATTTCCACTTTACCATTGGGGGATGCACTATCTTTATTTATTCCGAACGAGAAATCCTGGGCGTTAATGTCAGGGATTATAGCCGGGTCAAGTGAGGAAGAGAGATCTCCGGCCTTTAGACCAGGGGAATCTATTTCTTGCCAGTCTGATGAAAGAAATGCTCTGTCAAAAGCTGTTTCATTTTTAAAAATAGCGACTTTACCCTGATCGAATACTTTTATAAATCCATCAAATTTAGAAACAATCTTCCTGTCTTCACCCTCCACAACCAAATACCGAACACCTAAAATGTTTAACAACTTTCTTTTACCTTCATCCATAAAAGCAATATCCAGTGTCTCCCTGAATCCTAACTCAGCGTCTGATCTACGAAGGTTAATATAATCTTTGGGTAATCGTTGCGCCTCAAAAACGAAATTAGAATAGGAGCCGTTGTTTAAAGAGTCGTATCCTTCCGGATTGAATATCGCATACTGGGTGGCGAAATTGTTTGAAAATTTTCTATCTCCCACAAAAAGCGTCCTATCAATGCCCTGATTTTTAGTTATAAATTCCAGCGTCTCGTTTTTCGGGAAAACGTATTTTTGTTCGGAAAACGAAAGGTATTTGTTGGAGAAATAAAAAATATTGAGTCCCGTTGCCAAGATTATTAAAATTGCGACATATTCCCTGTTTCTTATGAAGATTGTAGTAAATACTATAAACGCAAATACTCCAAGCGGGATCACCAGATTCCTTATGTTTATGACTAGCTCGGGGGTAAAAGAAACTTCGGAAGCAAAATATCCTGCTTTATAGGCGACGTACCCTAAGAGGCAAATATACAAAGAGGCAAAAAATATAATGCTACCCAGAATATTCACTTTCTTAGTTTTTAACCACAAGTCAAGTCCAATGGTTCCTAAAACTGCAATTGAAAAAGCCGGGACAAAGAGTATTCTATGAGGGATTGCTGTTGATACAAGTGGTATTGGCAAGCTTACAAAAAAACGGGAGAAAAAAGAATCAACTACGGTCGAAAGTGAAATAATTGCAGAAGCCATAAAAAAAATGACCAGTGAACTTCTTTTTTTAATTAACGAAAAAAATGAAAATAAAAGAGGAGCGATTCCAATAAACAGAATGGCCTCATAATATTGAGCGTTTCCTCCAAGAAAATGATTCCTAGTAGCCGGATTACCAAAAAAGTCGGGTGCCAGATAAGTAATTAGAGAAACAGGAGGCAAAAGAAATCCTCTAACAACCTGTGAAAAATCTACCCCAGATCTTTGTGAATTGAAAAACAGTTGAATGGATGGAAAAAGCTGAATTGACGAAATAATTATGCCAAGTGCGATGCTCGAAACAGACCTAATATAAAACCTGTAATCCAAATTTTGCGATTTTGCCCTGTACAACAAATAAAAAACTGAAAATATTAGAAGATAAATGGTTGTTTGCAGGTATCCAGCAAATATCGAAAAGGAAACAGAGGCAGCGAGAATAAAGAAATAAAGACCAACAAATTTCTTTACTAGTTTATCGATTGCCAAAAGCACCAATGGCAAATATATGATCGAATGAGGACTCATTACAACTTCCTCTCCCCAAGTTATAATGAAAGGCGAAAAACCAAAAACCAAAGCCCCAAAAAAAGAGGCAATCGGATGTAACTTTAAGTTTCTAAGGTAAGCAAAAGTAAAAAAAGAAGCAAAAATTGTTGGTGTTATTCTAAGTATGTGCCAAAAGGTAATTTGAGATACGAAAAGTCCTAAACTATTTAAAGGATAAAAGACTGCTGTCTGAAAATCTGCAAAATGAGTATGACCGGAAAAGGCATAAGGATTCCAAAAAGGTATAGACAAGTGGCGCAAAGCTTCGAGAGTTATCTTATAAAAAGGAAAATAAATTCTCAGTTGGTCCCAACCGGTATCCTTGAAAGGTAAATTCTCTCCGTAGATTGCATAAAAAGAAACTAATAAATGGCCATTCAAATTAACTTTCCCAAAAAAAATTGGTAAAAACAAAACGAACGTAAAAAAACTGAAAGCAAGTAAGATGAAAAGATATAGTCTGTTTTCTTTCACAAGAAATGTTAAGAGATTTGATAAATCCTCTCAAGTATATACGGTTCTTCCTGTTCTGTTAAAATATTGTTTAGCCGAGTCTAAGAGTAAATTCAAAATAATATTATCAGATGAACGAAAGAATTGCATTTGTCCTTAAGGATTTTTTCCCGTACATAATTGGGATTTTAATTATTTTATCACTCTTCGTTTTTTTTACACTCTTTCTTCTCAAATCAACTTTTACCTCGAAAGCTAAAAAAATGTTGATCGTGGTTACCTTTTTAATAGTCTCAACCGCTCTGGTTTTTAGTATATTTGAAAGCTATTTTAGATACATTTATGATGAATCAGATGGTCTTGGTTTTTTGCAGGTTAATAAAAGGTGGTATCAAAGACACGTTATTTATAATAATTTTTTTAAAAGAGACAGGAATTTTAATGTTGAGAAACCTGAGGGTGTCATAAGAATTGGGATGTTGGGGGATTCCATTACTTTTGGGCAAGGCATAAAAAACCCAGATAATAGGTTCTCGGACATTTTGCAAAATAACTTGCGGGGAAGCGGTATTAATGCTGAAGTTTACAACCTTGGAGTGCCGGGACTTGATTCACACGAGGAGATACAACTATATCGGGAATTGTCGTTTTTTAACTTCGATTTCATAGTTTGGCAGTATTATTTAAATGACATTCAGCCGGAAGATAAAGGGGACCCCGCAAAGATTATATCCCGAGATACGTATACTAGTGGTTTAATACGTGAGCTGAGCAAAAACTCTACGTTTTTTGATTTTTTATACTGGAGATTTTCTTCAAAGTATTCAACTACATTTCATCAGCTTGATACGCACTATTTATCCATGTATCGAGATGGGTCAATTTTAAAAAATCATGAAGAAGAGTTGTCTGTATTTATTAAGGAACTTAAAAACCAAAATAAAAAAATAGTTGTTGTGATTTTCCCATTAATTGAACTTTTGGGTCCGAATTACCCTGCAAACGATATTCATAGTAAGCTTCAGTCTTATTTTAAATCGCAGGATGTCCCGATTATTGATCTTTTAGATGAATTGAAGGGTTCAAACTGGAAAGATCTCGTTGCGAGTAAATTCGACACGCATCCCAACGAAAAGGTTCACATGCTCGCCGCCGAAAAGCTTTATAGGAAGCTATACCCATTACTGACAATGTAGCTCAGGTAAGTTAAAATAATGGCTACCTTTATTACGTCAGACCCTCATAAGACAGCAGTCCTAAACACAAAGATGATAAGTTTAGCTTCAAGATCTACTCACATTTTCCTGATAACAATATTGATAGTTTTAGCAGGCTTTTTGAGGATTTATAAAATTGCAACAGTGCCGCCTGGGTTGAACCAAGATGAAACCGCAATAGGATATAATGCTTACTCAATTTTAGTAACAGGTAGAGATGAGTGGGGGGAAAAATACCCGCTATATTTTAAATCTTTTGGTGATTATAAACTCCCCATATATATATATTACATCCCTATTTGTAAAAATATTTGGACTAAATGAATATGCAGTTAGACTTCCATCCGCTGTTGCGGGAACAGTCGCCGTTCCTCTGCTATTTTTACTAACAAATTTACTCACTAGAAAGATTTCCCTGAGCTTCTTTTCGGCCTTGTTACTGGCTATTACCCCTTGGCACATTCAATTCTCAAGATCGGGGTTTGAAGTGAATTTCGCTCTCACGGCAGCCATGTTGGGCGTCTTTCTATTTATTTTGTCCGTTACTAAAAAAAACTCGTTCTTACTAATCTCTTCCTTGATGGCTTTTAGCATATGCCTATATTCGTACAATCAAACAAGATTACTTTCACCACTTTTGCTAGTAAGTGTTATCGCGCTCAACAAAAAAAAATTAATAGCCATGGAACCTAAGAAACTACTTTTTGCTCTGATTGTTTTCACGATAACTTTGCTTCCGTTTTTCTTGAGTTTTTTTTCAGG
>Ga0209542_10014001_pt1 | contig 13712 bp, 12 predicted proteins | sample RifCSPhighO2_01_FD_184028 | JGI IMG/M metagenome (GOLD analysis project Ga0209542, IMG submission 184028) | Soil microbial communities from Rifle, Colorado - Rifle CSP2_plank highO2_0.1 (SPAdes) (version 2) | ecosystem: Environmental > Terrestrial > Deep subsurface > Rock core/Sediment ...
AAATAATCGACATATCTCAAAATATTTGCGAGCACACCGATAATATCCCAGGCAGTATTGATGTCATCACGAGCATCTTTAATCACTTGTTCTAGATTTTCATCCTGTGAACCTAAAGCGGAAAAGGCAAATGGCACCACTACTTTTACTTGCTGCACTTCTGCTGCTCTGATAGCATTCTTACCAACTTGAGAAAATATTTTCAGGGTGCAAACATATTCAACTTCCTGTTTTACAAATTGACTTTCTTCTTTCTGGCCGATCTGGAACAGAGAGCGCCCATCAAACGGTTCGAATTCCACAATAACATTTGGGGTAGGAGCATAATCACCAGAAGCAGATACACCACCATATAATATAGCACGACTGATCTTAGGAGCATTACTGTTAGTTTCTTTGGCTGCAGTTTTATCTGCAGCTTTCTTACTCTCAGGGCTAGGCACAGCGCAATTGACTAATTGGATATCCAGCGCTTTCACGTCGCTGAGATCAGCACTCAAAGCTACTTTGAATGGTAATCTGGTGTACGTAAGCTGCGTAGTATCTAAATCTATAAAGGCATTTGCGCCGCCAGCAGGAACAACTTTACGCACTTCCCAGAAATCAGGATTTTCTTCTGTTGATAAGCCTAGCAAATCAAGGGAGATTGAAGCTTGTTCTTTGCTGCTCTTGAATTTCTTGGCATTCTTAGGTTCATTTTCAGATAAAGGCCAGCTCACAGCGTCATTTCCGGCAGTATCTTGCACGCGAATTGGAACTTCTACGGCCGATTCAGGACCGCTCTTAATAGTGTCTGTTTCCAACGTGCATTGCCAGTGGCCTTCAACACGCTTGCAATCTTCATCAGTAAAAATGACCCAGCCATCTTCATCAATAAAATCATTGGCCGGATATTTATTTTCTGCATCTAATAATAAATCCTGAACATTTACTAAAACTCGTAAGCCGCTGCTTTCAGAAGTGCGCAAGACAATCTTCAGCTTATCATTGCTTTGGAAATAATTTTTATCGCCCACTTCAGAGACGCCAAAAACTTCTATTGATTCCACTTTGGGGCCAGTATTGTCAACTATTAGTTGGGATTCCGGCGCTGAACCTTCATTGCCGACATTATCTTCAAACCTGGACAAGCCGAAGGTTACTACACCTTCATTTATTTTTTCATCAATATTCCAATAACATTCCAATACGCCAGCGGTTTCCTGGCAGGCAGTTGGTTCAGCCAGATTGCTTAAGCCAAAGCTGACTAAATTGGCGCGGATGCCATCCTTGCTTACACCGGCGCCCTGATCCTCAGCTCTAAGAATAATTTTATTTTCGTTATTTTTTAGATAACTCTTTCCTTCAAATTGTTTTATGGTGCCAAAGAATTTAATGACCGGAGCAGAATTATCAACTACAAAAGTGGAGGATAAACTTTTCTCAGCGACATTACCTTTGGCATCGATAGCTTTTACCAAGACCGTTATACTGCTGGCGGGATTAACGTTTACATCCTTCCAGGTGCAATGCCAGAGATCATCAATATCAGCATCAGCTTCGCAGCTGGCAGTCTTACCGTCAAGATCAGCCTGTGGAGATTGTCCTATCACTTTAGGAACACTTTTTTCTACAACATCAACCACAATATCAGTGGAAGAAGCAAACTCACCGATAAATTTGCCAAACTTGGTGAAATTTAATTGGTTGCCAATCTTGGGCTTGACAAAATCAGCAAAAAATGATACCGAGGAGCTAAAGGAAACATGACCTAAATTATCTTCGGCGCGAATCTTTATTTTCTTAGTTCCATCACCGCTTAATTGCTGGCTCTGTAAGAATCCTTCAAAGCCGCCATCACTAAGGTAACTAAAGGTCTCTTTTCCTTCCGGCAAGTTAATGGTCTGTAGAACGTCAGCAGTGTCGCTGTCGATGATATCAATTTTCTTTAAGCCGACAGAAGGAAATCCTTCTTTTTTATCATTGACCGTGAAATCAATTTTTACTTTTCCATTTTCATCCTGGCTTACTTTCCCCGGAGAGAAAAAGATCTGTGGAGCAGAGCCATCAGCTTTGATCACATCACCAGCAGAGACGCTTTCTTGTTTTTGCGCAGCATTGAGAAAGGAATAAATGACCTGAAAAGTATATTCTCCTTGTTGTATTCCGTCGGTCAAGGGACTGATATATTTACACAGTACGCCCAGAGTACTAGGAGAACAGGAAGTGAAAGGAGCCTGATTGTCGCCGATTTTAATTTTCACATCTTCCGGCTTGACGCTGGCATTGCTCGTGCCTGCACCAGAAATTAAAGCTTCCACCGTCCAGACATCTCCTTGGGCATCGAGATATTTTGGAACTGCAGCTTCTCCTTCATTTTTAGTTATCTGTACCGAAGCGGCCAGAGCACTGGCTGAGTAGACGGGCATGCTCAGCACTAATACTACTAAGAATAAGCCGATCATGTTCCAGATGCTTTTGGCGTTTTTTGTTTTCATTATATTTTCATTTCTATTCATCTATTCGAATATGGGATCTAATTGGAGCCGTAAGCTTTGAGATAAATTTCCCAGCTCGGCCATGGCATTCAAGTCTTCTAAAATGCGTACATGTTCTTGTTGAGGAACGCTTTCTAAATTGAAAGTTAAAACATTAAATGTGATCTTGCCGACACTATAGAGCTGCTCCGGGGTAATGGTAAGATAAGTCTTAGGCTGATCCCATTGTAATCTTCCAACGAGCAATTCATTGATTACTTGTTCATCGTAAGTGAAACATACTTTTGGTATAACGCTCTGACAACGCTCTTCTTCAGGAATGATTAAAGGTTTTGAACTGGTCACTAAAGAAGTGACTTCATACACTCCGGGGACTAACTCCATGGAAGCGGTTCCATCACCTTGCACGGTGGCAGCAGAAGAAAATTCTTCACTGAAAATTCCCGGAACAGTATCAGAAACACGACGAAGCATGATCACTCCAGTTTCTTCTTTGTCCAAAGGCTTAGCCTGATTGAGAAACTGCCAGCTGTGTTGTTTTTTCAGCGCTTGCGTATTTTCAATATAGACTGGAGCTCCAGCACTGGCAAACAATCCTTGGCCAAAACATTCTTTATTTTTTCCATCTTCATCAGCGATACATTTTTCCAGGCTTTTCTTCTGTACAGAAACATTGACAAATACTTTTTTGTGTAAGGGAACTACTAATTCAGGAATACCTGCTACTGCATAACCAATCGTTCCAGTGCTTTCTCTAAATCTGTAAGTGTCAACCGGGTAAAAGCTGGTTAAGTATTCTGATTTGACAAAAGAAGCAACTCCGCCGTAGACGGCAGGATATTTGCTTTCCAAGAGACCATGATTATTAGTGCTTCCCATCTGGCAATCATCTTGTTCAGGAATGGAAAATCCAATCTGTACTGCTTCTAAAGGTTTAAGGTCGTTGCTGTCTACCACCACAGTTTTGACTAATCCAGTGTTGCGTTTGTCAGGATCGCAGACCATGCTTTGCTGCTCTGCCGCAATGGGAGCAGGTTGTTTGTATCCTTCTACCGGAACTTGATTGTTACGCAAATTTGCTTCTAAGGCAAAGGCAAAAGTGTATCCTCTTCCTTCCAAAGCAGCAGGATCGCGAAGAGTAACGAGCACAGGATAACTTACATCATAGGTGGAATAATAACGATTGATATCGAGAGGAATTTTAGGTAACGGTGAAACTAATGGACCGGCAAAGGTACTGGGCTCGATATTGCCGCCCTTGTCATTCATATCAAAATAAGTATTCCAGCCAAAATAATCAAAATTGACTTCCATTCCGGAAGCAGCTTCCAGAGGAAGAATAGTGTTATCATAATTTTTCTGGAATAGGTCGCGTAAGTTTTGCGTGACTGGATTTGCACCCTGACCTTGTTGAGGGTATTCAAAACGGTAAAAATTGGAACTGCCTAAGTACCGCAGCATAGGAACATTGGAACTCAACAAGCTTTCAGTTTTCTGCTTGACATCGGATTCTGCCCAAACTACGGGCTCAGGAGCGTTAAAAGTCATCTGTTCCATGGGAGGCAAACGCTGTTGATCAACGCCGGCATAGGCAGTCAATAAATCTAAAGTCTGAAGTTCAAGGAAACTATAATTTTGTTCTACTCCCGTAATTTGTGAAGCGGCAGCATACATCTGTTTCAAATGGATCGGTACAGGAACATAAAATTGATTCATTTCCGTGCTGGCGGTACCCTTAGCGGCTTTGAGGTCCATCTTTAACCAGAAATTGACACTTTGATCAGCCACAGTAACTTGTACTTCTTTCAACTCTTTGGAACCTTCTTCCAGAGCAGGAGCTTCGATGGTAAATCCTTCTGCCTCCAGAGCAGCATATTTGTTTAAACATTCAGCGATATTTTCTTCAGTAAATCTGGATAGCTGGGCTTCGATGCTTAACTCAGGATCTTCCCGCGCATACAAAGCCGGTCTTTTAGAAGAATACGATATTTGCGGATTTTCGTTAGCGAGAAGGTTGTAATGCCAGTACGGGACTTTGATCGGTTCTAAATCCAGGCCATCAGCATGTAATGCCAGTACGGGACTTTGATCGGTTCTAAATCCAGGCCATCAGCATCAGTAGGATCGGCAGCGGAATATTTTCCGGCTAATTCAGGATAGATATAACCGCCTTGCTGGCCTAGAACTAGTAAACCGCGCCGGCCGATTTGCGCCAGGCAATTTTCGGTATACGATTGCAGCGGCTGGAATTCCTGAGGAACGGCAGCCACAATAGGTTCGCCGGCAGCAGTAAGTTCTTGCTTGGTGGTAACTTTGGTGATATAGAGAATTCCCGAAAAAACGAATAAAACGATGATGCCAATGATAATAAAAATGGTAACTTGTCCTTGTTTGTGCGAAGGGAAGAGTTTGCGATTAGAATTATTACTGAAACACTCACTAGAACTACTACTAGAACTACCTCTTTTTTGCTTCATTCTATCAGCATTCAGGAAAGAATTAAGGTATATAAAGATTACTAAAACTCAGGCTTATTTAGAGGGAACTTATTAGTTATGGTAGGTTGCTACCACTTTGCCGTCTACCTCTTTTTTGCTTCATTCTATCAGCATTCAGGAAAGAATTAAGGTATATAAAGATTACTAAAACTCAGGCTTATTTAGAGGGAACTTAGTGGTTATGGTAAGTTGCTACCACTTTGCCGTCACGGAGTTTTTCTATTTTAGAAGGACGTTCGACTGGCTGATACTTCCGTTCTATCCAATGAGAAGGAACATTTACTGATTTACCTTTAAAGAATGAATCAAATTCTTTAATTGTTTTAGGAATTACTTCATGACCACGTTCATATTCTTGTTTGCCTTTGAAAATGTAAGCTTTAATCACGTCGCCAACTTCCAAAGGCGGCCAGCCATAGAATTCTAGCTTTTTCACTAATGTGCCACTCTGCACTTTTAACTCCGTACGGTAAGTGTGACCACCGTTATAAGTTGGAGAACGACCTCCTAACACTATCTCTGAATGAGGTGTAAATGAAGTCGAGCCTTGATAGCAATTTACATCTGCCACTACGCATTCCAAGCCAACCGTCAGTTCTTCAGGAGTTTTTGCTTTGGCGCGTAATTCTTGATTATAGTTTTCATTCTCTTTTTTTATTTTTTTAAACAGTGCTTCAGGATCATCTTTTAATTGTTCAAACATCTGATCAAGTTTATCTTTGCTCATCAGATACTAAAAAGAATTTTCTGTTTATATTGTTTATGGTAGCAAAAGAGAGAAATTCATCATTACCTAACTTTCGCCCCATCCTTGATCCCGTGTACTTTCACTTCTTCTAAGGAAGAAATCAGCTTCTTACCAGCATAGAATACTTTGCCAGCCTGCACCGTCATACTCACTTTCATGAATTCTTCAAAGGTAATCTCGGCCTGGGCATTTTCTGTACCGTCGAAATGTACGGCATCTCCCGGATTGAGTTTCTGCACTTCCAAGATAGAAACATGGGTGCCATCATCGGCTGCTAAAATCATGGCTTCACTCATCTCTCCACGCAATTTAGCGGGTTTCATGTTGGCAACAAAAACTGCTTTCCGGCCTTGCAAATTTTCTTTAGCAATGTATTTTTTCAGGCCGGCAACAACTTGTCTTTTTCCAAGACTACCTAGATCTACTTTCAACAAGTACAAGCTATCTGCGTTGGGATGATCTTTTACTTCCAGAATTTTTCCGACCGTTAACTGTAAAGGAAAACTTTCTTTGCGGACAATTTCCACTTTGTTTACCAGCAGTTGGACGGTACTAACCTTACCTTTCCATTTAAAGTTAAGATCGTTGAAAACAAGATTTTTTTCTCCTAGGGCGCTGAACACTTTTTCACTAAATTCAGGAAGCACGGGACTGATAAGAATAGCTAAATTTCTGGCTAAGTTGATACACCAGGCTACTGCTTTTTTTGTTTCTTCATCGTCTTTAGATTTCCAGGGTTCTGATTTTTGGAAGTAGGCATTGCCTAGGTCAGTAATCTGCAAAATATTTTTGATAGCGGCATGGTTATCCTGAGCAAGATAATTCTTTTTCACTTTTTCTGCCAGAGCTAATACTTTTTTAGTTAACGATTTATTTTCAGCGATCTTGGATAACTCAGGATAATTTTTCTCGGCAAAAGTTAAGGATCTATAACAGAAGTTTCCTAATTTTCCCACCAGAACATTGTTTACTACGGCCGCAAATTCATCAAAATTCAGATCTACATCTGCTACTTTACGCTGCAGGTGGCTGGCATAATAAAAGCGCAAAGCTTCCGCTCCATAAAGCTTATGAAATTCTTTGGCCGTAAAAAAAGTTCCGCGCGACTTGCTCATCTTCTGTCCATTAACAGTGATGAAGCCATGACAGGTAATTTTTGGCGTAGGAAAATTCATGGCCATCAACATCGCCGGCCAAAAAAGATAATGAAAATAGACGATGTCCTTGCCGATGAAATGAGTTGGCTGTCCTTTCTTCCAATAATCTTCCCACTTGAGGTTATGCTTATCGCAATAATTCTTAGTGGAAGAGATGTACCCGATAGGTGCGTCCAACCAGACATAAAAATATTTTACTTCGCCGCATTCTTTCTTGCTGTCCGGAATTTCAAAACCAAAATAAGGGGCGTCCCGGGAGATGCACCAATCTTCTAAGCCCTTGGTGAGCCAGTCTTTGAGCCAGTTCTTGACTTCAGGTTGTAAATCTGCCTGCTTGGAGTTGATCCATTTTTTGAGTTTGCTGGAAAAGGAGCTTAACTTGAAGAAATAATGGGGGCTGGATTTTATCGTAGGAGTATTACCACAGATGGAACATTTGGGATTAAGTAAGTCTGTACCTTTCAAGACACTGCCACAGCCTTCACAGACATCTCCGTACTGATCAGCCGTACCGCAGTGCGGACAAGTTCCACGCACATAGCGGTCTGGAAGAGTGCGGTCGCAGTGTTTACAATAAATAACGTCCATTTTTTTGACGTAGATTAATCCTTTTTTCTTAAGCTCAGCAAAAAAATATTCCGATAACTCTTTATTTTCTTTGGAATGAGTCTTATAAAAATTGTCAAAGGAGATCAAAAAAGAAGCAGCATCTTCTTGATGTTCTTTCCAATATTTTTCCACGAATTTTTCCGGTTCAATACCTGCTTTTTTGGCATTTACTTCAATCGGCGTACCGTGCATGTCCGAAGCGCAGATGTATAAAACATCTTTCTGTGTGGAGCGCAGGAATCGAGCATAAATATCACCCTGAATTGCTTCCAATATAAAACCAATGTGCATAGGCCCATTGGCATAGGGAAGCGCAGCAGTTATGACTGCTTTATCTAAAGCTTTGGTGGAAGCTTTTGAAGATACTTTTGGGGATAATTTTGAAGATGATTTCATGATCTCTTGAAAAGATAGAAATTATTTAAAGGTTGCTATTTCGCAGTTACAACCAAGGATATTTTCAGACCGATCAGCTTTACAATTTTTCACCAGAGACAAATCTAAAGAGGTTACAACTTGATCAGCGCGATTAATTTCCGTTTCACTATCAGCGTAATAACAGGAGATGGTGCTTTGAGTACATTGCACTCCAACAGCTTTGAGAGCTTGAAATTTCCATCCTTCCGCTAACTTCCAATGCTGTTCAACAGTAGGCTCTAAAGTTGAAGGACATTCCTGAAAGAAATTTGTTTCACCGGATCTGATAGCCGCGGCTACTTTCGCTTCTTGAGTAGAAAAGGCTAACTGTTTCGTTTCTTCAACCCGCAGGCGGATTGCTTCTCCCGCTATCGTTTTCAAGTCTGTACTGAAGAGCATGACTACCGCTGTTACAACGATAATTGCCGCAAAAATAGAAAGTAAAATAATATGATGACGGGAAAATTTCTTAGAAGCTCTTTTTCGTCTTGCCATCCATTTCCTCTTCCCGAAGAAAGAAAAGGAAGTATTTAACCTTTTTCTTTGATGCCTTTGAGCTTCTTAGTCACCGGAATTATTTCCTTACAATGCTGGCAGGTAACCACATAAGATTGAACACCTTTGAAATTTTTCCGTTTGTACTGCCCGGTTGATTCGCCTTCCTTGTGACAGTATGGACAAGTGTATTTAGCTTGTAACTGCAAACTTTCTTCGTGTTCCTGCTTTTGTTCGGTGTAGCCGCAGGCAGGACATTCATATTCTTCTGCTCGAGTTTTAACTTTTCCTTTTACGACCGGCTTGCCCATTTTCGCTTTTTTACATTTTGGGCAATCTTTACGATAAACCCAGGCCATGATCTCGCCGTCATCAATAGAGCGGTTAGTAAAATAAATACATTCATTCATGGATTGGGGGACTTTTAGAGCCATAGTATTTTCCTCAGTTAGTTTGTTGGTTTTTTCCAATTATCCATCTAATTATTTTTCCAGCCTTTTAATCTCGATGGAGATAGCAGGTTTGTTTAATCGGATATAGCGTGGACATTCAGTCCAGGACAAGTTATTATCCTTACAATAGTTTATAAAATTTTCTTTTTCGGCAAGAGTATGGTACTTAACTATTACTACAAAACCAAGGTCATTCTTGTGAACCAGATCAGATGATTTTAAATCTTCGATAATTTTTTTTCTTTTTTTAGCCAGGAAAGAAATTCGTTCCGGAAGCTCTTGGATCTTAGTGTAGATTTTTTGCAGATCTTGCTGATCAAGTAGTTTTTCGCCATGAGCAGTTGCATTTTCAAATAATTCTTTTTTCTGCGTGGAAATAAAACCGCCCACTTTTGCTTCCACTAATTTCCATTCTCCAAAGCTTCCGACCAGGAAGTCAGCGTAATTTCCGTCGCACAATTTGGTGCCGATAGAACCGGAAACATCCATGATCACTAAACAATCATTTTTTTTACATACTTTAAAAATTTCTTTCATAGGCTGTTCAGCGAAATAACCGCCGGGATTTTGATACAAAATTGCACCACAGGAATTTTCAGTTAATTTTTTTTCCAAGTCAGCAAGATTTAGGGTAGCATCATCGCATTTCACTTCCATTACCTGAAGGCCTAACTTCTTAGGAATTTTAGGATAACTTAGCCAGCCGCCTTCTTCCGGGATAAGAATTATTTTGTCTTTAAGAATAGTAGAAAGAGCAGCAGTGATAGCAGCATCTCCTCGCGGAGTTATTTCTATGAATTGGTGGTTGGTTAATTTTTGCAGCGAGGAAATTATTTCATTTTTAACCATAGAATATGGAAAATAGGCGATTATTCTTAATGATTTGCTTGAAAACTTTGTATGAGAATTTTAGAAGAGGTTAAAATCAAGATCATGAAACTTTAAAAGAGTTTGTCTTCATTCAGGAATAGAAAATCATTTATTGCCCCTTCTCAGAGTAGCATTGGTGTTTTTCAACTGCTTCTGCAGGATGAATTTTAATTTTTTCTTAAGATGAAGAGATGGAGACTTGTACATTTTTAGAAGTGTGGCATATAACTCTTTGTATTTTTCTAAAGTGAGGTTCATCATTTTTCCATGGATTTCAAAGAATTGGATTGGCATTTTGCGAATGGTCAACCATAGCGCACTTATAACAAATAAAGCCAAAAAAGGAACTTCTAGATATTCAGGGACCATTATCCATAGCTCGAAGAAGATAACTAATGGAAAAAGAACAAAATAAAAAAAAATAGTAAGCACCAGCCAATAGAAAGAATGAAGCGGATGAATATAACCATGAAGATGGAATCTTGAAGCAGAATAGTCCCACAGTTTTAATTTCAAGATTCTTTCTGTGAAAATGCCGCCTACATATTCTCCTGCCACCATCATCAAGGCGGCAATGATGATCTGTACTACTGGAGATAAAAAATCTAGAATCTTGAAGAGAAAAATAAGAACTAATCCACCAAACCCATAAATCGGGCAAACCGGTCCTTTAAAGTAACCGGCATTGACCCACCTCTTTTCATCTATGCTTCGGTACGCAGAGTCAAGAATCCAGCCTATAATAGAAAAGATTAGAAATTCAAGAATTAAGATAGTGGCAGACATCTAACCTTCATATGAAAACGAAGGAGAATAAAAACCTATCCTTTTACATTACCAATCGGTTTTAAGGCTACCACAGGTTTGGTAATTCCTGATTTATCAAGTGTATCGACCACGACATCAATATCTTTATACGCTGCGCCGGCTTCTTCGGCTAATCCGGCCATAGTTACGGCATGAACATAAATTCCTTTCTTTTCCATGTCTTGCTGCAATTTGTCGCCGCGAATCTCGCGCTTGGCTTGGGCTCGGCTCATGGTACGGCCTGCTCCGTGAGCGGTAGAAGCAAAAGTTTCATCTGCTCCGTCTGTTCCCAGCAATAAGTAGGATCCGGTTTCCATGCTCCCGCCGAGAATAATAGGCTGTCCGATTTTAGCATATTTCTTTGGTAATTCTGAGGATCTGGATGGGCCGAAAGCGCGAGTTGCGCCTTTTCTGTGCACCAGTAATTCTTTTTCTTTGCCATTGATTTTGTGTTTTTCTAATTTGGCAATATTGTGAGCCACGTCATATACTAGATTCATTTCCATTTCTTCTGCGGTGCGGCTGAAGACTTGGCTGAAGACTTTTCTGATTTGGTGAGTGATAACTTGACGATTAGCAAAAGCCATGTTGGCAGCGCAGGCCATAGCTTGATAGTAATCCTGCCCTTCGGGAGAATTGAAAGGTGCGCAGGCTAATTCTTTGTCCAGAATTTCAATGCCATATTTTGGCATGACTTCTAAAAATAATTTTAAGTAATCAGTACCGATCTGATGGCCAAAGCCGCGGCTCCCACAGTGCACCATGATCACAATTTGTCCGGGCTTAGTGATGCCCATAATTTTAGCAGCATTTTTGTCGTAGATATTTTCTGCCTTGACTTCCTGAATTTCCAAATAATGATTTCCTGAACCTAACGTCCCGAGCTGATCAAATCCGCGCTTGGTAGCTTTGTCTGAAACTTTAGCCGGATTGGCCTGAGGAATTTTTCCTTGACTCTCGATATGGTCAATATCAGACGGCCAAGCATAGCCTTTTTTCAGGCACCATTGCGCGCCATCGCGCATGACTTCTTTGAATTCTTCTTTGCTTACTTTGACAAAGCCTTTACAGCCAACTCCAGCGGGAACAGCTTTGTAGAGTTCGTCTACTAATTGCTTGATTTTTGGTTTAACTTCGTCAATAGTAAGATTAGTAGTCACTAAACGCATCCCGCAGTTGATATCGAAGCCGATACCGCCCGGTGAAATAACTCCGCCCTCTTTAGGATCAAAAGCAGCTACACCGCCGATGGGAAATCCATAACCCCAGTGGCCATCTGGCATGCAAACTCCGCCCTCTTTAGGATCAAAAGCAGCTACACCGCCGATGGGAAATCCATAACCCCAGTGGCCATCTGGCATGCAGTACGCATAGCGTTGTAAGCCCGGTAAAGTTGCGACGTTAGCAATCTGATTAAAAACGCCCGCGTCCATGTTTTGCATTAATTCAGCGCTGGCAATAATTCGAGCCGGAACGCGCATTCCTTTGCGATATGAAACTGGAAGCTCCCAAGTAGTATCATTAATACGCTTGATCTCCTTTGGCGGTCCTGCCGGTTGCGGTTGAAATTCTTCTTCCATGAAGCGATACAGAATGAGAATTATTTATAAGGTTTTGGTGGTGGTTTGGAAAGGAGACTATTTCGTTTACAGCTGATATTTTAATTTATAGGCAGCATCTTCTAGATTCGATACGGAAGCAGGAATATTCATCCCTTCGATGATGGAAACTAATTTTGATTTTGGTATCCAGTATTTAGTACTGGAGGGACCTATTGGCTTTATATCGAACTGTTCCAATTTAACTGAAAGATCATTATCCTTAACATAGTTTAGGATGCGTTTGGAATCGACAGCGATTCCTAGTTCCGCTAACATATTACGGATCTGGTTTGCAGTGTAGGCTACTTCACCTATTTTAATCCTAAATTGATTCTGGATATTGTTTTTTCTCATTTTACGTTAAAAATAGACTAAAATATATAAATTTTGCTTAATTAGTAACTATAAAGTAATAAAATAATGATTTACATTAAATACTTCCTAACCTGAGCCACGGCCTCTTCTATCGTGCCGTTGTTGGTGATAAAAATATAAGAGATATTCGATTTTTCTGCTCGAGCATCCCCGTCTTTGCTTTCTTTAAGACGCCATTCAATGTTCTCAGCGGCTTCCCCGCGCTTTTCCAGTCTTGAACGCAAGATAGCTTCTTCGGGAGTGCGGATGTAAAAAGGGAGAACCTTTTCTCTTCCGACATAACTGAGAAGCATGGGCAAGACTTCAGGCACTAGAAGGATGACCGAATTTTCTTTCGAAGCCAAGGCACGATCAACCGGTTCATATTTAGTGCCGTAATAATTTTTCCCATAGGTGGTGACCCAGATAAAAGAATTCCAGGCTTCTTCCTCGTGATGGAAATCTTCCTGTTCCATATATTCATATTCTCCCGGATTATCAGAAGGTCGAGGAGGACGGGTAGTAGAACTACGTACAAAAGGAAATCCTAAGGCTTGGGCGATGGTGCTTTTTCCCGAGCCGGAAGCGCCGGTGAAACTGATGATTTTTCCCATTCTGAACCGAAGACTGAGCTATTTTAAAAACATTTAGAGGAAGGAAACTTTATTTCCTGATCTGGTTGTAGCTTAAACCACAACTCTTTTAAATCCTAAAATTCTATTTCCGGGTATGGCTAAGAAAGCAGCAGCAAAGAAAGCAGTTAAAAAAGTAGCTCCAAAAGCAGCTAAGAAAAAAACTAAGATTGCTTCGCCTCGAAATGGTTCAAAAGTAAAGAAACCAATTGAAGTTGACATAGATCCTACTATTCATGCAAAAGAAGAAGATGATGTGTATCCTGCTGAAGAGCAAGGCATTCTAGAAGAAGAAACATCAGAAGAACATGAGTTAGCCATGACTATGGGCGATGAAGATGAAGACGTCTATACTGAAGAAGGCAGAAAAAAGTTAGAAGAAGATGATGAGATTGCCCCCTGGGAAGAAGGAGTGATGGAAGGAGCAGCTGGCATCGGACAGTTAGGAAAAGATGCTCTTACCGGCAAGCCTTTAATGGATACTGATGAAGTGATTGAAATGGAACTGGATGGGCAATTATATCGCTTTGTTTCTGAAAAGAATGCCATCAAATTCCGTGAAAAGATGATGAAGAAGAAAGTTAAGAAGAAGTAG
>Ga0209542_10014003_pt1 | contig 13711 bp, 14 predicted proteins | sample RifCSPhighO2_01_FD_184028 | JGI IMG/M metagenome (GOLD analysis project Ga0209542, IMG submission 184028) | Soil microbial communities from Rifle, Colorado - Rifle CSP2_plank highO2_0.1 (SPAdes) (version 2) | ecosystem: Environmental > Terrestrial > Deep subsurface > Rock core/Sediment ...
CTCCGAACCGCATTGCGAACTTGTAATCTACGGGCTTAAGGGCTGTCTTCTGGGACTGCTCATCGAACACTGGAAACTTCTTTGAAGAACGCACGCAGACCTTGACTGCGTCGCGTGCTGCGGGGCAGTGCGACAATCCGCCATCTTCAGCAGAGACTTCAGGGATTGCGCTGGATCTGCGCAGCAGGAACAATCTTGATTCAGGTTCTGAGAACGTGAATTCTTTATCAGAGACTTCAGCATCAAGGGCATAATTCAGTGTCAAAGAATTAGTCTCGAGAGAGACGAATGTTGTGCCGAGCTCTTTCTTCAGCGCTACAGAGACTTCTTCAGGATTCGCCGCGAGGATTGAATGCCTGACAGTGAACGGGCAGGCGCAGTCCTGCTGTGAAGAGCTCTTCGCTGATGAAGAAATGCATTCTCCTATCCCTTCAGCCATATCGCCCCAGACATTCTCCCGCTCATCGCAAGGGCCGTCATATATCTTCAAGCCTGCATCGGCCATCTCTTTCCTGAGATTTATCTCTTTCGCCGCTTCCGCAAGGCACTCATCTATCGGCTTGCCGCTTTTGCACTCTCCGACAAGATCTATCAAGCCCTTATCTGTCCCTTTGCCAAGAACTTGTCCTTTGATCGTGAAATAATCATTGATGTCATAATCGATAGGCACTGAGAATGAAGGATTTACAGAATATGTCCCTATCTCAGGGATGCGGGTCATGAACGCGTTCGCGTTCTCCTGCTGCGGAACTATTCCGCTTCTATCTGAAGGGATAGCTATTGTGTTCTTACCGCCCCAGGAAGTGTAATAACCTGAGACCTTTATGATGTAATTGCCTGTCTCGACAATCTTATTTGCGGTGAACTCACTGCCAAGATCATTGTACTGCTTGACAGAATTTATGGCTGAAGGGAGCAATGCGAGAACAAGAGAGATAGTTATTTCCTGACCGTTGATATTATCCGAAATATGCTGAGAGACTGCAGGCCCTGCATTGTAAGCGACAAGAGCGAGCGGGATGTTTCCCTTATTCTGCCTTAAAAGATTTGAGAGGTAAGCCGCTCCTGCCTCTATGCTTTTTCCTGGATCGAATCTTGCGTCATTGGCTTTATCGCAAACGGGCGCTTGGACATCACACACGCATCTCTTGTTTTGGACGCAGTCGCATGATGTCAGATCATTGCCGAAAATACCTTTGAATTCATCCCCTTTAGCGGTATTGTACGTGAACTGCATCAGTCCTGCGGAGCCGCATTCAGATACCGCGTCAGGATCACCCCCCGATTCCTGAGTCATCACCGCTTTTATCAGCTCTGGAGGCACTTGGTATTTATCACTGTAGATGCTTATCTGATCGTCGTGAAAGTTCACTTTCTGCATTAAAGCGTCAGGGATTCCGGGATCTGCGGCAGTATCGGAAACCACAAACCCAGTTATGCTCTCGCCCAAGAAAGCATTGCCTGAACTCTTAGATCCAAAGATTCCTGAGAAGGTATCAGTGAGCGATAACACTCCGATGAATAAGGCGAGCGCGATCACTATTCCGGCTTCGACATGTTTGAATCTCATCTTATCATCCATCATTCACTTCCCGCAGGAGCGCTGCCTGCGGCTATCGCGAGATATTCAGGAGGATAAGGCTTGCCGGTCTTCTCCGCCACTGATCTCATGAACGCTTCCCAATCAAAAGCAGGCCCAGGGTCTGATTTGTCCTCGCTTGTCTGCTCATGGCCGAGTATGTGCTCTCTATCGAATGGGATTCCTGGATTCCTCTCCATTATTTCTGCGACTAATCCTGAGAGAGAGTCCGTCTGCTGGGAAGTATAGCTCTGCCAGCATATCTGCGTTCTTGGATTGCCAGGAGCAGGAGCCCTAAAACACTGGTCTGAATCCTTGCAGGAAGTTATTGAATCGCAGCTGAATCCGAGATTGACTATCTCTATGCCGATTGATTTCGCGTTCATGGGTGTGCAGGCCGAAGTCTTATCATTGCATCCGGCATGCTCGGCTATGCGTGACTCATCGATCCAGGAGAATACTGCGCCGTCCCTTCCAAGGATGTAATGAGCGTTCACTCCGCGATTGTTCATATCTCTGGCTATCGCTTCAGGACCGCTCGCTCCGGCAGTGTAATGGATTATTATGCTGTCTGCAGGGGTTGAGCGAGGTCTCCCCTGAGAAAGCGCGCTTGCCCCTTGGGATTGCTGTGTCTGCGCTGAAGGCTGCCCAGTGCCTAAAATCTGATCTCTAACCTGTGGAGAGATCACATTCTTGACTGTTGTGCTGAAACTGCCGACAGGGATGCCTATCACTGAAGTTTTTCTTGTGTCCTCATCGCGGAAAAGGGTGATTATGAAAGGGACTTTAGGGGAGCTAGGATATGCGGAGAGATATTGCGAGAGCGCTTCATCCTCTAGCTGAGAGAAAGAGTACGCGAGCGTGTTGATATCTGAAGGGAGGCACTTAGCTCCGCCGCGATCCTCCCAGACAATGTAGCTGTAGAACGATTCACATCCTCCGCTCTCTGAAGGAGAGACTCCTCCTGCAGCTGCGAGGCGTATGAAAGAATCATAAGAGGAATGCATCACTGACTGATCAAGATAGAACAATGACTTCTGAGTGTAGCTGTCAGCGTCAAGCAATGCTTTCTGGAGATCACTGATGAATCTGACTCCTTTAAGGCTGTCCTGGTTTATCTGACTGTCATAAGCGAGGAAGATTCCCGCAGAGACTATCAACGCGAGAACCATCACGATGAACATTGGGCCGAACGCCACTCCGCGCTTGCCCTTCAGTGCAGTGTTATGAAAGATTCTTGAAAGCATAGTTCACCCGACATTGAGCAGGACATTCATCGCCTGCAAGGATTTCTCATTTAAAGGGGGGATATCCATCCTCATGATGACGCTGCTCTTGAGACTTGAGCAGCCAGAAGCATGCTCAAGAGAGAGTGATCCTGCAGCGAGTCTCCAACATACCCCTTGGCCGTACCTCAAGAAGAGGATCTCTTCAGTATTCTTACGGACAAGCTCTTTTGCCGCAGGATTGCCTGACTGCGCTGCGAAAGCGATAAGCTCAGCGATATTGCCCGAAGAGTAGCCTTCATAGCCTTCAATATCCTCAGTTATGGGCGTGCGCAGATAATTCAGGAGCATCCTGTTCTCCTGCATCCCTGCGAACACGAGATTCACTTTCTGCTTCTTCGCCTGACTCTGGAGCATGAAGAATCCGACAAGCAGCATGGCTATGATGATTATGAGGAAGACAGTAACTATCTCCTCTCCCCCTTTGCGCGAGCCGAGCATCTTCATCATAACGCTTTCACTCCCTGTAGACTAGCTGGATCTCAAGCAGCCCTTTATGCAGCTCTTTGTCTTTCAGGAACAACACATATTCTTTCTGTTCTATCCTGCGGTTATTGCTGAGAGGGACTAGAGGATTTATCAGATCATACTGATCCCTATTCCAGAAGGCAGGGCCTGCGATGATGCTTCCTGTCTCATCCTTGAGCTGCATCATCATCCCTAAAGATTTGGTTGATGCCCCTATATTGATATCCTCATCAGTTATCTTCTCTGGAATGACTATCCCTTCGTAAGCGCGGTTTATGGCTGTGTCCTCGAAAGATACTTTCGAGATGGCTCTTTTCAGGTATACCGCGTGCTCGATCCCTCCTGAAGAGGTTATAACCGTGATGAATTGCATTCTCAGAAGCACTATGAATCCTATGACTACTCCGAACAGCACAAGCCTGAAGATCCAGAGCATCATCTCTTTCTCCATTCAATCCCCTCCGAAAGCTGCTGAATAATGCTCTGAAAGGCCTTTGACTATAGCGTCGGCTAAGGCATTCAAAGCGGCTGTGTCTGTCCCTTTATCATCTATCTCGAGATCGATCTTGATGTAAGAGCTTGCTGCCAGGCCTGAATCAAAGACTGGCTGCGCAACATCCAATCCTTTGCTCTCGAACTCTTTGCGGATCAGGCAGCCTGCTTTAACGCTCCTCTCATCGCCGAAAGATGTAGCTGTCTGGATTCCGGAACTCGCCCCCCCTCTTAGAGTCATTCGCAAGGAAGCGGCGAAAGGATCGGCATTGCAGTCAAGCTTAGGGATCGCTACACTGCATTTCGCTCTGATGATCTCTGACAGGCGCTTAAGAGAATCATCCCCTCCGCGAGAGAAATCAGTATCTATAGCTATAAGGGGCTTTGCTCCACGCATGTCTGCCGCAGGGCATTGCTGCTGCAATACTGCAGGAGGCCTTTGAGCAGTGAAAGATTTAGGAGAGACATCAACGACATCTATCTCCCTGCCAGTCTTGCGGTACTGGAGGATGATATAATCTTCAGGGAGCAGGTTCACGAAATCATCAGTTTTAGGGATTAACGTCTTGCTCGGGAAAGAATGAGAAGGATCCCTGATGAAATCTTTAGAGGAGGACAGGCCGTAATTAGGGAACGGACCTGTCAGGTAATTCACTGAGAAAGTCCCTTCAGAGTTTATGTCTAATGCGAACCCCTGCGTGCTTAAAGGATAAGTGAGTATCGCGTCTCCAGGGACAGCGCTCAGAGTGTCAAGCATGAGAGCGTTGTCAGTAGTTAGGAATTCTAGCTGGAAAAGGCGCAAGGTGTTTGTCGAGCTGAGAAAACTGAAAGCTGTGAGGAAGAATATTGAAAGAACTATAAAGACGACAATGACAGACACTAAGTCTGCAGCTTCTTGCCCTCTTTTTCCTATGCGCACCCGCATGACTGATAAATAGGCCAGAGCGTTTAAAAAGGTTACGTCATGAAAGGCGATGTCCTGAATCGATAAATGAAAACTTTCTTGACGTTGCTTGAATAGCAATGCTTCAAGCAGAATTGATGCTGGCAAATTTCTAAGCAACGGCAGAAAATAGTGATTCAGGACAGAGCCGTAGTACGCCGCTAGAGAAGACTGATCATTGCTGCGCTGGCTCAGAAACAGTTATCTCCACTTTCCCAGCCTTATTTATTGCCGCCATATCGACATTCATGAGCGCGTCTTTACCCTTTATCCCTCCAAGGATTATCGTCGCGCCATTGATCAGGCATTTCTTGGGCTGTGAAGGATTGTCTTCGTGGAACATGCATAGCCTGGAATTGTCCGTGCCTCCGCCGCTGACAGTGAACTGTTTCGCGATCTGCACAGGGACAATTATGCTGGCGATATTGCCAGAGTCACTCACATCTTCTACTAACAATAATATCTCATTGTTCATCGTCTCAAGGCTCTGAAGAGACTGCCTGTCAGGATTCTTCAGGAAGACATTGACTACCCCGATAGAGATCTTGAGCAGCAGAAGGATGACTATCGCCGCTATGATATACTTTATCACAGTCATCAGTTCAAAACCGCGCTTGTCCATTGTATCAGCTCTTGAAGGAGATGCCTAAAGCGAATGAAGATTTAAGTGGATATCATAAATTTAGGGTAATGCTGGAGGTCGGCAGCAGGAGGATCCTGCAGCGCAATCAAGATACCCTACACAGGTATAGCTTCTCGCGCTCTTTTCTGCAGAGCCTGCTCGTTTCTTAGCTGCATCCCATCCGGATATCATAACAGCGTTGGCGCAGCTGAATCCATTGATTCCAACAACGTCTTTGATATCAGTGCATGTCTTTATCTCATCAAACCTGCCGCACTGGAAAGGGTATTCTGCGCAGAACTCTGCCCTGCCGCCGATCGCGTTAGATATCCTTGAGATATCTTCAGACTTCTTAAGAGATGTCCTGCTGTATATCAGTATGATCACCAATAACACCACTATGGCGATACCCGCATAAGTCATGAAATCAACAGAGGAAGAAGCTCTCTTGCCAGAAACCTCTTTTCTTGAATGCGCCATAACCTCAGAAAGCCAGTGCGGCTATTTAAATGTTTTGAGTAGAGAGCTGATAAATAGAAGAAGATCGATGTGTGGATAAAATCGCCTAACAAGAAAATATTTAAACAATGCTATTTTATTGAGAGGATATGCGCGCATCGACAATATTCATCCTTGCAATGCTTGTCATACTTGCAGGCGTCGGGATATTCATGGCGCTGAAGCAGCGAGAGGCGAATGCCTGGGTCATCGCTGAGAACGGCAAAGAGAAAGTGAACGTCCCTTCAATAACTGGGGGCGAGGCATATGTCGATCCTGCTCAGAACCAGCAGTACGACAGCATAGGCACAGTGTTCTCTTTCGACGGATGGTATAAAGGACAGTCATTCTTCAGGGAATTCAAGGACGAGAGCGGAAAAACGCTTATGCGCATCACTTCAGAACTGACTCCAGGAGATGGAGTGCCTGAAGGGTACATCGTGCATGCTGTCGAGGACAGCAAGCCGCGAGTGTATATCTTCGTGGATGATGACTGGAAAGAGAAGATCCCTTCAAGGATATACTGGGGGAGGAGTTACGAGAAAGAGAAAGATCTCGCATTCACTGAATTCAAGAATGGCATATTCATGGACAGCATCGATGACGATCCCGAAAGGTTTGAGGACGGGTACAGTACCCATTACGGCGGGATATGGGTCGGAGACCTGCAGGAGACTCCGACAAGCACTTTGATGACGTCGAAGTGAGAGATCGCAAGAGAGAATTCGTCATCTTTCTATTTATTCCTTGACGTTATCCAATCAAAGCATGCGCCGATATTAGGATTATGCTCAGGCCAATCACCGCATTTCTCTATTATCAAAGAGGTTGCAAGGCTTGCGGCGTCAGCGACTCCAGCAGTTATCACCAATCCTGCAGGCGCTCCAGCACCCCCTGAAAGCCCAGTCACAGCAAGACCTCCAGCTATCCCGACAACATCCGCTACTGTCCCAAGTGCCTGAAGACTAAAGCTTACATCAGCGTAGCAATAATTCTTTCCGGAATTGTAATCTGCATAATTAACCCTCGAAGGGTTAACGGTTATGCACTGAGGAGTCAGAGTTATATCAGTAATTCCTTTATCGCTTACTGTCGGGCCTGAATTGGAAATGTCAAGCTTACTAGAAAATATCTTTACGACAGCGTCCTTATTCTTCACTTTTTCAATAGGGATCTCTGTCGTTGTCAGCGCTACCTGCCTGGCAGCATAATCCATGAATCCGCTGAGGAAGAAGTCGTACTTCGCGATATCCTCAAAATTGCCTCCTTGAGATCGCATCTTTACAGATACTTCTGTCTGCTGGTCAAGCCATGAATCCCAAGAATCAGTTGATTTCCAGCTTGCGGCGAAATATTTACCTCGAAGGAACTTTAACCAACCATCATAATCATCAGAAAGATCGCTATTAGGATAAGAATGAATTATTGTTGAAGCGCATTCATCCTCATTAGCAAAACCATCGAGCGCGTAAAGGAACATGCGGGCATACGCTCCAGGAAGCCATAATTCAGGAAGACTGTTAACAGAACATTTGAAAAAGAAAGGTTCAATATCTCCAGGAACATGTTTCTCCCTGAAATCCACCAAGCCATCAATAAATTCAGAGAAACATGAATTCTTTCCAGAAATAACAGAATTCGATCTGATATCAGCACCTATTGATTTCAAGATGTTAGATACCTGTCCAACGATTATATCGTCTTGCTGTTCTATAAATATTTGCCGTTCATGAATATTTTTAACTAATACGTTTACATCTGTAATAGTAAGAAAATCTTCTCTGCACATCCCATAAGAAGAATAAGGTTCTTCGGGATATGATGTGGGGGTTGATACTGGAAACACTTCGAGAATGCGATAATAAAATGCAGAAATATCATAATCACCATAAGCATCATACTTGAATTTCAACGCTAGCTTGTGCAGGTCAGGATCTGAATAGATGAAATCATTGATCTTTTCACTGCCGCTCTCAGAGAAAAGTGCTGATACTGTGCCAGCGAACCAGGAACCACCAGGATTCACTCCATCATTGATGAACTTCCCTTTCTCTTCTGGATTGTAACTATCCCACCAATATTTCCTATATGTCCCTAAATTGCCGCCTTCGACATCTTCTGGCTTCAGATCACGCATAGGCTGCTTGTAAACCTTTCCATCAGAGCCTGTGAATACGAGCAATTGCTCGCCGTCAATGACTTCATCGCTGCAATGCGCAAGCGTGATGGAGTAGTCAGTCTTGCAGGGGCTTGCCGCATAAAATGTGACTGGGGCTCCGCTATCGCGGTACATGCTAGCCGCGAGACTTCCTGAAGACTTCAGAGGGAAACGTGTCGGTTCATCAGCGATCACTCCAGTAGCTGTCGAAGGAGTCTTCAACGCGAGAATGTTCTCTCCGGCAGGAAGATATTTCTGGTTCTCAGCGTCCATGCTTGCGGCAAGATAGCCGACAGCGAAAAGAATAGGGTATTTATGCCTCCATACCGCAGCCGCGCAAGGCTTGTTAAGGAAGTAAAACGCCCCTAATCCTGCAACTGCCCCTCCAACATCAGTATCAGTTATCTGTTGTCCTGCAACTGCTGCCGCAGGTATCGCAACGCATCCGGCAAATTGATACGCTTTCTTGTACGCGCTTGCTTTATCAGTGCCTAATGCCTGATCAAAGAATCCCGCGCCTAAAGTTCTTCCGATACCTCTTAATTCTCCGGAATCTTTTGCAGTGTCAAAAATACCGCTTATTGCGCTGTCCAGTCTTCCGCTAATGAAAAGCTCTTCCAGCTCTTTAGCTTTTTCCTTGTTCCCTGCAAGCGCATCCCACATGACCGCGCCAGTCTTCTCATCAATGAATGTCTTAGCTACTTCATCTGATCTCTCAATCATCTTTTCAAACATTTTAGGGTTTGTCTTCTTGAGCTTAGTCATCTTGTTCAATGCTGTGCCCATCCCTTTCTCGAATTCTTCGCTATCCTTAGCCAATGCTGAGAACATCTTGCGGAATCCTGCCTTGCGCATCAGTAGAAGGACTTGTGCCTCATTCAATTTCTCTGCTGCGCCATAAAGCGCGCGCTCATCAATGCTGCCTTCTATGCGCGCCATCAAGTTATCGATATTGACAACTTCATCTGAGGGGATATCATCTATTGATTTCTGGATTGAAGCTATAGTCTCATCGCCGCTATCCTTGAAAACTTCAGCTATCTTTGATTTGAGCGCGGCCTTGCCAGCATCATCAAGCTTTCCAGAGACAGAAATGACATTTCCACTAATGTCGGAAATAGGTGGAGTTGCATCAGTAAGCGCACTAATGATAGTTTTGCGCCGTATTATCCCAGAAGCATCAATAGAAACTTCTTCTCCCCCTTTCAGCAGCTGGAAAAGCTCTGTCCTTGCCTTCGCGACATTGCCTGCGACCAATTCGGCGGCTGCGATTGCTGGCTTCCCTTTGATTGAGCGCACAGCCAGAGCCATCGCTTCAATCGCTTCAACATCTTTGCCTGATTTCTTAAGCTTGTCAAGAAGCTTGAATATCTTTTTATCATTCTCAACGGCTTTAGCCGCGTCTCCGAGATCTGAGGCGATCTTCGATGCCTTTGCCAGCTTTGCGGCTTTATTGATGGGATTAGTGAGGTCTGAAATCAATTTAGTTGTCCATTTGAACGGCTTGACTGCCGCGAACGCGACACTCACTCCCTGGACTATGAGTCCGACCTTGTAGAAAGAGGTCATCTCTTTCTGCCAGAAGATATCCTCTCCTTGAGGGAATGATTCATAATACGCTATCCATTGCGGATCTCCATGGATAAGAAGGAATTCCGCCCATCCCTCAACTGCCCCTGAAGGAACTTCCTGCGGGAGCTCGAAAGAGTTCACATTGCATTTAACTCTGCCTGATGTCTCCTCGCACTGCACACAGGATTGTCCATATTGTCTTCCTGAACATGTTGCTGCTAACGCAAACCCTGTCATGAAAGAGACAACCTTGCCTGTCGCGGGAGCACCAGCGTCTGAAGGCTCGCCAGTCTGCTGAACTGGCGCATCTCCTGGCTCGCAGGCAGAGTATGAATCGATCTTTCCTGAAGCGATTATGCTCATCGCGCACTGCAATGCTTTCATTGAATCAGTAGCTATCTTGTTCTCTCCTGTCGCTGCTGGCGTCTTGTAAAGGATGAATTTCCCTCCAGGGAAGAATTTATCAGAGATTCCAAAGAACTTGTCGCTCAATTCTCCGCTTCTCGGGAAGATTCCGACAAGTATGAGTATGAGCACGAACACAAGGATCGCTATGCCGACCAGTGCGGATATCGCAATAGTGGCTTTGCGAGAGCTCATCCAAACACCCCTTCGAAGAAGAAGAATATCCTTCCGAAGAATGCCTGCGCCTTTCCGCTGATGATGAGCCAGGCGAGGATGACCAGGATCGCGATTATCAACGCGAGTATGACTCCATTGCCGCTCCCTTCTTCTCCTTTGCGCGAACGAAACAAACGATCCATGATTCACCTCAATTAGCTAACTGCGTGCAGGTCTTGACGACTTCATCATACGGGATGAGCAGCACTCTGTCGACAGGCTTGCTCTTACCTTCCTTGCCCATGATCTCAAAGTTTATTCCAAAAAGTTCAGCTAAGTCCTGGCTGTAGATCACTGCGTTCTGCGCGGCTGATGTGGTCTTAAGAACATTTATCCTCGCGAAGACCACAGCGTAAGGCCTGTCTTTCTTTGCGTCATACTTCCAGGAAGGGGTGTACAATTCAGGATTCACATCATTATCGAAAAGGAATTCGTAAAGGGACATGCGCTCTCCAGAGACTTCTGAAAGCACTTGAGGATTGGGATGAGGAGTATTCTTCAGGTAAGTATCGAGCGTGAACGGATCATTTCCTTGCGGGTCCGAAGAGCTATCAACTGAGAAGTCCTCATCGAACTTTATGCGCGAGCAGATGATGCAATTGACTGGAGGGCCTTTGTATCCGGGAATCACTGATCTTGCTGTGGCTAACCAACCCTCCCAAGCTGACTGATCGGGCTCTGGAGATCCTTCTTCGCCTAACTTCAAAGGAACCCACCAATCAGAGAAGAGATCAAGTCTTCCCCGCCCGGTCTTCTCCCAGCAGTCCTTGAGCTCTTTGCCCATGACTTCATTAAGCCTGAATTGCTCGATCCTCCCCCCTTCAGCGTCTTTCACTTTATCAAAGAATCCAGGATTAGTCCGATAGACATTCTCGATATTCGGATCTCCATTGATAGGTTTCTGTGCTTTAGACTTCGAGACTTGGACAAGCTCAACAGGGCATTTATACTCATAAGTGCGGACTCCCCCGAACTTGACACTGCTCTCTATCACTGCGGAGATAGCGCACAACTGGCGCTCTGCGCCGCTGCTGATTATACCCAAAGTCCTTCCTGTGACGTATAAGAGGATGAATACCGCTATAAGTGTTATGACAAGGACTGCCAGCGTGCTTGCGAGTATCGCTTTCTTTCTCATTGTAGACCTAAAGGTTTTGCTATGCGGTTGTAATAGAAATAAATAAGCATGACTAAGACTATGACCCCTAGGAGTATCCAGAACCCTTCTTTCAGCAATTTTTCCAGAGGAGTAGTCGCTATCTGCCCTCTTTTGTCCATGAGCGCGTGGAAGCTGCAGGTTTTTAAAAGGTTTTCGGTGCGCTGCGACGGAGAATGTCATTAAACCGCTTCAGGCTGCCTTAGCGCCTATGCTTTCAGCGGTTACGCAACATTTCTTAGAATCAACCTTGCCGCCATCATCGCAGTCAGTGCTCTGCACTGTCTGGCCTAGGACACACTCGCCGTTAACGATGTCTGTTCCTGACTTGCACTCGCCTCCAACACTGCCGCAGGATCTAAGGCTGCGGGCGAACACTCCGCTCCTCACGCTGAAGATGATGGCTATGACTATGAGCACGAGAAGGCATAATGCTATGACTACCATCATTTCAGGAGACAATCCCTGAGCTTTTTTTGAGGCCATAAGGAAAAGAAATTAAGGGAAAGAATGAAAAAGATCATGGAGTGGCAGTATTTATGCCGATGCAGCAAGTGTCTTCAGCAGGAATAACCGCTGGACATTTATACCCGACATCTGCGCGCTCAAACTGACCGCATTCAGATGCAGCAGCAACACATCTTCCGCCTGCGACCGTGCAATCGCCAGTCTTTGCAGCGAATATCCCTATCCTTCCAGTGAACACTAACGCAAGAACTATCAATACGAGCAGCGCAAGTACCGCGACTACAACGACTGTGATCGTAAGATCCGCCTTCTTATCCATCATCTTCACCTCATTTGAACGACTATGACTGTTTCCTCTCTGAAACTCGATTCTCTGAGTATAACACCCTCACAAGATTGACAATGTTTATAAATATTGCGGTAACTTCAACAAAACTTCTTCATCTTCTGCCTACAGGGGTGAATATCTCAAGCATGACTGTCATTGTGCTCCCTCCGCCTGTAGGGATGTATAGGAAGCCTGGCTTCTCTCTCACTAGCAAAGAAATCCCGATCTGATCCTCATCTACCTCATTAACTGATGTTCCTTCTTCAGCAGTCATGTCATTTGATATGCTGAGAATCGTAACGCCATCCTCGATATCTCCCCCGAAGATCCTGAACCTGTAAGGCTTTTTCTGGCTTGCGAGAGTCTGCTCAAGAATGCTTGTCAGTGAGGGCTCAAGGTATGCACTGTCGCAGAGATTTGTGCCCTCTCTCCAGTCCTTTATCTCATCAGTGATCGTCAGCGCAGGGCATCTTGACCTTGTCTCTGCGAGAGCGTTGAGCAAGTCCTGCGACTGGTGGCTCTGCACGAATGACTGCACTATAGGCTTTGAAGGCTGCATCGCAGCCCTGAGTCCGAGAACCATGCCTATGACCAGCAATATGACTATGACTGCTATGCCAAAAACTTCTGTCTGGGCTTTGCGCGAAGCGAACAACCCATAATTTTTAGCTGTTTCTTGGGCCATATTTGTACACAGTTATCGTCATTATCCCTAAAGAGTATTCATTGTAGGGGCGCTCAGAGTCCTTTATAGATATCGGGATCTGCGCCTGCTCCTGACTGATTATCTCTTCATTGATATCAAAAGGAGTGGCTTCAGCTATCATCACTTCCGCTTCTTCATCAGGGAATATGACTTTGAATGAAAGATCAGTCTCCACTCCGAACTCTTTAGCGTAGAAAAGCTTCATGTCAGTGTTTAACTGCTCATTGAGCAGCTCTGCCAAAGCCGCGGCCTTGTACCTATCGATGCAGTTCTCTTTCCTCAGATTATGGTCGGTGCAGGCCAGCTCTGGAAGGAATAATGCGTTCTGCATTATCTTGACAGCGTCAGTCTCGAAACGCTCCTGCACTTGCTGTCTTATTGAAGACTTGCCGAGCGCGCCATAGAAAATGAGCGAGAGCGCGAGAAGGATGAAGAATATCACCAACACCATTATCGTCTCCATCTGCTTCATCTGCGCGCGCCTGCCGCGCAGGAATGTCAATCTTGCAGCATTATTTTCTCGCATAGAGTCTCCTTGATAAGATTGTCCCATCAGTACAGCCTCGCGCAAGACGCAAGCGTCGCCTGATCATTATGATTATTAAGATCATTGACTGCGGAGATGACTCCTGCGCTCTCTCCGGATCCTTCAGTTACGCTGATGACTTCTTCACTGATGGTCATGAATGGCTCAGAGCCATGATACGCTGCGCATAAATCATTCCGAGTTCCTGAATAATACGCTTCAAGATTCGCAGACCGCACAGCGTTGATGCTCGCGACAAACGCTAATCTCTGCGCTGCGTTCTTCATA
>Ga0209542_10014004_pt1 | contig 13709 bp, 14 predicted proteins | sample RifCSPhighO2_01_FD_184028 | JGI IMG/M metagenome (GOLD analysis project Ga0209542, IMG submission 184028) | Soil microbial communities from Rifle, Colorado - Rifle CSP2_plank highO2_0.1 (SPAdes) (version 2) | ecosystem: Environmental > Terrestrial > Deep subsurface > Rock core/Sediment ...
ATTGAATTTGTAAACCTCAAACATGTCCTGGTTCGCTGTGTTTATGTAAGACGTGAGGAAGCCGACACGCAGATTCGGCGAGAGGATTCCTATCGCCCGCTTGTTTGACGACCAAAGAATGAGCGACATCAAAAGCTGCTTCTCATCGTCACCGTAGCCGTCTTCAGAGAAATCGGCAACCCATCCCGCCCTGCCGACAGAGGTCCGATTCAAAATTACAACAGGAAAATTTCCCGGAGAGGTCCGCACAAGTATCTTGCCGTCGTCCCCGTCGCGGGGAGCAACATTCAGCACGCTCGTGCCTGCAAAATTTCCAAAATCATCAAACGTGAAGTTTGCCCGGAAAGAAACGCCAATCTTTCTCGTGCCGTCGATGTAGCTGAGAGTGAAGTTGTATGAAGCGATGTTGGTGAGGTTGAAACTGTCGTCAGGCAAAAGGTTCGTGTCGGCCAGACCGTTTGCGTCTGTGTCGAAATAAACTGACGGCGCGCCGGCTGAAGAAACGCAGTCCCAGAACTTGAATGAGGTTTTGCTGAAAGTCATGTTACCCTGAGTGAAGTTGGCGCAGTTGCTAGGAGGAATTGGAATGTCGCTCGGCACTGATGATGTCGTGTTTGGAATTGTTTTGAGCGGGAAGGGAATGTGATAGAAGAATTTGTAGGGGCTGTAAATGATGTCGCTGGCGTTCGACGGAGACCTTGTGAATTTGTCCGACAGCTCGTCGCTCGCCGCGATGCCGCTTGCCTGCAGACCGAAAATTTCTCGCTGCGTGTTGTCATTGTTGACTTGGTTTATGTCGCTGAAGTCCATTATTTCCACCACGCCGCTGCCGCCGGCGAGAAAGCTCTTGATGTTCTGCGCGTAGGGGTTCAGATTTTTGTATCCCCATATGAGAAGGACGTCCGCTGGCTGGTTGATGACATCGAGGTTTGATTTCGGAATTAAAACCTGAACTTCCCGGCCGTTGAACCTGAGCCCGGAGAAAAATTCTGACAGTGCGGAGATCTGCTGCTCGGTGCAATTGCACGCTATCGTCAGCTGGCTCTTAATCGTTCCGTCGACTTCCGATGAGCCAATCAGGTTGGTTTTGTTTGTCGGCAGCGTGTCGTCAAGATATTTCTGCAAGCTGTTCGCGCTGAAGGAGAAGTTGTAGAGCTTGCCGATGCGGTCGACAGTAAGGATTGTGTCGCGGCCCAGAAGGACGACGTAAGCCTCGTTCCACCTGCTTCTGTAAACGAATCCTGGAAAGAAGATGCTGAATGCTATGAAAAGAATTATTACAACAGTTATCATTTCGACAAGATTTATTACAGCTTTCTTCCTTGCTTTAATTTTTATTTTTGTATTAATTCAAATCACCTGAAGCATCAGCTCTGCGAAATGCGTGGAGTTAATCGCGGCGAAGCGCCTTATCGTTGTGTTGATCAATCTGACAGATGGGTTTACAGGAACACAATTATAGACACTCACTGGCAGGCCTGTGTTGCTGTTGAAAATCGTGATCGATATGGAGAAATCATTTTCTGAACCCATCCAGTTCTTCACGTTGGCATAGCTGCCCGAGCATTGTGTCCGAAGCTGCGCAATTTTTGATTCTGAAATTAAATTTGTTACATTTCTTGTCTCGTCGCTCAGGCCAATTCTTCTTGTTGCGCCTATATTGACATGCCAATTGATTGGAAAGCCGGGATCATTTATCAGAAGTTCGGATAGTTGATAGGCTTCCCCTCTCACTCGTTCATTTCTTATCTGGCCCAGATAGGCTGGCAGGAAGTTGACAAGCTGAAAAGAAAAATATCCAATGAATGCAATAAACACGACGACTGCGACAAGATATTCTGCAAAACTAATCTGGCCCTTTCCTATTCTTTTCGATTTTTTGCCTTCGCTCATTGTCTCTTAAAAATATATTGGTTAGACGCCTAAAAGATTGACGAACTTGAGAATAAGCATTGTTCCGATGACACCTGAGGTCATGATGGCGCTGTGCTTCAGCCCAGCCGTGATGGAATTCTCGCTTATCTGACCTGCGACGAGACCGGCTGAAAGCGAAACTATGACTGACATGAAGAAAAATAGAGACGTGTAGTATGCACCGATTGTGGTAGGGTCGATGAGGAAAACATATTTGGCGGGTATTGAGTACAAGTCGCAAATTGTTCCTTCAATTCCAATTGGATTCAGGCATGGATTGCTGAGTCCGAGGACTTCGGCCGCGCCTGGCGTCTGGGCGACCTGAAAAACGGGAATGAGAAGCTTGTTTATCGAGGCGAGTATGCCAACAAAAATGAAGGCGACCGCATACATCAAAATTACGTACTGGTTGAGCAGGCTGTGCTTCTCTTTCTCTGCCTCGTCGAGCTGCGTCAAATTTTCTGCGACTGAATCGAGCGTCGATACGACGTCCCCGCCTGTCAAATACGACTCGCGAACTGTTTTCAGCGAGGAAAAAAGGCGCTTGCTGCTCTTCACGCGTTCGGTGAACTGATCCAGAACTTTATTGACAGGCATTCCCCAAGAGATCTGGTTCGCCATCTTCCTAACTTCCTTTGACAAACGGCCGTAATCGATTTTGCTGTTCGCTGCGATGGCTTGATGAAAGGGCATGCCTGAATGGATTGCCTCGACAACGTCACGCAAAAACAGCGGGAACTTCTCTTCAATCTCCTTTATTGTCCTGAATTTTTCGTAACGGAAAAGAATAAGTGGCACTGCGATGAGAAAAATTCCGAGGATTATCCCATTTCCTATGACACCTGCATTTCCCGTAAAATAGCCAGCGCCAATAGTAATCGACGTTATTATCACAGATATGACAACGATTTTTTTTTCTGGAGATAGATTCAGTTCAAAGTTATTTCCAGTTCTCGCTTTCGCATTTAACTTCAACTTCATTCACCTCCAGGGGTTATCGATTTGATCAGCAGAATGAAAACTGCTGAGACCATAGGCAGGAAAACGAAAATGAGAAAGAACTGGAGGAAGATTACATTTCCTGCTCCTCCGCCTATTCCTGAGAGTATCGAAGTCAGCACGACGAAGAATATGGCGCCCAGGACAATTGCCGTGAGATAGACCTCGACGAAGATTGTCAGCTGGTGCGAAAATTCGTAAAGTTTTCTCCTGTATTCCAGCATGAAACTCTTGGCCTTTTCGGAAATGTAAATCCCCAAATCCCCGCCGGATCTGCTCGTCGAAAGAATGCCGTAAAGGAGTTCCTTCAGCAGTTTTGAAGGCGTCCTCTCAACCGCTTTCTCGAGTGCTGTGTTGACATCGATTCCGAAAAGTCTTATCTCGTTCTGAATTCTTCCAATCTCCTCTGCAAGCTCACCTCTCGCGGCGAACTTAGCAAAAATTTCGAAAACTTTGTGGAGTGGGAGTTTCGAGCTGGCAATGGTTGCCAGATAAAGCGAGGCAAACGGCAAGACGTCGTCGATATTTTTGGCTCGGCTTCTTATCAAAACTTTCGGATAGTTTACGTAGGAGAGGAAGAAAATTGTTGTGAGGAAAAAGGATACAGTGAAGGAAGTTATGAAGCCGAAAAGGAAGTTGCTGAAAATAAGAGAGAAAATGAAAGAAAGAAGTGGTAGTTCGATTAGAAAAATCAAGAATGAAAGGAATATTCCGCTAGCAATGTATTCTTGTACGGACATTTTTATTGCCGCGCGTTTCAGGTCCGGCTTGAGGTTGGAAAAATACGGAGTCATTACATCTGTCATAGGGTGAAAAAATCTCATTGCAATTTTGACATAGTCGCTCATAAATCTCACATCTTGTCGCATCTGGAAAAATTATTGGAATTATTTTTTTGCAATTTTTTATCGCATCGTGCTTGTTATGCTGGCTATCACTCTTTCCGGAAAGCTGTAATAATAATTAACGACAGCGTTGACGTCGGTGTATTCTGTCAGGTTCCTCTGTCTCATCCATTCCAAAATCATCATCCTTCTCTCCAGCTCGTCGGTAATCTCCTTCTCTGTCATCCCGCTCTCTTCCGCAATCTCCTTCAGCACGATGCTGCTTCCTTCGATGACAAACGTGTCGCTGATCGGGTCCCATCTGAACACCTGGTTTGTCAGCGGCTGCTTCGTTTCCGGATCCACTGCAATTACCTCCAGCACCTCGTTCACACGTCGCACCTGCCTGTCATGATAGCGGGTTCCGATGAGGAAAAGTATTATGTCTGCGCTTGTTATCAGATTTGGAGGAAGGCTGATAGGCGGAGTAGTCAGCCTGTCAATGAGTTTGCTCATGTTCTCTGCATGAATTGTCGACAATGACGGGTGACCTGTCGCCATTTCCTGGAACAACACGTAAGCTTCAGGGCCTCTGACCTCGCCTACAATAATGTAGTCAGGTCGCTGTCTCAGGCTTTCCTTGAGCAAGTCGAAAAGGTCGACCTCGCCGAACTTTCTTTCCCGCTCGCCGCCGATTGCAGAACGCGCGACCTGAGGGACCCAGTGCGGATGCGGCAGCTTCAGCTCAGGCGTATCCTCGATGCTGACAATCTTTTTTTCTGGCCGGATGAAGAGCGATAGGACGTTGAGAAGAGAAGTTTTTCCAGATGCTGTTCCTCCTGAAACGAGAATGCTTTTGCCGAAGTCAACCGCCAGCCACAAAAATGCGAGAGTCTTTATGTCGATCGTCCCGTAGTTGAGCAGATGTATCGGCGTCAGCGGCTTCTCGGTGAACTTCCGAATCGTGAAGTTGCTGCCGCGGCGCGCGATGTCTGTGGCCAGCGTTGCCTGAACACGCGAACCGTCGGGGAGGGAACCGCTGAGAAGAGGGGAGGCGACTGAAATTGATTTGTTCGCAACCTGCGCAAGCCGGACGACAAAGGAGTCGAGCTCCTCCGAGTCATGATACGCAACATTTGTCATGACTGAGCCGATCTGCGGGTTGCGGTGGAAAACGAAAATCGGAATGTCAAGCCCGTCGCAGCTAACATCTTCTATCTGCTCGTCCTGCATCAGCGGCTCGATTCTTCCCAGTCCGATGAATTCTCTCTCCATGTAGTAGTGCAATATTTCCTTTTCTTCGTCACCCAAACTGAAGCCGTAATAGCCGATGATGTCGCTCACCTGCTGCCTGATGTAACTCTTCGCCTCGAACGTCCTCATCTGCGAAAATTCGATGTCAAGCTTCTGCTCGAGCAGTTCCTTGATCTTCATCATGATTTCTCTCATCTTCGCGGACATCGGCGGCTCGACCACCTGGTAAACGTATTTGTTCAGCTTCTGGTCGAAGAAAATCCTTGCCCACGCGTAAATTTTTTCTCCCTTCTTCGGCCGTTTCGGAATCAAAGGATATGCAAGCTGTATCCCCATGCGCTGGCCGGTAGTCTCAAGCTTTCCGACATGGACTTCTCTCGGCACGAACTGCGGGATCTTCAATCCCTTCACATGAATTCTTCTCGGCCTCAATTCAGAAATGTCGTACTCTGTTTCCTCGGTAACAATTCTGTGCGTTGTGGTTCTTTCCTCGTCGATTTTGACTGGGACATGTATGGGCTGGATGATCGGTTGAATAGGAACTTGTATGGGGCCGACTACTTGCACAAGCATGGGCAGTGGCTGAATCTGCGCAATGACGACTTGCTTTTCTCCCTCTCCGCCCACTTCCTGCGGCATCATCAGCGTTTTCATGTAGCCTTTTCTTGCCTTTTGCACAAATGTTCTCAGCAGTGCCATAATCAACCTCGTCGTAGTTTTGCTTTTTTCAACTTATTCCTATTTTATTTTGCGTTTTGTTAAATGTTAAAGTTATTGGTCTGCTGGAAGCAACAAGGCCGTCAGTTTGGTAGGTTTCATTGAGGTTGTGGGCGGAAGTGACGAAGTTTATCCTTTTTATGAGAGGCACAGTCACGTTGACTCCGTAGCTTCCGAAGCTGATCTCGAAGAACTGCCCGGCGGTTGTGTTGGAAGTTTTGACCGTTATGTTGACGTAGTCACACTGCTTGCAAGAGTTGGCGGCTGTCAGAGCCAGCGAGGAGAAGTATGTGTTGTAGAGTTTCAAGCTCTCGCGCGTGACGTCGTCCTTGAAGATGTCGGACTGGAGACGGAAGAACTGGCTGACGCTGACGAAAATCGTAAAGCCGATTATGAAAAACATGACGAATTGCAGAATTAGCGACTGGCCTTTCGGCATTTTCGATCTTTTCGACATCCTAGAAGCTTTGAAATATTCTTTGAAATTTTTCATCCTCTATCCAAGAAGAATTTTCACTTCTGTGATAATTAACGTTTTGCCGCTGCCGACGTCCTGAGAGTAGACATTTCCGCGAGAGATGCGAAGTGATTTGCTTGTAGAAGTCGTCAGCCCGGACAGAGTTGGAAACAGCTCGATTTTGAATCCTCTCTGCGCAGACTCGTCAAGCTCCCTGAACTGCACCCTATAAGTGATGTTGTAGCCGCCCGCGACGCTGTCAGCACGCACGCATGCGATGTAAGGATCGCTACCCAACGTCGCCGTACCGGCAGGACATGACTCAGCGCCGCTAAGCGCTATCCATCCCTCGTTCGCGCCGGTGTTTGAGACACGACTGAAAAAAGAAAAGTGAAGAGAGTTATTTTCGAAATCATATCCGCTCACGCAGCCGCTCACGCCGGCATCGTTGCATGGATGCAGCACCCAGATGCCGTTGACGTCCACAGCAAGCGTCTCCTCTCCGCCGTTCCTGGCAATGGACTCGATTTTCTTCACAAGAGAGTTGACGTTGTCCTCGTTGAAGTAGCTGAACGTTCGGTCGACAAGCGCGCTGTCCTGGCGTTTTTGAATTAGCGGCAGTCCCCATGTGTAAGCCGTCCCCACAAGTCCTATCGCAATGACAATTATTATCACGGCAGAAACAATGTCGGCCTGTCCTTTCTCTTTCGAATAAACTTTCGAATAGACTTTCATAAAATAATTTTACTCAGGATTAGTATTAAGTTTAATCAAGGTCAAGCAAATTACGGCCAAGCAAGGTTAGGTTGAGTAAGGGTTGCGTAAGGGTTAAGTAAGGTTCGATTTTGATTTTTCTAGCTCTTGATAGGAGCTGGCTGCGAAGGAGAATTAGAAGGTGGCATAGGCTTTCGCAATGTCGGCGGCAGCATCGTTCCCCTGTTCCTCAGCTTGTTGTCCATTTCCTCAAGCACGTTCAGCAGCGCCTGGTTGTTCTCCACGATCTTCTTGTTCGTGTCGATAAGCACGTCGAGCCTTTTCGCCAGTGGTTGCATTCCCTCTGCAATCGCCTGCCCGCTGGCTGTCATTCCTGTCTGCTCTTCAGTCGCGGCTGCTTTTATGTACGACAAAAGTTCTTTCATTTTGTCAACAAGCTCCTCGATGCGTGCTGGCAATCTTGACAGCTCTATGCGCAACGCGTCATTCGCTTTTGCCAGCTCGTCAACCAGCTGCTGGTTCATTCGTATTATGTCAACCATTTCCCTGTAAAACTCTTTCACGTCAAAAGTAGCGTGGCTTTTTTCCAAGTCGTCTATTCTTTTTTCCATTCGCCTCAAAGGAGAAATAGGGACTAGTTCAAACTCTTCATGGTGGTCATGGTGGTGTTCATGCTCTTCTTTTTCGTCACGCTTAACTTTCTGCAATTCAACGGCCATTCACAAACCTACCTATTAAAATAGTTAGTTTAATAGCTACTTATTAATTCTGGGAAAGAGTAAATAAAAGTTTAATCTAAGTGAGTAAGTGAGTAAACATTTAACCTAAGTGAGTAAACGTGAGCATATGCCAACAGAACAATCAGCAGGAGCTGTAATTTTTCGATACGAGGACGGCAAAATACTATACTTGCTCCTTCGACGCGGGCCAACATATTGGGACTTACCAAAAGGAAATATAGACAAAGGAGAGGACGAACAGACGACAGCCGAAAGGGAAATAAAAGAAGAAACTGGAATTGAAGATGCAAAAATATTGCCAAACTTCAAAGAAAAAATAAGCTATTTTTACAAGCTCAAAGGCCAGACAATTTACAAGGAAGTCGTTTTCTTTCTTGCAGAGACAAAAAGCAGCGACGTGAAAATTTCTAAGGAGCATGATGATTTTGGCTGGTTTGAATATGAAGAAGCTCTTGCAAAAGTAAAGTCAAAAGAAATTATCCAAAAGGCGAACGAATTTCTGAAATCGAGCAAGTCAAAAAATTTGAAAGAATTTTTGTAAAAATGCGGGAGGTGGGATTTGAACTCAAGAAATCAAGAAAATTTATTCGCCCATGTCTTCGGCGCCTGGCATTCCACCAGCAGGTCCGCCTCTTGAGAGCTTGCTAGCGGATATGACGTCGTCAATTCGCAAAATCATCTCAGCAGCTTCCGCGGCAGATTTTATGGCCTGTGTCTTAACCTTCAGCGGTTCTACGACTCCCATGAGCAGCGCGTCAGCCACGCTTCCGTTCCCCAAATTGACTCCGAAAGTCACCTTGCCTTGGTCGTGTGCGGCGCGAAGCTCGACAAGTATGTCGATTGGATCTAGACCGCCGTTCTCAGCTAGCGCACGAGGTATGACTTCAAGCGCGTCGGCAAATGCTCGTATTGCGAGTTGCTCACGCCCGGAAAACTTCTCTGCAAATTTTCTCAGTTTGTTTGCAGCTTCTGCTTCAGGACTTCCCGCGCCTGGCACTATCTTGCCGAGCTCGAGAGACGAAGCGACCGCGCCTATCGCGTCTTCAATGCTTCTGTCAATCTCGTCAACAACATGGTCAGTCGAACCGCGAACAAGGATTGTCACGGCCTTTGGATTTTTGCATTCTCTAACAAATGTCATCGATTCTCCGCCAATTTTTCTTTCCTCAACAAGCTTTGCATAACCCAAATCCTCTCCTGCAAGATCTTCCAAGTTCGAAACAACACGCCCGCCTGTTGCCTTTGCAAGCAGTTCCATGTCGCTCTTCTTTACACGCCGCGCGGCGAGAATTCCCTTCTTTGCCATGTAGTGCTGTGCAACGTCGTCAATCCCTTTCTGGCACAACACGACGTTTGCTCCGACGGTCACAATTTTTTCAGCCATTCCTTTCAACATTTTCTGCTCGGTTTCTAGAAATGCCTGCATCTGTTCTGGCGACGTGATGCGAATTTCTGCGTCTGTCTCTGTCTCTTTTACTTCAAGTGCTACATCCAAAAGCGCTATCTTAGCATTTTCAATTTTCTTTGGCATGCCTGGATGAACTACTTCCTTGTCAACAACAATTCCTCTTATCAACTCAGTCTCTTCAGCAGCTCCGCCATGCTTCTTCTCGCGCTTTATGTCATCAGTATCAATAACAATCTTCCCGTCTTCATTCTGCGCAACTTCCTTTATTGCGTTCACCACGATGTCAGCAAGAAACGGCGAACTTTTCTCGACGCTTTTTCCGCTCATGCTCGTCAATGCAATCTTTTTCAGTGTTTCCGTTTCAGAAATGTCAATCGGCTTTGCAATCTGTTCCATAATTGCCAACGCTTCATCCTTTGCCAATTTAAAACCTCTCGTGATAACAGTTGGATGAATTTCCTGCTCAAGAAGCTCCTCAGCCTTTTTCAGCAACTCCCCTGCCAGCACAACGCTTGTGGTCGTCCCGTCGCCGACTTCCTCGTTCTGCGTCTTGGCAACCTCGACCATCATCTTTGCCGCTGGGTGCTCTATCTCCATTTCCTCCAAAATTGTTACTCCGTCGTTAGTTATGACAATGTCTCCAATAGAATCGACGAGCATCTTGTCCATTCCCTTCGGACCTAGTGTCGTTCGCACGGCATCTGCCACAGCCTTTGCAGCCGCGATGTTATTGCGCTGGGCGTCCTTGCCCATCGTCCTAAAACTGCCTTCTGGCAAAATAAGAATAGGCTGTCCGCCCAAATTTCCCATCATAGCTTGTGCCATTTCCATCCCTCAAACTTTTCTTTCAAAATACTAATGTGTATGTAGGTATACAAATATTTAAGCTTTTTCCTTGATGCGTTTCGTCAGCTCTTTAGACGTCACTATGTCTTGCAGCTCGCTTTCAAGCAGAACAGGTACTCCTCCAATATTTTCTTCTCGTGACTTTTTAGCCACAAACAATGCTTTTGCTGACAAAACAGAAGACAACTTTTTCATTTGTTTAACGTCTTTTATTGCAGAAGTATCAGACGCGAGATTAGTTGTTAGCGAGAAACTTTCTTTTCCAACAATTTCAAAAGGAGCCGCATGCACGGCTGAGTTGTCTATTCCTATTCTGTTAAAATGTTTCGACACAGTTTTCTGAAAATCATTTTTCGGTCGCAAATAAGTTGGCTTCATTACTTTCTTCATTTCGTAATTTTTCGCAAGCTGAATGTTCAGAGCTTTTTCCAATTTTTCCACCGTTTCGGCACTGGGATTCTTTCTCCTCTTCTCTATTTCGTACAAGGCTTTCTTCGATATACCAATCAAGTCAGACAATTCTTGAAGTGAAAAACCAGCGTGTTCTCTTTTTTCTCTAAGCGCTGCTGTGTCAATTTCAGTCGCATGCTTTCCTTTCGCCGAACTTATTGCCGGCACGTCTCCTTCTAAAACATTTTCAAACATTTCTGGGGTGACGACCGGAAGCTGGAAGCGAGAGTAAACTAAATTATCTTGCAAAAATTCTCTGTTTGACTTTACCGACACGACGAATGGATTCGCAGACAAAAAGTACGAAATCGAACGCAAGCTCATCGCATGCTCCTGCTGAAGCGCGTCGACGTTCATCTGCGTCTTGACCAGCATCAGTTGCTTCTTCTTCGCCGCGACATCGAACGCCCCCTCGCTGACAAGCACGTGAAAATCTCGAGAAAGCAAAGAATTAACTACTTTGTTTACTAGAAAAGATTTATCAAACATTTGTTACGCACCAGCTAATAAAAATTAAGCAAAAGTTAAGCATATAAAGTAATGTGTTTGTGGGTATACAACAACTTTTTAGTCTAATAAAAACAATATGACAAAATGGGCCACAATGTTATACTAGAAAAATCAAATGTTGCAGGCATCGTAGCGGATTTGATATCAGATGGACACTTACAAATTCGAAAAATCGATGACAAACTAAAGTACAATTACATAGGATTCTTTTCAGAAGATAGAAAACAATTGGAATATTTCAACAAAAGAATCTACAGAATTTTTGGAATTAGGGGAACAATAAGAGAATGGGGTTTTAGAAAAAATGGTAGAAGTAAAGCATGTATTGTCAGCAATTCTAATGTAGTTAAAATTTTGAGTAAAATAGGAGTTCCGCATGGAGACAAGGTTTCCAGTCAATTCAAAATACCAATATGGATAAAATCTGGGGATAGAGAAATACAGTCCTCTTTCATAAGGAGAATGATGAATTGCGAAGGTTCAATTGGGTATGATAAGAACTCGAAAAGATGGGAAATTAGAATTACAATGCATAAATTGGCTGATTTAGAAAATAATGGAAGAAAATTCTTGGATGATATAAGAGATATATTAAAAAATTTTGAAATTGAAACGACAAGGGTATTTGTCAATAGAAAATATACGAGGCCAAAAGATAACAAAGTAGTACTAAGTTTGACCTTTAAAATACTAAGGAAAAATTCGATTTTAAATTATTCCAAATTTATCGGGTTTGATAGTGAATATAAAAAGGAAAGATTACAAAAAGCAATTCAATGGGCCATTAATGGTAGTGGATCGAAAGAGCTGAAGCCATTAGCTTAGCCTGGTAGAGCAATCGACTTATATGTCGACTAAGCTGAAACGAGGAAATCGATAGGTCGGGAGTTCGAATCTCCCATGGCCCACTTATCTCTTTATCACTAAGTAGCTATGATCTGTAATTTTGGTTAGTATTTTTCTAAAAAGAATTTGTTTTTCTGTAAAATCTCTGCCATGTCTTTCGTTTCTTTTAATTTCAATAAAAATAATTTTGTTTCTGTTAACTGCAATTCCGTCACAAACTTCATTGGGCAGAAATACAAACTCAAAATTTTTCCTTATTTTTTTCATTATAGTTTTTTCATATTTTCTGGATTTTTTACCCATTTCTGAAAAAATGTTTGGATGTAATTCCTGCTGCCTATTAGATCCAATAAATGCATACTTTCTAGTAAACGCATCGTTCCTTTTCCATGGCATATTTATCTATTAAGAAATTGTTAAGCTAGTATTTATAATTTATTGTATACATAATGAAATCAAATCCGGCATGGCCCATTATTTTTCGTAGTGAGATCATGAAAAGTACGAGGAAAGGTTGGAAGTTCAAAAAACAGAGAAACCCGTATCCTGTCGTCGATGCGATTGTGGAGAAAAACGGAAAGATTGTTTTGATCGAAAAGGACAGAGGCCCGTACGCAGGAATGCTCGGTCTGCCTGGCGGCTTTATCGAGTGGGGCGAAACTGCCGAGCAAGCTGTCGTCCGTGAGGCGAAGGAGGAGACAGGTCTGCGCATAAAGGCAATTGAAATTCTTGGAGTTTACTCTCGCCCTACGCGTGACGTTCGAGGCCATCTCATGACAGTTGTTTTTGCTGCAAGACTTCTTGGAGGAAAGCTGCGCGGGCGTGACGATGTTGCGAAAGCTCGCTGGTTCCATTTGAAAAAAATTCCTTGGAAAAAATTCAACAGAACTTCCGACCACCCTCAAATCATTCGCGACTACATGAAGTGGAAAAAGGCAAGACGACGAGAAACATTCTGGTCGAGTAAAAAATAATTTGCGACGGCAAAAGCAGCGGCGAATTTTTGTAAAGATTATGACTGTTGACTGAAAAGTATATTTTAAAAAACATATTTTATAAACGATATATAGAGTACTTTCATCGAACGCTCGCCGCCTTCGCGCCTAAATGTCAACTTCGTCGACCTCTGCCTGTGCAAGGAAAGGTTTGGCCGCTTTCGAATTTTTATGGCCGTTCATATATTCGTCTTCCTTCCTGAACTGCCTGTATTCCAGCACGAAGATCGCAGTGAGCAGCACTGTGTCGATGAGGTAGAAAATCAGCTCTATTGTGTCTATCATGCCTATCACCAAGAACTCCGCACTACTAATGTCCGGACTTCTATAAAAAGCTCGCCGGAAAAGTATATACGCAACAAATGCAAAATTCAAAATCTTTTTAAGCTGGAAAGGTTATAGTAAAGCATATAAAACGAAATATATTTTCAAGAATATAATTGTAGTTTTTTGACTACGAAAAAACGTAATTATTCTTATGCCAACGATGAAAAAGAAAGTAACTTACAAATTTTGGGTTGACAAAGCAGCCGAAGACGTTGTCGAACGCGAGAAACATCTGAAAAGAGGAATAAACGTTTTCCGTACTGAGTCAGGCCTAGGCGCGTCAGGAATTCCGCATGTCGGCAGCTTCACCGACGTCGTGAAGGCAAACGCCGTCGCACTGGCACTCGAGGACACGGGCATGAAGGCAGAGTTCATCCCCTATGCCGACGACCGCGACGGCCTTCGCAAAGTTCCTCTTGGCTTTCCTGACTGGCTCGAGAAATACATCGGAGCCCCTGTCACAGACATACCTGACCCTTTCAAAGACGGACACGAAAACTACGGCAAGCACATGGCCACGCTGCTGATGGATGCGATGGACAAGGCAGGAATAAAATACGTTCCGCATTTCGGCTCAGAGGATTATCGCAAAGGGATTTTCAACGAGCAAATTCATGCCATTCTAGCAAATGCTGAAAAGGTCGGAGCAACAATCAAAAAAATGTTAGGACAAGAAAAGTTTGTCGATGTCCTTCCATATTTTCCGGT
>Ga0209542_10014005_pt1 | contig 13709 bp, 18 predicted proteins | sample RifCSPhighO2_01_FD_184028 | JGI IMG/M metagenome (GOLD analysis project Ga0209542, IMG submission 184028) | Soil microbial communities from Rifle, Colorado - Rifle CSP2_plank highO2_0.1 (SPAdes) (version 2) | ecosystem: Environmental > Terrestrial > Deep subsurface > Rock core/Sediment ...
ATCTTTTTCAATGATCAGGTACCGCTTCTTCCCGCACCAACTGATTATTGAAAAAGATTTTTGTAGTCGAAACTACTGAATCCTTCGCAACATCATAGCCCGGGTTGATGCCGGTCTCACTCCGGACCAGTTGCGGCGCGATTTCAGCAAGCCACATGGGATCAACCTTGCTCACCACAGACACCAGATGCAGGGTTTGCGTCATACCACGACGTCCCTTGAACTGGATATCTTTTGGCAAGCCGACAATCCACTCGGGAGTGCCGGTCACAACAGACTCGCGAGCTTTTTGACGCCTCGTTGTCCCACCATTCTGATACTCACCAGAGCGGCTCTGGTAAAGATGATCTACCATCCCCGCAACACAAGCCTTGAGAATTGATTGCCGATGACCTGTGGAATCAAACTGGACACCACGAAGGTTCTCTCGCAACTTTCGCCGCAAATCCTTCGCGCGGAAGTATGCCGGGGCGAATATACCGTTTTCACGCATTTCCCCACCCTGCATACCTTCCGCATGTGCCCATATGTCGAGCTCCGCCAAAAGATCACTCTCTTTCTCTTGTGTGAGAAACCTCCAATTATTAGAGCGATCCCTTAAAGACTCATTCTCGAGAATAGCGGCGATTGTTATCACATCATCCACCACTCCGAGACGCTCCGCTTCTATGATCATGCGAGCGTACTTTACGTTCACGGGAAGTCTCGCCATGAGGCGACCGGTCTTGGTAACCGAACCATCCTCTGTCATCGCTCCGAGCGATTTTAACGCCCGTTTGGCATCCGCAAGAACCGCCACATCCAATTCATGGAAAAACGGCAATTCTGTCGCGTCATACCCGGCGACGGCCAAACGTAGAACAGTTTGGTCGAGCCGTGTCCGAAGGATTTCAGGCACCGGATACTCGGGGCGATCCTGTGTGGGGCAGTGGTCAATGTAGGTCCCATCACCCACGCGACCAGTACGGCCCCGGCGCTGTTTTCCTCTTGCTTTCGCGATTGATTCGAGCGCCAAGACCTCAATCCCGTCCTTCAACTCAATTCGCCGCTCCATACCGGAGTCAACGACTGCGAGCTTGCGATCCGGTGACGGTAACAACGTCCGCCCTGTTTCCAAGGCATTGGTCGAAACCACTACTTTTGGCCGCGCATAGAATTTGTATGCTTTGTTTTTCTCGGAGCGTTCCAGCTCTCCATGAAATGGGATCAACTCAGCACTCACACCAGCTTGAACAAGATCAGAAATCGTTTTCGCAATCTCTGCCTTGCCAGGCTGAAAAACCAAAACATCAAATCCTTCCGAAACGAGTTTTGCAACATCGCCCGGAATATCTCGCCCTGCAGGCTGGTCGATAATCGAGAACTGCCGCCCTGGCACTCTGAAGATCGGCGCATTCCCTCGCTTACGCGAGAGTGCATCCGAATCCAAAGTTGCCGAGAGAACAACAATCTTCTTGAACGACGAGTCCCCCGCCTGGAGGTGTTTCCATGCCCAAGCCTCCAAGGTGGACTGATTAGTGTTCCACTCATGGAGCTCGTCAATCCCAAGGATGTCGAATCGGTTATGGTGCGACAACTCGCGAACAAGAGCAAGACCATCTGTACAAAAAAGGATGTCTGTTCGTGGTGAATCACATCGACTTTCACCCGTGCGATAGCCAACAGTCGAGCCGAACTCGACATTCATAAGCTCCGCAACATATTCACTCGTGCCAATAACCGTCTCGATCAAAGGCTCCGTCACGAGCACGCGAAAACCCAACTCGTAGTACCATTGGGGCACCCTAGTGGACTTCCCACTCCCGGTCTCGGCCTCGACGATGATATAGGGCGCATCGCACTCCATGATCGCCGACTTAAAAGCCTCGATCGGGAGAACTTCATGATTCTGATTCATTAAACCTCCAGTCCTCCACGAGCAAGCGCATCCACCTCATCGGCGAACTACTCTTGCTTACTCGCGCACCTTTCGGTACTTCTCCGTGTTACCGGAGCATTTAGGCAAGAGTAGCCTATTATTTTTTATTTAATTTTCAAATTACTCTCTCCGAACTAATTCCGAAGAGTCTTCCGGCAGATACGGTCCCACATCAAAAACTTACGCTTTGATATAGGATACAAATTCCAGCACTAGTCAGAATATGGTTGAGGAGAACTGTATTCTGGTTTACATAGTGCTAGCCATATCTACCGGAAGACTTCCCAGATGTCATTCTTTTTTAAATTTCAACTTCTCATGACCTCCATCCTACAAAACTCGTTAGAGTAAAGTAGAACAGAAACCAAATTGAAGTTGGGAGAGAGACATGTGTTGTGCAAACATCATATTCTCTCCCAAGACATTATGATTAGCTCCCTCCAGCCTTCATCTGGCGGAAACCGACCTCAGCCGCCGCCAGGGAAAATGATCGTTGCATGGTGGGGTCGCTCTCGGCGACATCCTTCATCAGGCCTTTTGCCCAATCTTCTGACCGGGCAACGGCCAGCTCGTAAGAATTGGCCACGATATCCGTCGTTTGGCGTGCCCTCGGAGCCAACTCCCTACCGAGGCCATTTATAGTCCAGCCGTCATCGGCAAGCTCCAGCGCATTGCCGACCATTAAAACTGTCAACTCCGCGCGGACTGCTATTTCACCATCATAGCTTCCCCCATTGATGACACGGAGGAAGCCATGATCGCTAAGATTTTTTTGCCAAACACCACCAAGAGCCATCTTTTCCTCCTTGGAAAATTTATTGGGCCAGTTCATTCCAGCCGTTTGTGTGATGACCACTCTTTCATACTCACCACAAAAACGACTGGAATGTTAAGGATTCAGATTGCACTATTTCATTCAAAGAACTTCTCACCAAGCACCAATAATAATGCTTGGAATTGAAGTTGCAAACCATTGTTTGCTTTGATACCATCAACTGTATGGTAAAGAAAACTCAAGCTATATATTCTTACTTTGCAGTGTTTGATTCCGCCGAAGAAGGTGGCTACAATGTTTCATTTCCCGATTTTCCCGGATGTGTTACGTTTGGACGCACATTCGAAGAAGCAAAAGAAAAAGCAAAAGAAGTACTCGAGCTTTGGTTGGAAGAACTCACTTCTGAAAAGCTTTATATACCTCGGCGAATTTCTCGCCCTATCATTGACGAAGTAAATGTGCAAGTTTCCCAATAAAGAGAGATATGCATGAAATCATGTACCGCCAAAAAACTCATCGCAATCTTGAAAGCGCATGGGTTTTCTTTGGTTCGGCAAAAAGGCAGTCACATGATATGGAAAAATACTGACGGCATCATAGTACCCGTACCCCTCCACGGAACATCAAAACCTATTCCCATAGGGACACTGCTTTCAATCATTAAGCAATCAAAAATACCGAAAGAAAAATTCCACTGATATATAATTCAAAGAACAATTCGACAGACTCACTACAAACTTCTCAAGATTTACGAACACCATTATTCGCAAATCTAGTTGAAGGGAGAACAAAACGCGCAATCTTGTTCTCCAGTTTGTTCGGTTTTAGGCTGTGCAGCCAAGGATTCCGAAACCCCAACAAAGAACTACTTCTTCTCATCCTTTTCTTCGGGTGGAATCACTTTCCACCCGCGGAGCTCCATCTCCGCGAGAAGCTGCCGGAGGCCACCATTTGAGGTGGCAGGGACCCACACGCCCTCGCGGTCGAGGGCGACGATTTGCTCGTACACCGCCTCCACTTCTGGAGACGGTTTTTTAAATTCAGCCATTTCTTTCCTCCTCTGAATTCCATCCGCTTTCACCAAGCGGCGAGGGTTACAATCTATCTATAGAATTACGCTTGCAAAAAAAGCTAGGGCAAGTGCACTCAGAACCCACAACATATAGTGAGTCTGCCACACCGCACCACAGGTGTAGCAACCTGCGTAGCCCTTTCCTGTGTACTGGGAACTGCCGACCCATGGGTCGACATCTTTTGAACTACACGTGCATTTCGTATTTTTCATTTCGCTTCTCCTTTATCCCGGGCGCTATTTGAATTCCGTTAAGAGGTGGAGTAGTAGATTCTCTTTTATTGATTCAAAGAACTTTTTCTTTCAAAACTCACGAATTGCTTCATGGGTTCAGTTAAGAAAAGGGTTTTGATTTGTGTAAATCCGGTACCCTTTGGACCATTCGAAGTCGTACTGACTTCATTTCTCGCCGAAGCGAGATTTTAGAGGCATGTTGTCGTATTATCTTCCCGCTTGCATGCCTCACAGGTGGGAAGGTGAGATACTACCGAAAATCTGCAACTAGAGTGTTCGGATCCACCCTCATCTCCTCCACATCCTCCCCATCAGTCGGGTCACGAAGGAGAGCATAAAGCTCTTCCCCCCGCCACTCCAGCAAGACTTCGACTTCTTCCCCTTCGGGAGAAGTCGGGGAGAAGGACATCGCGGTCACGTCCTTCCACTTCCGCCTCTCCCAGATGGAAGTGGAACTCAAATTTATCTCCACCGCGCAGAAAACTTTAAAGTTTCCGCTCTGCACGAATCTCTTCGTGCAGAGGATAACCCCGCTGGCAATCCGCACGGCCGACGCCAACTCGTCGGCGATCCTATCACACTGCGAGCGATATAGGTGCAGTGTTTGGAGCGCAGTGCGCTCCCTTGCTAACACTTGCCAATATCCGATAGCCTGACCGACTTTTTGCGTATTCATGTGTCCTCCATATCTTTTCTGCTTTCACCAAACAGAGAGGGTTGAGACAGAAAAACTATTCTTCCACCTTGGTCACCTGTGCGAAAACGCCGTAGCGATGCGGGTCGCCCCACACCTTCTGGCCGTCTTCTAAATGGAACTCTTCGCCGATTTCTCGACGAGCAATCACCTCCGCCTCCTCGCGAGTATCCGCCTCACCCCATTTTACTGGGGTATGGTTTAGTTCGCCTTGCACCAAGAACTTCATATTTTTCTCCTTTCTTTGTGATGAGCTCCGCGCCGACTTGAGTCCGAACGGAACTACTCACAAAGAAAGAGTTGAGCGACATTCAAAGAACTTCTCACCAAGCATTAAAACTATTTCTAATGCTCGGAGTTGAAGGAGAGAACAAACATTGTGCAATATCTGTTCTCTCAATTTTTGCAGCCGTGCAGGCTGCGTGTTTGCCTATCTATTTTTACTCCGCACAACTTGCTGCGGAGCAGACCAGATAGGCACGGGAAAGAGTTTACTCGAGCCGCATGATAACACGGACATCGAGTTTCTCAATCTCCTCCACCGCTTGGTGAGGAGACGAGAACCCCTCCTGCCCACGATCCGAGAGCCCTTGCTTAATCGGGAAGCAAAGAGCCTGCTCCCCAATCTCGAGGCCACCGAACAACTTGCTCGGCGCGGGAGTCGCCCCGAGCGCCTCGACGATTTTCTTCGTATCAGGGTGCCCGATGTAATGGGCAGCCCCTACTAGGCTGCTCAAGGCCTCCTCCCGTTCCACCCCTGTGAGAGTGCGGACGCTGTAGTTGCCGTCAATTGGGAGAATGGTCGTCGACAAAATTGCTTTAAACATTTTCCTTCCTCCTTGCCTCGCCAACATTGGCGGGCATTTGGTTACTCCCCAGCAGCTCCAAGCCACCAAGGAAAGTTTTTACCCAGCACTAAGGTCTACAAGAAACATGTCTGAAATGCGGTCACAATTTAAAATAGGTTTACCGTCAGGAATTTTCTCGCAGAACTTAGTGCTGGATTGTTCAATTCTATTCAAAGAACAATCCTCTCTTGAACTCACCAGATGAACTGATGAATTCATTTCGAGCTTTGTTGCTTTTTTCTATCTTCGTGTGTATTATGCGGATATGCTCAATACAGTTACTATTCCTAAAACTGAATATAAACGACTGAAACAGATTGCAGGACATTATGAAACGATTCAACGAGTTGTTGAGTCTGATTTTTTTGCCGAGCCACCTACAAAGAATGCCACGGAAGTTATAAAAGAACTTCGGAAAACAAAACGCTACACGAAACCTTTTCTCCAGAGCGTCAGCCATGGATTGAAAGAATCTTCACACTTCTCAAAATAACCTGTGTCTTCGTGCAGATACTCCCGCTTAGTAAACGTCTTACAAGATATCTTACAAATCATGAGATAGAACGGCAATTTGAGAAGCAAGAACACTTGTTCAAAGCAAATCCATTTCATCCGAGCCTACACACAGAAGTTTTAGAACCGCGCCATCTCCGTATCTACAGCTTCCGTATAACCCGAAAATATCGGGCTGTTTTTATTTATCGCGGCCATAAAAACATTGAAATCATCGATATCAACGACCATTATCAATAAACTTTGCCTGGTTTTAATTCAAAGAACAATCCTCTAGGAAATTTTATGTTCCCTATTTGAAATTTCCAGCCTTCGCTCGAAACCTCAATGTAGGGGGGAGACAAAGTTGTACAACCCTGTCTCCCACATTTTGGAGCCGTGCAGGCTCCGTATGGCATGTACTCGGTTTGCCAACCCGTCAGATTCTCCCTCCGAAATTTGTCCCGCTTTTTCTGCCAGCAGGATGGCTTTTTTGCTAGCTACGATTTAGCTAGCGTGGAAGTGGCTGTTAGGACAGCCGCTTCCATCCTTCCGAAGGCTGGAGCCACACTCGCGGCTCCCTCTCAGCAGGGCCCGGCAACGGGTCGCCGGGCGCAAGGGCGGAAGCTCCACCCACTGCCCCCCGACGAGATCAAAACGAGGGCGGGGGGTTGGTGTTGTAGCAGTAATGGTATTCATGCAAACTCCTTTTGCAACCAGGGCTTTCACACACCTTGATTGGTGCTGTGGTTCCGGTTGCGAGGTAGATTTTCAATATTTGGAAGTCCCACTTCCGCTGGAAGAGAGACTTCCTTAAAAAACCTAACTCGCAATCAGAAACATTATTTCATTCAAAGAACATTCGACTTCACCCAAAGCCGAGACGGAAGGAGAATGTAGAAAGCTCGTCAATTATGATTGTGTGAGCCTACTTCTCATCCCATCTCTACTTCCTTCTTTACTAAAGCGAAAGGTAAGCCCTTTGAGCTATGAAAGAAGATCAATCAAAGAAAAACGGTTGTAAGTCTTATTCCTAGATAGTCTTTAGGAAGAATAACTTACAACCGTTTCCATATATCCAAAAACAAAAGTAGCTATATGGCATTTCGATTGCAGTTGCCTTTCTCCTCTCCGCATTTCTACGGATCCGCCTCTGGCGGAAAAGACACCCACAACTTCTTTTTCGTTCTTAATCTTGCGAGTATTATAGCAGATTAAAATAAATTTGTCAATAGCTTCGGATATTGGTTCTTTTAAACATCCCTTAAATGACAAAAAACCCTTATTTTTTAAGGGTTTTTGCCGCCTTGTTCTTTATTCATTCAAACTATCCTACTCCCCAACAACTCGGCTATGGCAATTGACACAAGTACAACTGCAAACGCGACAGAACGTTTCCACGAAGGCCGCTCTTTTAATATAAAAATGGAAGCAAGATATACCAAAAATGGCTGCAGCGAGAAAAGAAGCAGGGTATGTACAATACCGAGCCGTTGATAGCCAAAATAGAAAAGCACCAACGCGACAGTGGTAAGAACATTAGTAATAATAAGAAGACGCAACGCTTGTACCGGAATTTTTGTGATGGCATCACGGAACATAAAAAGAAACAAAGCCGCAAGCGCGCCAGTTCGCACCATCTCAAGCGCGATAGGGTTCCAAACAGTCAGAAGCTCTTTTGAAATGAGCGCAGACACCGGTGTAATGGCAAGAGACCAACAAAGATAGGGCAATGTATCACGCGCAATCTTAATGTGATGCCGCTCCCAGTGAGACCACACCACAGCCACAGACGCCACAAGGGCGGGTAACGTAATGGCAAAATTTCGCTCATCGGCAAACACAATACTCGATACGACAATAACCGGAACAGCATTAAGAAGACTTAGCGTTTCAATTTCGCCTAGTTTATCGTGATCCAGCGCGCGATAGAAAAGAATGTTGGTTAAAAAGCTGATCCCTATACCACCCAAAAGCAAGAGGCCATAATACCCTTCAAACCATCCTTCAGGAAACAAGGGGTGAAATATAAAAAACAATGCAAGATTCACAAAAAATGAAAACGGGAAACTTACACCGATGTAAGTCTGAAAACCCACCTGTTTTACAGATAAGACGATTTTGTCGAGCGTAAAAGAAACAGTTTGTAAAATCGCGGCAACAATGGGAAACAAAAAGCTCATATAGACATAGTATACTATATTTTGCTACAGTATTCTCAAAACAAATACACACTGCGGGAGGACATAATGAAAAAAGTTGAAAGCGTACTGTTCGATTTTGACGGAACACTGTGCGACTCGCAAAATTTCATACATAAATCGTTTTGCGTTACACTCGAGACACACAATCTATCCTTCCCTTCATGGGAAGAATTTCTGGAAACATGCCACGGCACGGCGCTTATGGAAGCATACCAAGCGCTTACTGGCCGGGACAATGTTCAGGATCTCTGCAAAACACACCGTGCGTTTCAAAACGAACACGCACGCGCAGTCGGCTTATTTTCAGGCGTGCGGGAAACCCTCACACACATACAACGGCTTGGTATCCGTATGGCCATTGTCACAAACCGAGGCAACGCTGTTCATGAAACACTGGCACATACTGATATTGCTCGTTTTTTTGAAACAGTGCGCAATGTTGAAAACGCGGGCGGACTGCAAAAACCTCACCCGCAAATGTTATTTGACGCCCTAGAATACATGGACATTGATCCTTCGCGCGCAATTATGGTGGGAGATATGCCAGAAGATATTGAGGCGGGAAAAGCCGCCGGAATGAGTAAAGTTGTAGCTGTATCATATGGCTTTATGGGTAAACGCATCGCAGAACATGACCCCGACCACATGATACACGACATATCTAAAACCCTAAAACTTCTTTAAAGAATTGAACCCACAAGCGCATTCTTTCGTTCTTTTCAAAGCCTCCTCGGGGGCTTTTTTATTTCTTCCAAATTATAAATTAAACGTACGATCGTGCGTCAAATTTGTAATCTCACTATTTCCTGTTTTTTTTATTGTCGTGCCAACTTCCAAAGCGTCTCAAAAAATTGAGCGTAGCTCCCTGCCACCACAGGATTCCAAATGATAAAACGTGTAACAGGTTCACCATAGATATTGAAACCTATGGCATCCGACCACACATTGGTATTCACTTGCCCCGTAAAAAGCCCTGGCAAATAACGAACTTCAAACAATTTTCGCTTCCCATGCGTTTGAGGCATACTCGCTCGTTGGCCCTCCGATTTATCAACATAACAATGCCCCCGGATTTTCATCTGGCTAGTTTTACTTTGGTCAACATATATTTCTGCCAATCGATTATTAACAAGAGCAAAGCACCATCCCATATAACAGCTTATGTAATTAGTTAATTCGTTTTGAGTGTTTTTTGAGCCAATCGGCAATCCTCTTTAATTTATATTTCTTTACTACCGCATCAAGAACAAATTTTTCCATCATAGAATTTGAAACATCAAGCACATAACCATTCAAAAACAAAAAACGAGTTGCAATTGCAACCGCAGTACGCTTATTGCCGTCAATAAATGGATGAAAAAATGCTACGGATTCGAAATACGCTGTCGCTTTATGAAAAACAGTTCAGTAGAGGTCCTTACCGGCAAAGCTCGCCTTTGGTCTATCAGCAGCTGAAGCGACGACCCCAACATCCCGAACTCCATGAGACCCGCCTGTTGCATCAATGATTTTTGCACGGATGACCAAAACATAATCCGCTTCAAGGTATTTCATGGAATCTAAGCTATTTCTTTGATAATGCCTCTAGTGCAGGACGGTATTTTTTTATGAATTCATCAGTCCAATCAAGCAACTCATTTTTAACCTTACGAGCGGGTTTAATAGAAATTTCCACCTCATCCCCCACTTTCAATCCCTGCTTTATAAGATATTGCTTAGGAACAGTAACCCCCACAGATGATCCAATTTGTAATAATTTTTGAATCATGATTGTATATTATAATATTGTTATAATACAAGTGTCTTATTGCGAACAAAAAGAATTTTTCCCCTACAGCAATGATGGCTTTTTGAGGAATATCAGCTATAAGATGTTTTTCGTCATCCATATTAAAATTTCTCCCCAGCCTCCCACATAGTCTCGAACATTACCCGGAATGTAGCGCCCAGCGCCTTGCTAGTAACAACAACACCAAGCTCCGGCTCATCCAGAATAACAAATGCCACATTATCGTTCCATATCCGAATAGTAGTTGGTAAGTCTTCGTATCTCTTTGGGAAAAGCCGGAAATCATAATATCCTTTCATAACTTCTTTTGTTTTCCTAGCAATAGTAATACTGGAGCGCTGTGTAAGAATGTCTCGCACAAATACCTGCTGGCTGACAATGGATCGCCGGAAACGTTCGAAGAAGGCAGGATACGTTTCAAACATTTTGTCTGAAGATATAATGAATAAGATTTCTTTTGCGCCATCTATGCTGTCAAAAATATTCTTGATCTCATCCAAACCATAGTAGAACTTTATTGCCGGTTTGTTTTTCGTTGCTTTATAGAGTGACCGTAAATCCGGCAATATGCGGGAAATGGCGTCGCGTCGCATTTCCAGATTAAGAAGAATCACCGATGGATCGCGCGCAACATACAATAATCGTTTCCCTTTCTGCTGATGTTCAATGAACCCCCTTTCCTGCAGCTCTCGAATAGTGCCATATGTATTCGGGCGCAAAATACCGGTGCCTTTTGCGATTTGTGGAGGACTCGAAACTCCCTGTTCTAATAAATAAAGATAAACAGCTATCTCTTGTCCTGTTAAGCCTACATTCTTTAATTCATCCTTAATTTCCATGGTATGCACTAAATGATATGTATCTTATATATCATATTAGTAAATAAAATACAATTACTTTTTATAAATAATATCTTTAAAGATATGTATATATTTTACAAATTTATACATTTCCTGTATAATATATGCAAAAGGAGGTGTTTTATGACCGAACAAGAACTAGAGGAGGCGACCCAGAGAATTCTGGCGAATCTCACCCCGCGCGAACAACAAATCCTTAAGATGCGCTTTGGCATCGAAGACGGAATGGACATCAAGGCAATAGGCAAACGATTCGAAGAGACTAGAGAGCGTATCCGAAAGATGGAGGCGAAGGCCTTACGCAAGCTCAGGGAACTAAATAGAAAACTAAAATTGTAACCCACTCGGAATCGCACCTTGAACCCTGCGTGATCACTTACGCAGGAACCCCAACGACACACAATTGTTGGGGATTTTTATTTTCTCCTCGCAGCCATCGCGAATTCCATAAAATACTTGTCTAAATCTTCCAGTGAAGTACCATACTGTTTTTCTCCATAAATAACATCACAAAATACCTCGCGTGTCCGAGCAATTTCGCGCAGACGCCGCCCTTCAATCCACCGCTTGTCTTCCATGGTTAAATCAAACAAATCAAGCGCGCGTTCTGCCGCCACCCAAAACCGTTGCTCGTTCTTCCCTTCCGCGCGAGCCGCGCGCCCCACCTCACTGCCAATATTGCCCAATTGCTCCATAAGCGACATACAAAACCATTTCCCCCCTGCCGCTTCTTTGTGTATAAAATTTTTCATTTCATTGAGTTACCAGTTTTTCTACAACACGTTTAATTTTTTCGCAAATTTCTTTATCAGTAACATTTCTGGTGCGGTTTCCAAACGCCGGTTTTAAATTGATCATGGAATCATATTCAATAAAATCATCTCCTTGGGCATCGGGGTACAAATTTATGCCCCATGTATATTCGCGGCGCGCTCCCTCCTGTTCCATAAGAACCAGCTCTCCGTCTGCATGAAATTCTCCTCCCACAGTCATAATTTCATGTTCCAAATCAACGACCACTTTTACCATGTCTCCATATTGTTCATTTGCAATATGTTTTAATTCGTCCTTCGATATTGAATTTTTTACAATCTTTATATCCATATGTTTACACAATACGTTTACCATCTTTTTCACTCCCAAAAAATACCTGCTTGTCTTCCATCCATTGAATTACTTTTTCTTTGAGTGAAGCAGGCAGTATCCACGCTTCTTTAAATTCCGTAAGCGGCACCCACATGCTTTCGATATGATCCTCCATGTTCTTGATGTTGGGAGAAGCAAGACGCGCTTCAAACAATATGTTTACCTCGTGTTTTTGCATGTTACCTTGCATAAATTGATTCTCCCAAACACCAATGAATCGCGCGTGGGCAACATCCGCGTCAACTTCTTCCTTCAACTCACGCTTGAGCGCGGTTGCGCTATCTTCATCAAACTCCACATGCCCGCCCGGAAAATAATAATAGTCCCCATCTTTTGGTTTACAAAGAAGGATGGTCTCCTCGTGAATGATGACCGCGCGAGCAATAACTTCAATGTGTTTTCCTTCCATTTCTTCATTGTATAATAGCCTGTAGAAAAAACACACTTTCTAGAAGCATATTTCCCCTATCCACACGTTTATTGTCAAATGTTGTTGAAAAATAAGGGTAGTGTATAATACCCCTATGGTCGGTCGAGCCTTTATTATCCGTATTACAAATTTTAACAACAACATATGAACAAGAGCGATCTCGCAGATGCCGTGTTAAACAAGATAGGAGGAACAAAAAGTGCCGCCCAAGACGCGGTTGACACCGTTTTTGATACCATCGCTGACTCCCTCAAAAAGGGTGATGAAGTGAGTGTCGCCGGTTTTGGTACGTTCCTTGCCAAAAAGCGTGCGGCGCGTGAAGCACGCAACCCACGCACAGGCGAAAAGGTGCATGTATCAGCAACAACCGTGCCGAAGTTTCGCGCCGGCAAAGGTTTGAAGGACGCAGTAAAATAAATTTTGGCTCGTGGTATCACCACGACTGCCAAAATTTATCCCGCACGTGATGCGGGATCCAATCAACTCTGTTTGTTTCTAGAAACAAAAAAACAATCCCTCCACCAGGAGGGTATTGTTTTTTTGGGAGCGGGTGGGGGGAATCGAACCCCCATCTCCAGCTTGGAAGGCTAGCATAATAGCCGTTATACGACACCCGCAATAAGGAAATTCTACATATTTTACAACAGAAAAGCAAAACCCCCTCTTTGAGAGGGGGTTTTATCACACCTTTTAGACAGCTGGAGCATCCATATCATCACCTTTAGAACCACCATCATCTTCCATAGGTTGATCCTCCGTGGGCATACTTTCATCTTCCACTGGCTGTTCATCTTGCATCAAAATATTATAAGCCATAAAAAACAAATTAAAAGCTGATATTAAGACCTTTCTGTACTGGCTTAACCCACATATAGACTAACACATATATAAGTAAAATCAAGAAAAATGGGCTAAAAAAGCTAAAAATAAGCATAATTCTGTGGATAACTTGTGTCTTGTGTGGATATATAGGACATAAAGGACAATGTCTTTTAAAAACAGTGTCTACTGTACTAGATAATACTGTTTCACGTGAAACTCAAAAATTATAAATATTTTGTCGCTACGCTCCTTGTACTGTATAGCGCCGCACACCTGCGCGGCATCCTACAAAAACATAGTCGCTACGCTCCTTGTACTGTATAGCGCCGCACACCTGCGCGGCATCCTACAAAAACATAGTCGCTACGCTCCTTGTACTGTATAGCGCCGCACACCTGCGCGGCATCCTACAAAAACATAGTCGC
>Ga0209542_10014006_pt1 | contig 13708 bp, 16 predicted proteins | sample RifCSPhighO2_01_FD_184028 | JGI IMG/M metagenome (GOLD analysis project Ga0209542, IMG submission 184028) | Soil microbial communities from Rifle, Colorado - Rifle CSP2_plank highO2_0.1 (SPAdes) (version 2) | ecosystem: Environmental > Terrestrial > Deep subsurface > Rock core/Sediment ...
GAGCCAAAAGGCTTATGCTGTTTTGTTCATACCAAGAGCTATCCTTAAGCCAAATCTGGTCAAAAGGAATCCGCTCTAAAAAAAAGTTAGGCTTGGATAAAAGAATTCTCGAATAAAGCCTGTCGGGTTCATCAGTAACTATGGCGATGGTCCCGCTCTTATCGTTTTGCCTGATAACTTCAGCCGCGCTTGTTCCGGCAATTCCACCGCCAACAATTAGATATTTATATTCGCTCATTGATCCCTTTCTTGAATCTTTAATCTTTTATCCTTCATCCTTAATCCTTTTTATACTACGGACAGACCTGCTCCCCGGTTTCATCGTAGAGAAAAATGGCCTTTGTCGGACATGACTGAGCGGCAAGAAGCAATGTGTCATCAACGATCCCTGCGTCTAGAAGAGCTTCTTTTTCTGCCGGCCCTGAATTTTTTAAGCCGTCTTTTAATTTCAAAATGCCCTTATTCTCCGCGTCCAGTTCAAAAACCGAAGCCGCAGCAATAACACAACTCGCCGCCCCAATGCACAAATCCCTATTTACAACTATTTTTTTAATCATAAAAATAAAATATTAATTGCTGTGGTTTATAATAACACTTTCATTGTTTTTTTAAACTGGAAATTATTTCAGCAAGCTTATCCCAGCGCTTGAATTCGTTATTTCTGAAAAAAGGCACACGGTGAGTCATTTTTAAACCGAATATTCTCTCCCCTTTTTTAGAAGGCAGGACATTGGCGCCCAAAGAACCCGCGTACCCTGTCATGCGCCTGTCATATTGCCGTTTCCTATCCATGCTGAACATCAAAGGATCATAAACGCCAACTGTCTCACTGACTTTAATTTTTTCCGGCAAAGGCGACCCCGACATAACCGCTTTTTTCAGAGCCCCAAGTCCTTCTGTCTTCCGCTTTGTCTGGCTCTCGTCCATGCGCGGCCTGATATTTTCTGGTAGCACTTGATACATTTTATCAAAAAATCCTCCCTGTCCTAAAATAACCTTTCTTACTCCTTGTTCGGTTGCAAATTGATAAATACCTTCTGCCACAAACCCCAATGGAACCTGCAACTTTCTTAAAAAAGACTCATTCAAAGCTGCGGGTACATACATATTTAAAGCAAGTTTTGGTAAATCTTTTCTGCCCGTTTCCTGCGTTACTTTATTTTCCTGAATAAGAAGCGCGGCCGTTTCGGCGGCCATGCTTGCGCCCATTGATACTCCCTTAAGGGTAATACTTGCGTTTTTTTCTTTCTCATCCAATCTTGAAAGCTCGCTCGAGACACATTCAGCGTAAAGCTTACCAATCGCTTCAAATGGTTTTTCCATAAACTGGAGAGAAAAATTCTCTTCCATGTTCCCCATCTCATTTGTTGGCGACCCCAAGGTGTATATTTTGTAATCTTCAGGCTCTTTGCCATTTTTTAATGATTCAATGGCCCGGGGAAGCAGTTTTATTGCTTGATGAATCGCAAACTCTGCGTACGCGAACTGGCTTCCTCCGCGAAAACTGGAAAAAGAGCTCATAATAAATTCCATTTTTTGCGTCTCTATTTTCACCTCGTCTCTTTCTTCATCCTTTTTTTCTGCTAAGATTTGAACCTCTGGAAAATTTTCATAATGTGAAAATATCTCCGCCGCAAGCTCTTTTACGCTTACAACAGTGAAGGGGAATTCAGCGCCTAGCGCCTCAGATTTAAAAATGTGAGTATTCTTCAATTCCTGATCAAGAAAAGTATAAACTACGTCCTGCATAATCTCGATAGTTTTTTGCTCTTTTCCTTCAATCGCGCGGTAATGTTCGAGAAAACCGTCGCCCATTGGAAAAACATCCATCAAATGCGAAGGCTTTTTCTCGTTTTCTAATTGCGCGGGAGATTGCGGTTCAAATCTTTCAACCATAAAAGTACCGTTATCCGGTACTTTTACTTTACTTCGCATTACGAAACTTGTCGAAGGCGCATATTTTGGAGAGACTTGCGCAGTGCGACGGCACGAGCATGAGGCAAAAATTCAGCAGAATTTTATGCTGTGCTCTCCAAAATGTGCGCCGAGAAAGAGTTTCATAATTTACAGTTACTTTAGATAAAAATTTAAAAAATGAAAATGCCTTAAATTCCCTTTGAAAGCGGGACTATTTCATAGCCCTGAGATTTAATCTGCCGAATAACATCGTCAAGAATTCTTCCGGTTATATCGTCGTAAGATCGGGGTGAGAATAAGTATGGTTGAAAATTTTGATTCAAAGTACAAGAACTGACGCGTCAAGACTGATGAAATTACGGCACCAACTATACGCTGGCATTTTTATTGTACAGGACGGTTGGGATGATTAAAGTTAAGACATAAGGCAAATACGACCTCCAGTCGCGGAAATAATCACTGCCGGTAAATGGGAGCGTTAAAATTAAATCCAGAATGATCAAAATAACCAACCAAACGATCCCATAAAGTATCCCCTCTCTCCAATTGCCGGAGTTTGCGTAATTTGAGGCGAAATAAAGACCGATGATTATGATAACCAAAGTAACAACCCAAACCCAGGTCGCTTCAGCATCAATCTTTGCTCCGATCAAAGCCGAGATGAACAGAAAGACAACGGCATAAATGGCAACGGGCGGAATAATAAATTTTTTCCAGTTCATATTAATTTTTTTTACTGATTTTAATATCGACCTTTATTATAAAATTTATATTCTATTGTCCCCAATCGATTAATTCTGTAACTCTAATATAAAATCCGTAGGGATCGGCCAGACGAAAATCGTGCCATGATGTTTTCTCATCCTTTTTCTCAATCAATTCCTGCATTATATTTTCTTTTAATATTTTTGAAATTTTGTTATAAAAAATTTCTATATTATGAACTGGAATCGTGATTTCAACCGCATAACCTAGTTTGGTATTGCGGTCAAATTTTTTAAAATAAGACTGCTCATAGACTCTTTCGTCGTCCCCATAGAAATTTATAATGGTATTTCCCAAAGGATCATTTCTTCGCATAACCAAATATCCTGGATATTCCCCCTTTAGATCTTCTAAAATAATTTCAAACCCAAGTTTTGAATAAAAATCTTTCTCCGGCTGAAAATCCGGCACATGAAGTTCGATAATTAAATTATTTTGGATTGGGGATTTCATTGTAACCTAATAGCCGCCATACTAATTTTTATTGTTTCATTTATATCCCCCATCCGCTACAAGAACGGAGCCTGTTATAAAACTCGCGTCATCCGAGCATAAAAATAAAACCGCCTTAGCTATCTCTTCCGGTCTGCCCCATCTTTTCATAGCAATCTTCTCCGTTTCGCTTTCTATAAGTTCCTTTGGCAAATCTTTGTTTATTTCAGTATCAACCCAGCCCGGAGCGACGCAATTCACTCTTATATCTGGCGCGAGCGCTTGGGAAAAATTTTTTGTCAGGCTAATAACTCCGGCCTTTGAAGCATCATAATCCGCGTCGTCTGTACTAAGAGTATCAATGCCATTTGTTGAAGAAATATTCACAATGGATGCGCCCGGCCTGCCTTTCATGTAGGGAAGCGCATATTTGATACACAAAAAAGGTCCGATCAAATTTACGCGAAGAGTACGCTCCCACTCTCCAACTGTTTTTTCTAAAATTGGAATATCAAAAACTATACCCGCATTATTAATCAGAACGTCAATCGCTCCAAAATGTTGAACCGCTTCCTCCATCATTCTTTTTACGTCATCCTCGCTCGAAACATCGGCCTGCATCGCAACCGCGTCTCGACCCAATGATTTTATACTTGATACCACGGCGTCTGCCGCTTCTTTATTTTTCACGTAATTTACTACTACGTTGGCACCTTCCTTGGCAAAAGCAATGGCAGTCGCCCTGCCTATCCCCCTGCTCGATCCGGTAACTAACACAATTTTATCTTTGAATTTCATATGTATCGCGTAAATTTTAAATCCACTTATGATCCTCGAGAAAATCCTTAACTTGCAAAAAAATCTTTTCATGGCCTCCGGCATTCGGATGCAGGCCATCTTCAAAATCTTCATTATTTAAAAAATCGAGATCCAGAAACAAAATACTGTTTTCCCGGCAGACATCTTCCATAATCTTCACGTATTTCTGAATATTTTCATTGGCATAATAAATATTAACCCAAGACACGGGCATGGTCTTTGATTCATCGCAATTTTTTAAATCCATAAAAATAATATTGCTGGTTATTTTACGCGCTCTCGAAATTATCTGCTCCAAATTTGCTTTAAATTTTTCGGGACTGACTAAAAAATTTCCGGGTGTATTTTTATACGCCGCATCATTTCCGGCGGTTTGAAAAATTAACGCGTCAGCCCCTCTGATTTTCGCTTCAGACTCAAACCTTTCAAGTATTGTTTCGGTTGTACCTCCATCAACGCTTAAATTATAAACCTCAACATAGTTATCGCCATTCCCGCTCCCGACATATTGCCAAAGACGACCGACAAATCCGCCTTTTTCCAAATCCCACGCTCCCCATGAAATACTATCGCCAAATATACAAATTGATTTCATATTTATTGCTCCCAGCCTGATTGACTTCGTTTATAAGTTGTTCCGTCGTCCATGACAGTATAATGCTCCAACTCTTCAGGACGGCCTAAAAGATACGCTGCGATCGCGCCGAACAAAAACCCTGAAATATGAGCCGCATAGGCAACTTGCGTCTCGACTCCGGAATACAAAAATTGATAAGTGAACCAAATGCCGAGATATACAAACGCTGGCACAAAAAACAAGAATGGCCTACCAAGAATAATAAAGGCGCGTACGCGATTTTTAGGAAATAAAATAATATATCCTCCCAATACTCCCGATATGGCACCGGAAGCGCCAATCACTGGGATGTCGGTAAAAGAAGTTGTGATCGCGTGAAAAAATAGCGAGACAACGCCAGCGGCAATGTAGAAAAAAATAAATTTAACTCGCCCAAGATTATTCTCAATATTGTCGCCGAAAATCCACAAAAACCACATGTTTCCCAATAAATGCGAGATGCCCCCATGCAAAAATAACGCGGTAATAAACGTAATTATATTCTGCCTATTTAAAATCAGCTCGGGTATTGCGCCGTACTGATAAATAATTGACTCAAAATCAGAGCTCAAAAAAGTTAAAAAGAAAACCAACGTATTTAATCCAACCAAAGAAAGCGTTACCCAAGGGAACTTCTGGACAGAGAAAGATTCGTCATATAAAGGAATCATTTTATAGTTTTTTATTCTCTTTAGTCTTCCTTTTTATATTATCAACGATTAAAGACAATTTGTCTTCACGGCGCAACCTTTTAATTTCTGCCTCGCGTTTACGCGCCTTAGCCAAAGATCTGAATTTCTCGAAATATTTTAAAACTACCGGCCTTCGAATTTTTGTGTAATGCGCGCCACTCTTTAAACTATTATGCTGTTCGATCCTTTTTTTAAGATTGTTCGTACACCCCACATAAAGGGACATATCTTTACACTCTAAAATGTATGTAAAATAATACATTAAAGTTCGCACATTTTGCCTATCTTGGTTTTTTAAATGCAATAATTTCTCCGGCTTCGCCTTCCTCTCTATTTTCAAGACGCTCCAATCTTTGCTCCGCCCTAAGCGCCCACAATACCTCGGCCGTATCTTTTAATTCCGCATCTTCGAGTTTGCTTATCGCCATTCTTAAGGTGTCATCTATAAGCTCTTCTAGCTCCGTAGGGTAAACTCCCTTATTTTGTTTATAAATTTCGAATTCCTCATGAAATGTTTTTTTATAAAAATCCAAAAAGACTCCAATCTTGAAATCGTCAAGCTCTGTTTTACGAAGATCCAGCTCTACGGCCTCTAAAAACTTATCCAACGCTTTTGTAAAAATATCATTCATGATTTTATTTTACTGATAATTTTAATTTTTTATTGTGGTTCTAAAAATGCGCCGAGTGACGAAAACCTACAGCGCTTCGCGCTAAGGTTTTCTATCAGCTGGGGAGTCAGGGATCGAACCTGAAGTCTCCTGCTCCAAAGGCAGGCGTGTTACCAATTACACCACTCCCCAATATGACAAAATATACCTAAAAATCAGCTTTTTTGAAAGTTGATTTAAAAATTGATTTTTACTAAACCGCTTACAACTTAAGAATGTCGAATTAATAGACGATCGTTCATTAATTCGACCAAATCATTTCTCATACATTTGTGACATGTAATGGCGTATCTTCCTTAATTCTGCTCTCTTAAATATCTGCGGGTAGCTATAAGACTCGAAATCACCCCCAACACCACGCCAACCACCAAAAGCATCAGAAAAATCGCCACAAAATTTGTAAGGTAGTAGTTAAAAAGATTCGGACCGCCAAAAAATCTTGATGCCTTGGGACCAAGCCAAACAGCTAGCGGCCAGAAAATTATCATAGTAACAATTGTCGCAAGAAGTCCATGGATCATTCCCTCCACCAAAAACGGCCCACGGATGTAACTATTTGAAGCTCCTACAAGGCGCATTATGGAAATTTCATCTTTTGAAGTGTAAATCGCGAGACGGATTGTATTAAACGTCACAAGTATCGCGATAAACGCGAGAACAACCGTAATCCCGAGGCCCAAAGCACGCGACGCCGCGATCAAAGATGTGAGCCGGTCAATCACGACTTGATTTTGACGGTAGTTAATTTTATCAATTATCGAACCGAAGCTGCCGGATTCAAGAAAACGGGAAATGGACGCGTACTGCTTCGGATCTTTTGCTTTGACATTAATCGTCGCGCCAAGCGGATTTTCGCCGAGCTCATCAAGCGACTGCGTGATAAGGGCGTTCGCGCTATGGCGCTGGCGGAATTGCGCGAGCGCGTCATCTCTGGAAATATACTCGATTGAATCAACTTCTGCGAGCCGCTTTAACGCGATCTGCAAGGAAGCGATTTCCTCTTCCTGAGCTTCATTTGTAAAATAAACGCTGATATCCACTTTTTTTTCAAGACTTTGCAAGGCTGACGTAAGAAGCAAGTTCGAAAAAAACAAAGTGCCCACAACAAAAAGAGTTATAACCATTATTAAAACCGTAGCCAAAGACACCCAGCCGTTTCGCCAGAAATTTACAACTCCCTGTTTCACCATTCTTTTAAATTCAATTCCTGTCATTCTTTAAATATCTTAAACAATAATATTTTTACCGAGCCGATCAGGTAAATTTACAAAACGTATCGGCCACGCTTTTCATCCCTTACAATTTTTCCTTTCTCCAATGTAACAACCCTGCGTTTAAGAGAATTTATTACATCTTTATCGTGCGTTGCAAGAATAACCGTCGTGCCAAGCTCATTAATCTTGTCCAAAAGTCCTATTATCTCCCACGTGTTAATAGGATCGAGATTACCAGTCGGCTCATCAGCCAGTATAACATCAGGCCTGTTTACGATTGCGCGCGCGATTGCTACGCGTTGAAGCTCCCCGCCCGAAAGTTCAGAGGGAAAATGCCATGCTTTATCGGAAAGACCGACCAACTCCAAAACCTGCGGAACGTCTTTTTGAATTTCATCTTCGGTTTTTCCCGCCGCTTCCATGGCAAACGCGATATTTTCATAGGCAGTTTTAGTGGGGAGTAATTTATAATCCTGGAAAACAGCACCCAGCCTTCTTCTTACTTTCGGCAAATCGCCGTTTGAAAGCTTATGCACGTCAAGCGACTCAAAAAAAACCTTACCCGAAGAAGGCCTTTCTTCTGCCAAAAGCAACTTAAGCAAAGTTGATTTTCCGGCGCCCGACTGCCCGACAAGCGAAACAAACTCCTGCGGCTCTATAGTCAAAGAAACATCTTCAAGCGCAGTTGAAGTATCCGTATATATTTTAGAAACGTGATCGTAGTAAATCATAATTACAAAACTTGAAATATAAAGAGCATTCGCCCTGTATTTCACAATCGCTCGTCCAAAATGAAAATTCGAACATTTTCATTTCTTCCTCGCTCTGTGAAATGAAACATGCTTCATGATTCAAGCTTCATGTTCCAATACTATAATCCTAACTCGGCTTCGATGAATTTTTCAAGCTTTCCGGACAAAACTCCCTCAACATCTCCCGTTTCTACGCCGGTACGCAAATCTTTCACCATTTTATACGGATGAAGTACATAGGAGCGGATCTGGTGACCCCATTCTATTTCAAGCGCCTTTCCTTTTCTAAGAGATTCTTTTTCCGCCTTCTGGTTTTCCACTTTTAATTTGTAAAGGCGCGAACGAAGAAGCTCAAGCGCTTTTTGACGATTGCGCTCCTGCGAGCGCTCTTGGGTAACATGAACCTGAATTCCGGTTGGCTTGTGGGTTAGGCGAACAGCTGTTTCTCTTTTATTGACATTCTGCCCTCCGGGCCCTCCGGCACGCGCAAAATCATATTCCAAATCATCATCTTTGATCTCAACTTCGGAAGGCTCCACGAATTTAGGCATCACTTCGACGAGCGCAAAAGAAGTATGCCGCCTTTTATTCGAATCAAACGGAGATATTCTCACGAGACGATGCACGCCTGTTTCGTGTTTTAAATATCCGTAAGCGAATTTTCCCCGAATTTCGATTGTCGCGTTTTTAACCCCGTTTAACTGATTAAAATGGCGATGCAAAATTTTAAAATCAAAATGCTTTAGATTCGTGTAGCGCTCGTACATTTCAAACAAAATCCGCGCCCAATCTTCGGCATCATCTCCTCCGGCGCCCGCGACAATTGTCATAACCGCGTCCCCTTTATCGTAAGCGCCGGACAAAAAAGCCGCGCGTTTTGAGACATCGAATTTTCTTGAGAGTACATCAAATCTTGCGCGAATTTCATTTTGCGAAGCTTCATCGTTCGCGATTTCAAGAAGCTCTTTTAACGATTTTGCATCCGAAAAAAAACCGCCCCATTCGGAAATGAACTCTTTGAGTTCTGAAATTTTCTGGGTTATCTCCCCGGCCCTTTTCGGATTGTCCCAAAAATTCGGATGGCGCGCCTCCTCTTCAAGCTTTAATATTTCCTCTTTTTTTCGAGTCAGGTCAAAGACGGTCCGTTATAGCGCGGACCTCGCGTTCAAGATTTTCAATTTTTTCCTTTAACTGATCCATGAAAAAATTATAACATTTTAAACTTTGAATTTTTGAGCCACCTCTCGGGATTGAACCGAGGACCTCCACTTTACGAAAGTGGCGCTCTACCAACTGAGCTAAGGTGGCGAATAAGAACAAGTGAATAATATCACAAATTTTCAATAGAAAAAAAGCGGAGCGCACGCACTGCTCCGCTTTTTCTTAAGGCATATATGCCCGCCTTTCGCTTCTCCTAGCCTTTAGCTAGCGCGCCCTAAACCGCGACTTAAATCGAAACCAAAAACCTTCGCCCGGCAACTCCCAGCGATCGCCTCCTTTCCAATTCCATATAGCTCTAAAAAACCTGCATACGTCTGCTCCGCCAAAGAGCAAAGTGGCTCCGACAAACAAATAGAGCAGGAAAAGAATGCGGCCATTTTCTTCAGCGAGTTTATTGAACTTTTTATCGAATCCAACTTTCTCGGCGTTAATCGCGCCGTCCGCAGTCTTCTTAATTTCCGCTTCCTTTTCTTGAATGGCTGAAGTTAAAGCTGGATTAAAGGGGATTCTGATTGCTTCGCCAGGCTTAATTATCCTTCCAACGAGACGAGGATTCGCGTTTTCAAGTTCTTTTTCCGGAACTCGATTGCACTTCGCGATGCCGCTTAAAACTTCGCCCGGCAGAATTTCTGTCTCAAAATATGCGGCCCCTGACTTCCCATACGCCCAAAAAACGAAGAATAAAAGAACCAATATATTCATAACCGCTCCTTTCGGTTTAGACTTTCTTAAATTCTAACTAATATTAAAAAAATGGTAACGTGATAAGCCCAAACTTTGCCCATATGAAAATTTTGATTTTGTGCGGCCAGGGAGAATCGAACTCCCGCCCATTGCTTGGGAAGCAATTATTCTGCCATTAAACTATGGCCGCATATTTCTAACGTGGCTTGGGAAGCAAGTATATTGCCACTATACTACACTCGCAATATCAGTATTCATATCAAAAAACATTCAAAATTTTAAACCTCTATCTAAAAAATTTCTTAAAAAACTCAAAAAACGCGTTCGACTTTCCGCCATCTTCAGTTGTGCTAGCGCCCGGGACAGAATCATAAATAATCAATACCTCTTCGCCTTCCTTTTTTACATTAAACCTTTCTTTCGCCTCTTTTTCCGCCGAAATAGGATTATCTAAATTATTTATGCGCGCTTCGAGCTTCTGCTTTTGTTTTTCAAGTTTTTCATATTCAGCCTGCACTTTCTCTCTTTCCGAATACGCAATGTACGCCCTAAAAACGCTCTGCAATGAGCTGATAACGGCAAAGGCCGCTAAAATGGCCATTATTATAAGGGAAGGCTTTGAGAAAACTATCCGCTTAAGGCGCCTTTTTTCTTGAAATATTCTCATTATTTAAATATACTTCATAAATAATGGCGAACGTAAGGCAGAAAAAAAGAAATCAGGCGATTTGGACGGCAATCACATTGCTCGCGGTTTTAAGCATGATTGCCTATCTTTTCATCCCGCTTCTTTAAAACTATAAGCTATTTTTTAATCATCTTCACAAAAACCTCGGGCGGTATGTTAAAGCGCGCTTCAGACTGAAGGCGCTTTTTTCCTTCTTTTTGCTTCTTCCAAAGCTTCATTTTGCGCGACCTGTCTCCCCCGTACAAATATCCCGTTACATCTTTTTTAAGCGCCTTAAGGGAGCGCGACGCCAGAATCCTGCCCATCCCTTTCGCTTGTATTTTTAAAGTAAAGAGCGCTTGTGGAAGAATTTTATGCAGTTTTTCTACACTGCGCTCCGATTCCAATTCAAGACGACGTCGCGGAACAATTTTTGAAAACGCAGGCACGACTTCTTCCGCGATCAAAATATCCAAACGAATTAAGTCCCCTTTTCTCATTTCCAAAAATTCATAATTGATCGAGGCATATCCCTGCGAAACGCTTTTCAACTCATCAAAAAAGTCCCGCATTAATTCGCGAAGCGGCATCTGGGCTTCAAGTTTAATCCGAGACTCGGAAAATTTATGCGTCTCACCCACCAAAACCTCATGCTCCTGCAGAAGTTTTAAAACTGCGGATAATTTTTCAGGGGGCATCAATAATTCAAGCTTAAGCCAGGGCTCAAATACCTCGAGAACTTCCCCATCATCCGGAAATTTATGAGGCGAATAGATTTCAAACTCCCCTTTGCGGGTTTTTACTTTATATTTTACCGTAGGCGTCGCGACAATTGTTTTTACGTCAAAATCGCGACTAAGCCTCTCCGTCACAATTTCCAAATGTAGCATCCCTAAAAAACCGCAGCGAAATCCTCTGCCTAAAACACCAGAAGACTCCTCTTCAAAAAAAAGCGAGCTATCTGTTAATTTCAACCTTTCAAGACTTCGCCTTAAATCATCAAAATCATCTTGAGTTTCCGGATATATCGAGGAAAATACCACCGGCTTCGGCTCTCTATAACCGGCAAGGCCTTCAAGAGACGAAGTTTCTTTTAAAACAGTATCACCAACGCTCACAATTTTCGCCTCTTTTATTCCGGTCACGATATATCCTATCTCTCCCGCTGAAAGAGTATCTTTCGCAAAAAGTTCAGGCTTAAAAGCGCCGACTTCTCCGCAAGCAAAGCCCGTTTTTGCCTGAAAAAATTTAAGCCTGTCTCCTTTTTTTATCTCTCCGTCAAAAACTCTCACATGGGCAAGCACTCCCCTATGAAGAGAATATTCAAAATCGAAAATCAGTGCCCTGGCGTCTTTATCAGAGGCTGCGGAAATTTTGGGCGGGGGTATTTTCCGGATAATTTCTTCCAAAAGCTCCGGAACTCCTTCGCCAGTTCTCGCTGAAACCGCAAAAATATACGCGTCCGCGCATCCCAGAAGATTTTTTATCTCTTCTCTAGTCTCGGCGATTCGCGCGTGCGGCAAATCTATTTTGTTTATGACAGGGATTATCGCCAAGTTCAAAGATCTCGCAAGCTCGACGTTAGACAAGGTCTGGGCCTCAACTCCCTGCGTTGCATCAACAAGCAACACGGCGCCCTCAACTGCAGCCAAAGCTCTTGAAACTTCATATGTAAAATCAATATGCCCGGGAGTATCGATCAGATTCAAAACATATTCCTGTCCTTCGTTTCCCTCAGGACCTTCAGGATGCCAATGCATCCTTACGGGCTGCATTTTGATTGTTATTCCGCGTTCGCGCTCAAGCGGCATCTGATCTAAAAATTGCTCCTTCATTTTTCGCGCCTCAACGGTTTTCGTGATCTCGAGCATCCGATCCGCCAAAGTGGACTTGCCATGGTCAATATGCGCGATAATCGAGAAATTCCTGATATTTGACATGGTTCAAGTGTATTACAAAATTGAGAAAAGAAAAAAGGCCGATAGCTCGAGACGGGGCTTTATTATTATAAAAATTTAATAGCTTAATTTTACGGCAGTTTCTCCGGCTCTGAAGTCACAACCGGAACTCCTTTCCAAATCCTGCGCTTGAAAGCGGAGAAAATTTCCGCAAATTCTTTATTGTCAATTTTATACAATACGAACGACCACGCGAGGATTCCAAGAACCCCCGCTAAAAACCCCTGCAGAAAAATTCCGACAAAAGTTTCCAAATCAAAAATTAAAGCAAAAATTTTTAAAGCATAATAGGTTACGGCTCCCATTATCACGGACGAAAGCGCCGAATCCCTGAAAGACTGTCTTAATTTCGACCCGCCGAACGACATAAAATTTTTCTTGAAATACCATGCGAGCAAAGCGACATTTACCAGACTCCCCAGCGAAATAGCGGCTGAAAGAGCCAACACTCCGCCGCCGGGGACATCCGGCACTTTTAAAACTTCCAAAAACCAATCTTTAAATAACGACTGACCGCGAAAAAAATTTGTGAGCCACAAAGCGGAAAAAATTGAGACCAAAGACGAAGCGACATTGATTATTAAAGGACGATAAGTCTGGCCAGCCGCGTAAAATGCTCTGACAAAAAGCATCACCAGGCCTTGCGCGACGATTGATATTGAAAATAAAAGAAGCGAGGCGGCGGTCAATCTTGTGTCAGCCCATGAAAAAGCCCCCGCGCCCAAAATTACGCGAACAATTTGCGCGCGCAGAATTATAAACAACACCGTTGCCGGCAAAGACCAAAAAACTATGTGCCTCAACGCCAGCGAAAAATGATCCAGAAATACTTTCACCTCATTTTTTACGTAAGAAGCCGCGAGAGTCGGAAAAGCCGAGACGCTGTAAGAAAGGCCTATAATCGCGAGCGGGACTGATTGCAAATTCTGCGCGAGATTAAAAACAGAAACCGCACCCTGCCCAAGCGTGGAGCCAAGTGCGGTTATAAAAGATAAAACCAGTTGATTTATGGAAAGCCCCAACGTTCTTGGCGCCGAAAGTTTAAGCGACCTTATAATATCGCCGGAAATTACGGGCAATTTCGGTCTTAAAGAAAAACCTAAAGAAATCACTGTCGGGATCTGAATTAAAAAATGAAGCAAGGCGCCTATCACAACGCCCCAAACTATCCCCGAAAGCCCAAAAGAAGGATAAAGAAAAATTATTCCAATAATAATGCCGATGTTATATAAAACCGGGGAAAGCGCATAAACATAAAATCTCCTGAAAGACTGGACAACTGATGAAATGAGATTAGAAA
>Ga0209542_10014008_pt1 | contig 13708 bp, 8 predicted proteins | sample RifCSPhighO2_01_FD_184028 | JGI IMG/M metagenome (GOLD analysis project Ga0209542, IMG submission 184028) | Soil microbial communities from Rifle, Colorado - Rifle CSP2_plank highO2_0.1 (SPAdes) (version 2) | ecosystem: Environmental > Terrestrial > Deep subsurface > Rock core/Sediment ...
TCCAAGCCTGCCGATAAACCGCGCGTATAATATCAACGTCACTGCAATTTACAATACGACGGACAACGCGACAAATGTGACTACGCTGCTGCAACGGTCCGCGCTGGAGACCAAGGCTTTAGTTTACAACGACACGGAACTCCCTGCTATAGCAAATGAGATACCGATAAGAGTACCAGCAAATACGACGGTATTCGTAATCAGCAACGTGACCGATGCGGGTGGAGTCAGCAATGTGACTGCAACGATTACGATGCCCCTGCTGAACGCGTCGCAAAATGCAACGGTCTATAACGTAACCCCGGTTCTCAAGGAAACCTTTGATGACGTCTATCGTTTCGAGAGCAACTTCTCGGTTACGCCGTACACCGGTACCTACACATTCCAGATAAACACGTGTGATCTTTCAGGAAACTGCAACAGTTCGACGGCTACTTTCGAGATATACCAGACCGCACAGTTCTACGGGACAGCGAAAGATGTCGAGCTTTTAGCGGAGCCGATACTGGGTATCAACTTCACATTCATGGATGCTGGCACAAACAATCTAAGATTTAACTTTTCGACGAACGCCACGGACGGCTCTTACAATAAAACCGTGGACATCAAGACGTACGATCTTACAACAGATCTTACAACGTCCGGAATTATAACGAGCCTAAGGCTTGCCAGTGCTATAATATCGGGCAACGTCGAAGAAGGCGTGGAATTCGGAAAAATACCGAACGTAAGAACATCGTCCAGTGCACTCAAGGGGATATACGTCAACACGCCGCTTTCCTACACATCAGCGGCAATAATAATAGACTTTTCCGACTGTCTCAGCGGTGCCTGCGGGAATCCGATTTATGAACCAAGACACCTGGGAATATACAGATACGACGGAACGTGGGCGCCAAAGACTACCGCATCAAACAACGAAAGATGGGTCCGGATAGGCAACGTAAACGGGGACAACTCAGATAATGCTGTCAACCTTACATCGCTGAAAATAACGGCGGCAACAACGACGGCACCAGGTGCTTACATACTTGCGGAATTTGTATGCGGCAACGTGGATTGCGAGACGGAATTCGGGGAATCTGTTAACAACTGTCCGATAGACTGCCCGTTCATACCGATTACCCAAAGTCCGAGCGCGCCGCCGCCGACACAAACAGCCGGAGGATCTGCCGGAGGTGGTGGCGGGGGCGGAGGAGGAGTTATACCGCCAACTCTGCCGACTGGAACAACCCAGTTGCCGCCGATAGAAGTCAAGACGCAGATAATAGAGACCGAACTTGTACCAGGCGAAGAGAAGATATTCTCAATAGACGTGACAAACAATCAGGCAGCAGGGTCGGCTGTAAGTATATCTGTTGACGGTCCTGTATTTAATCTTTTGACAGTTCAGAACCCGACCTTCACAATAGGAGCCAGAACGACACAGGTTGTACTCATAAAGGCTTACGCTTCGGAAAAAATTGCGCATGGAATATACACAGGGGATATAATAGTCAAGTCCGGCAGTGTCACGCACAAGACACCTGTAACTATAGTGGTTAAGCCGCAGCCGCTGCCGTTGCTCGACGTGAAGACAAAAGTACTTTCAAAAACTGTTTCCCCGAGAACCGAAGACCTCGTATACGAGATGACTGTAATAAACATGGGCGAGACCGCACGGGTCGACGACATAACCCTTACTTATACGGTCAGGAGTGTCATCAACCTCTCAAATATCATAACCACGCTAAAGGAAACGGTGGCCGTAGAGACTGTAAACACTTTCAAGCAAAACATCAAGATACCCGATGATACGGCAAGCGGCAAATATGTTCTTGAAACTGTCGCTGTTTATGCCAACGGCAACAGAACCGCCACATCGTCCGATGACTTTGACATACTTGACATGCCCATACCGCTCATGCTGCTTCGGGCAGTATTCCTGAACTGGATCACCTACGTGGTCCTGATGGGCGGACTGCCGGCGTTCCTGATAGGAAGGAAATTCATCGTGACGCGCCTGTCTACGAAGAAATCCAAATCCAGATATATAGCACCGCTTGATTTCAATTTGTTGCCTAAACCCGGCCCGAACGCAATAGAAGTCGGCCGCGTGGCTGAGACGACAAAGCCAGCTTACATAGACATACCACAACTGCTGATGCACTCCATAGCAGCAGGTGGTACGGGATCCGGAAAATCCGTGTCGGCGCAGGTCGTAACAGAAGAACTTCTCAAGAGAAAGGTTCCGATAGTTGTCTTCGATCCGACGGCGCAATGGACGGGATTCATGAAGCCGTGCAAACTCAAAGTAATGACCGACCTCTATCCGAAATTCGGCCTCAAGCTTGAAGATGCGACCGCATTCAAGACAAATGTGATACTGGTCGAAGATCCGAACATGGACATAATCATGAAGGATCATATGAAGCCGGGTGAAATAACGGTCTTCGTCATGAACAGGCTGCCGCCCGAGAAATTGGACAACTTTGTGAAGAAAAGCATACAGTCCATATTCGACATGAGGCCGGGTGAGTCTAAGGAAATAAAGCTGCTGCTTGTATACGACGAAGTGCACAGACTACTGCCGAAATACGGCGGAAAGAAGGGTTACACCGCAATAGAAAGAGCGGCAAGAGAATTCCGCAAGTGGGGTATTGGCGTATTCCTTATATCCCAGGTCCTGCTTGACTTCAAGGGCGCAATACGGGCCAACATAGCAAATGAAATACAGCTGCGCACGAAATACGAGGGTGATATAGGACGCGTCAAGAGCAAGTACGGCATGGACTACGCGTCCAAGATAACAAAGCTGACCATAGGCACCGGCCTGTTCCAGAACCCCGAATACAACAACGGCCGCCCGTGGTTCATCTCATTCCGTCCGCTGCTGCACAACCCGTTTGCCCTAACAGACGAGGAAATAAACAAGTACATGGAGCTTTCGAAGAAAACATCCGACCTGGACAACAGGCTGGCAGCAATGAAGGCTGCAAAGAAGGACGTTTACGATATAGAGATAGAGCTTAACATAGCCAAGGACAAGATAAAAACCGCTGCGTTTAAGATGGCCGAAACATATATAGAATCAGTCAGCAAGCGTGTCGAGAAAGCAGAGCAGGAAAGCACAGGCAAATAGGTGAAATCATATGGACGTTAGCCAAGAACCGAAGACGAAAGAAGACGTAAAGAATATGCTAAAGCATCTTGAGGATGAGTACAGGAAGGCCAACATAACAGAGAACACGTACAAGGAGCTGAAAGAAAAATACAAGCAGCAGCTGTCATACATGGACAACACGATAAATCCTGAAGAGGCGAAAGTCGAATCTCCTGCACCTGCTGCAGAGGAGAAAAAAGGCGGGCTTCTTGGAGGGCTATTTCATAAGAAAAAAGAAACAGAACCCGCACCACAACCTGCGGCGGCGCCGGCTGCAGAACAACCGAGCGTGACAGTTGTAGAAGACCGTCAAGAAGAACCGAAACAAACGGGTCAGGCAATGGCTGCCGTGCAGCAGCTTTCTATAGAGCTGGAAAAACTCAAAGTAATGCTGGATGCTGCGCGTGACCAGAAAAAATCAACCGATGAATCCATACAGTCCATATTCGAGGGCATAGGCGAAGTGCGGTCCATGTCCATACAGAACGATGCGTCACAAAGGGAAATAATGTCGAAGCTTGAAAGAGCCGAGGACGATATGAATAATCTCAAGCCGAAGGAGCTTGAAAAAAGATTTACCCAGATAAATGAAGTTCTTGAAAAATACCAGATTACTCTGGAAAAGCTGCAGGCGAAAAGCAACGACATGTCGGAAAGGCTGGGAAAGGTATACGAAACAGTAAAAGTAATAGGCAACACGGAAAATCTTGCAGGCCTGAACCAGAACGTACAAAAAAAACTCAATGACATACGGGAAGCAACAAACTATGTAGAGCGGCTGTCGTCCAAGGCGGAAAAGATATTCATAGACCTAAAGATGGAACTGGAAGATCTTGTTGTATACAAATCCAAGCAGGAAGCCATGGAGGAGTCCGTAAAGGACATACTGAAGAGCATGGACGCGATAGGAATAAAGTTCGAGGGATACACCACGAGGAAAGAAAGCGAGGACGAAAAACAGGATATAATGATACTGGGCAAACAGCAGGAAGACATAAAGAACGTAATGGCAATCGCGCAGACAAGCGTGCCCGAACCGATACTGCAGCTACGAAAAGAGCGCGAGGACATAAAGCTTTTCCTCGATTCTATGGAGGAGCAGCTGAAAGCGGGGAGGCTGAAAGCGGTTGAGTACGAGACCGCAAAGAAAAAGAACATGGAAAAACTCAAAGAAATAGACGGCCAGCTGCTGGCGGAATGGAAGAAGTACGAAAAGTTATCAAAAGAAGTGCCGGCGCCCGCGCCGGTTGTGAATATAGTTGAGGCCGGGCAGCAGGCTGAAGAGGTTAAGCCTGAAGAGATTACTGGGAAGACCCAGACACCTCCAGCGGAAGCACAAGAAATTGAAAATCCTTCTCAGGCTGCTGAAGCTGCACAAACATCAGAAGAACCTAAACCTGCAGATGAAAAGAAAGATTTTATGAATAAAGTCGAGGAGAAAATTAAAAAGGAAGAAGCTGTAACTGGTGTACCTGCAGACCAAGCACCGTCCCCAACAGAAAATAAGTCTTCTGAAACTGTGCCCAAGCCAGCCGAGAAGAAAAAGAAAATAAGCGTAAGTCTGCCTTTCTAGCCTAATTTTTTATTTATCTTCTGCAGCTTGTCTTCGACGCTCTTTTTCATTTCTTTGTACGCGTCCTCGCTTATTATGTTCTCGCCTCTCTCCCTGTCGATCACAGTTATCATCCTTGTTAGTTTCTCCTTCTCTTTTGAAAGGCCTGACGTATCCTTGGGTGCCCTCATTTTTTCTATTATTCCTATGAAATTTGTTATATTGCCCAGCTGCTTTGGCATCTTGTTCTTTTTCTTCAGGAAAATCATGACTACAATCAAAACCGCCGGTATAGCCGCAACTATCAAAAATATAGTGTAATCAACCCCTGCATTCACAATAGTCTGGAGGTTTCTGAGCATATCGTTTGCCCTGTCGAGGACATTACGGGCGTCTCTTATGTTGTCCAAAGAATCCTGCGTGTTGTTCAGGTTGTAATTTATTTCTGCCTTGTTTATGTACTGCTGCGCCTCGTCGGCCAGCAAAAGCACCGCGTCTACGTTCTTTCCCTGGCTCTTCGCGACGCCAATGTTTATCAGGAGATTCTTCAGGTCTTCTTTTAGCTGTGCGATGTCCGAAAGGATGAGGTCCTGAAGCGAGCCTACTACGTGAAGAGTTGCGTCCTTCTGGTCGCTTGTAGTGCTGGAAGTTGCGATGAAGTTGAAAGGATAGTCGCCTGTGGCTGCATTGTTAGGTATGTTGTATTCTACAAGGAACACCGATGAATTGTCCTGAATCATTTGGGCGTAGCTGGACGGCGTTATGTTGTACCAGGATACGGGAAGGCCGACTATGTTGAGGAATATTCCGTTCAGTGTTGATCTTCCTGTATTGCGGACTATTATGTACTCAATTTTTTTGAATCCAGGGTATACCCGTACATCCTTGTTGTATTTTTCTATGGTTATAGAGTTCGAAGCCTCGGGTATTTCTGATGTTACCTCTCCTGTGAGACCGCTGCCTGCGCCCGAGCCTCCGCCGCCTCCGCTGCTAGGCGGCGCCGGTATGGTTATATTTCTTGCCGCAAGGACTATGAACGATGCGGAAACATTGATATCAGGCTGCGAATTATCGTACTTCACAGTAGCCTTGAGGATGTAATTACCAAGCGGCTGGTTTGAAAATATAAACGCGGACCGCGTGAAGCTCTGATTGGTGAATGCCGGCGTAAGCACAGCTTCCGAGGCAAAGTAATAACTCGTTCCCGTTGCCATACTTATTACGCTATAATTGACGAACACGTCCTGTGTTACCTCTCCTTTGTTCTCTACTGTCAGAACAAAGTCAAGCGGCGAGCCCGCCTGCACTTCGTTCTTCAGCAAAGCAATCCGTACGTCGTACGGGCCGCCCTGTGCCACACGGAATGCGCCCAGCTTGAGCGTTGAAAGTGCACTTTTTGTAACGTTTACAACAGCGAGATACATGCCTGTCGCCGTTGACGGCGGCATGGCGAAACTGTACGCGTAGAAACCTGTGCCGCGTTTCGTCATCGCGGAAAGGTTCGTTATGAAATACATGTTCTGTGCGGGATCGTAGACAGTCAGGTACATTGTGTCGGGGTCAACCGGCCTGCCTTCTCCGTCGTATACAAGCATGTTAAACCGCATGACATTATTCGGGAACCAGACAACGGCCGTTTCAATGTCCGCAAACAGCCCTGCCACGGTAACTGTTTTTTGCGACAGCACCGATGTATAATTTTTCGTAATCAGGTACGTTATGTTAGATGCGTCGTCCGTGAATGTCGAGTTGCTGACAAGCGTATAGTTACCGATTAAAGCGTCCGATGCAAAACTAAAAGTAGGCAGCGGCACGAAACTTCCCAGAGAATCTGTAGTTTTGTTTGACAGGTATATCATCGACATGTTAGGGTCGAATAACCAGAATGAAACGTTCACGTTGCCGACGCCGGAATTGTTTATGTCCCGCGCAGAGTAAAATATAGTTCCAGTGTCGCCCTGCACGTACTGCTGGGACAGGGTATAAGAAGCTATACCAACTTTTTTCCTGACAGTGAAATTGCCGGATGAATTACCGACGTTGCCGAGATTATCCGATGCGTGTACGGAAATATTGTAGATTCCGCGCTCAGTGTTGTTTCCGAAAACGACCCCTGATGCATTCACAGAGTAGATGGATCTCCAAAGACTTTGATTTCCGTCACTTGATACCAATGTCATGTTAGCATCATCTGTTGTGCCGTTGGGCCTGAAAAATGTTATATTCACGTTAGGAATTCCAGAATTTGTCATGTCGGTCACGTTAGCGTAAACAGTCAACTGGCTTCCCTGTTCGATCAGCGAGTCGAAAGTCAGGTTTATTCTCGGGGGCGTAGCCGGTAGTAGCGTTATGTTGAGCGTCATGTTCTGGGGCGCAGCCGCATCAACAGATACAATTTCAAAAGTGGAGTTGTATATGAATTGCGACACGTTTGTTACGTTGTAGAACACGGAAAATGTATAGTTCTGGTACTGGTCTATCGTGAAATCCGTAACGTTCGTGAACGTAAAGTTCTGGACTGTATTTACTATCGTGAAATTCAACAGGGCGTTTCCGAGATTCGTAACATTTACGTCGCAGACCTTGCCGAAGTCGGGAAACATGCTTCTCCTGCACAAAAGCGGCGTCGTATCCCATGTCCTGTTTGCCAGAACTTCAATAATCAGCGTGGCAGTCTTGTTTTCGGCATTCGACGAGCTGACGTTGAGTGTTCCGGTATAGTTGCCTGCATGGAATCCTGCGGGGACGCTCACGTTTACCAGGATCGTGGAGTTTGCTCCCGCCGCAATGCTGCTTACCGTGGACGGCTGGAATGTCGGGGAAAAGTTTGCGCAGACAATTCCTGACGTGCAGTTGAATGCTATGTTGTTGACAGAGCTGGCGCCTACGGAAAGCACTGTAATGTTAAACGGGTTTGTTCTGTTGATACCGGCACGCGCATAGCCGAATACCGTGGAGTTTTGGAACATTACAACCGGACTGTCGGCAACCGTAACATTGAGCACGTGAACAATAGTACTGTTTGTGTAGTCGTTATTTACCCACTTTATAGAAATATTTATGCTGTAATTTCCTGATGTGGTGCTGTTCGGGACGTTTATTGTGTTGTTCTTGAGGCAGCTGGAGCTGTACGTAATCGTTCCGCAGATTTCGAAGGATGAATTAATAGTCCAGTTTACAGGCAACGTGAAGTTTACGGTGACGTTTCTTGCGCTGCTGTTGTCCAGATTGGACACATTTGTATCAACATAGAAGTTTGTGCTCGTAAAAATAGATACGCCTGTTATAACTATGTTCTGGGGGTTCGTCGTGGCGGCGAGCCGTGTTGTATTCTGCACGTAAATGAAAATATCCAGCGTGAACGTGTCGTTATCAGCCGTGACGTTTATTGTCCCATTGTAAAGTCCCGGCGTATAATTAAGCGGAACTGACGCGATGACGGATACCGTAATATTATTTCCAATATCCTGAGAACTTATATTCGCCGGCGAAAATGAAATGTTGAAATACTGGCATGCCGTGCCAGAAGTACAACTAAACGTCGTGCTGTTCACAAGATAGTTGCCTATTGACAGAACATCGAACGTCCCTATTAGCTTTTGTGTGCCGTCCGCGCCAGTGCCGTTTACAACCCGTTGCGTGACGTTTATCCTCGGGTTTGGCTGGACGAAGACAGTTATATTTGTCCGTGTAGTGTTCTGCGTGTCATCCGGATTTGTCCACAGGACAGTTATATTCGCGGTGTAGCTGCCGGGGGTTGTGTTGCCGGGAACAGTTACATTAAACCACCTTATGCACGAGGCGTTTACGGAAATATCGCCGCAGTCCTCGAAGGATGAATTAACAGTCCACCCAGAAAGCACCTGTATTGTCGTGCTGGTTGTTCTTGCAGTCCCGTTGCCTATATTTGTGATATTTGTGGAAAAAGTAAAAGTGGCATTATCAAACAGCGTAACAGTGGATAAATTGAAAACCTGCGGTGTTGTATTCAACGAAACATCGGTCTTTGGAGTTTCAGTAGTGAATAATTTTGTGTCGTTTCCGTTGTTACTGTACTTCGTTGCGTTGCAGAACAGGCTGAAGCTGCCCATCGACGACGGGGCCGTAAAGTTTATCGAATATGTTCCGTCGCCGTTGTCGATCTTATTGAAAACTTCTGTGCCGCTAAAGCTGCAGTTAAGGGCTGCGCCCGGTATTCCAAGCGTCTGGTTAAAATTCTTGACACTTACGTTGCCGAACACCTGCCTGCTGACTACGCCTATCGCGTTGAACAGGGTTATATTGACGGAATAAATATTTGTAACGTTGAACGTGAAAATTGTAGAATTGAGGTACTCTGAAGAGTTTGTATACGCCGTAAGGTTCATTCCCCATTCCGTGAGGTTTGCGCTGAGCGAGAAGTTATATATGTTTGTGAAGATTTTATCCCCGGCAAACTGATCACTGTTCGTGCCGTCGTCGTACAGACCGAGAACCACGTCATCGGCTGTTGATGGCGTTCCAATATCAAGCGTTGCATTTATCTGCAATATCAGATTGTACGGGTCGCCTCCTGACACATTAGCGCGTATCAAAATCGTCTGGTTGAGATTGTAAACAGAACTGTTTATCTCCGGTTTTACAGATTTAATCAACTTTTCTGTAAGGTTGGTGTTTATTGTGAGTGTGTTTGTAGTCCCGTTTCTAACGGTGAGAAATTCGGTGGCACCCGCGGCTGCACCGGTTGCGAAGTAAACTAGCGAAGTTTGTTTTATTGAACTGGAAACAGACGTATTCGAAAGGCTGATACCTATTCTTCCCAGTTGCGAAGAGAATGAAGCAAAATAATTCGGTGTAGTCTCGTTAACATTTATTATACCTGCAATGCTGCCGCCGCTGTCCGAAGTGAAAACCCAGGAGTACGGGTCGGCAGAACTGTTGCTCGGAGCATTCATGTCCTGCGACAGGAATGTACGCTGAAGATCGAGCGCCAAAACTCCCGTGCTGCTGCGGTTTACTGTACCATTTGGGATGAACTCGGTGCTTATTTTTATGAAAGAGCCGCGTCCCTGGGGCCCTGCGCGGTTATAGAAATAATACTTCTTGATTATACTTCCCTGCCATGTTTTCTGGCCTCCGAAGGCAACTTCCTGTCCCGTCTGAATCATTGTTATTCTTACAGGTCCTGTCACAAAGCTTGCGTTGCCGTTGAGATCAAAAGTTGTGTTCGCAGTGCCGTTCCAGAACTCTGTATATTCGGCCGTTCTTTCGCCGTCTGCCGTAATAATTACAGGCACGCCGCCAGTTTTTTCTGCTACATAATAAATACCGGATGTATTTTCGCCGCGGTTGGTATCTATACGGACTTCTATGCGGGATGTGTTTATTCGCGCCTCTTGGCCGCTCCATGAATAGGAGAGGTTGGTTGAATAACTATTCAGCGGCTTCGGACCGTCTTCAATCGTGTCGAAGTAAACGTAAAATACTCTCTTTGAATTCGGTAGCGTTGTGCTGTTCATTATGAAAATGAGCTCGCCGTACGCATTCGTTGCATTATCATATCCATCATCTTTGTCGAATTGCACCGGTACCTCGTGCAAAACTTTTCCGGTAAGATTATATTCTATCAGCCTTATTGAACTGTTATCAAACGTTCCGCCAGGCAGCAGGTCTGTGAAATTTATCTGCATTTCTATCGGCCAGTTCGTGACGTTTACCGCGCTTGTGTTTATTTCGATGCGCTGGCGGTATTGCCAGGATATGTTGTACCACTCGCCGTCCGTGGGGTCTGAATAGCCGCCGAATGCAAACGTTGCCAAAGTAAATGTCAATATAAACCCTACAGTCAGCGCAATAGCTATCAATGCCGCAACCCTAACATTTCCCTTTAGCATTTTCATGATTTCACCCTGAAAACCTTGGCCATTCCTATGTCTTTGCGCACAACAAGCCCGAGTGCTTCCATTACGGCAAGGTATTTCGACGCGGTTGTGTAATGTATATCGAGAAGGCGAGACATGTCGCTTATTGTAAGTCCGTCGCTCTTTCGCAGAGCATCAAGAATAAGCCTTCTTGTTTTCTCTTCCCTTTTTGCTGAACGGCCCGTCATTCCATCTCATCCAGACCCCACCCAACTAAAATCCGATACGCATCCTTTTCATAAACCGATAATAATATCAGTTAATAATCTCGGTTGGTATTCGCTGATAGTATTCACCGATAATACGGTATATAACCTTTGTGATAGCAGAAAATATCTTGCTTTTTTACGCTTTATTTAGTTTCATTTCAAATTATTGTTATGGACGACAGGAAAATCCTGCGGGAAATCGCCAGACTGCTTAATACGCGCGAGGAAGACGTGCCTAAAACGCTTCGCAGATTCAAGAAAGACATTGCCGAGCTAGAATCCGGACAGGTTTAGGCCTACAAGAGCGCATGCCGTCGGCAAAACAACGAGATTATTGCACAGGCCAAGATAAAGGTCGTTTACCGTCATATTGTAGACAGTATTTTCGCCGTTGATGTTGCTTATCACGGCATAGCTTCTTGTGCTATTTATTTTCTGTACAACCAGCTGTGTCTGATCCTGGGACGTAGTGAATGTTTGCGGCGCGCCGTTAATAAAGGACGTAATGTCCTGTCCGAGCGTGCCGTTATTGTACACCTTCAGGAAAGTCCAGCCGTTCTGCACGTAGACTGCCTCGACCTGCTGGTCTATTTCGCCGTCAACAACATAACTTGTGAGCGGTTTTGACTGCTGGGGCTGGCCTATTATATCGTAGAAAACGTAAGCTATTGACGATAAAGACATTATGAGCAATATGGAAACAGCCATCATTTTTTGCCTTGTTTCTTTTTTCATGTATGGAGACTTGTTTCGTGTAACTATAAATGCATTGATTTTTCGTCAGAAAGAGATTTTTTAATTACTCGCCTACGTGTATGTGCGCGACAACCTTTTTGCCGCGTCTTGCGAAGTCCTGAAATTTCTTAATCGCGGCTTCGCTGGGAAGAACGTGCACGGCAATCTTCTGTTTCTTTGCCGCGGCAAGCACCGCATCGTCTATTTTTATCTTGCCCAAGAATCCGATGCCGAATACGGCTATCTCCGGTTCGCGCAGCGCCACGCGCTCAAAATCTTTTTTTGATATCTTTGCAGATTTTTCAAGAAGCTCAAAGCCCTCGTTATGCAGGAAAAAATTATCTTCCACAGGTGCGCCGTTTATCTGGACGCGTCCAGATTCTATCTTGCCTATTCTTGGTAACATGAATATACGATATAACTTAGAAATAAAAAGACGAAAATACGAATAGCCCCGCCAGGATTCGAACCTGGGTATACTGCTTTCCTTAAGCCATTTTTCCGCAAGCGCTTTTTGCTTGCAAAAAGGGCTTGCCAGAGGCAGTCATGCTTGGCCACTACACCACGGGGCTGTGTTAACAGAGAATTAAATGCAGGAGGATTTAAAAGAAGGACACGTGATGTAGTATTGAAATTAGTTTTCTGTGTGGTTTTATTTCAAGAAATCTAAATCTTCAGTTCTTCGAGCATCTTGTTGCCGCGCTGTGTTATGACGTAGCATGTGGATCCGACGGGGTTTATTTCTGACACAAGGCTTTTCTTGACAAGGCCTTTCGTGATAATATCTATGGAGTCCGCAGAGCTTCCGTTGCTTTGCAGGAACTTCTTCAGATCCGGCCGCGATATCAGCTGACTCTCGCCAATCTTTTTGAGAATTTTCTTTTCCGATGGGGACAACATTCTACTTACATGGCTGCAAGTTTTATTTATAGTTAACTTGGATAAATCATCTATATTCCAAAGTTAACGTATAGTTCCCAACAGCGTAATATTTACCGCAAATTGGCTGTTGGAGAACTATAAATGTTTATATGCTATAGTAGCTGTTGATAATCATGACCGTATTCGGATTTTATTTCACGTCGGTAAATGCCAACGTAAACGAGGAACATCTGTTTGGAAGCATTAACGTGACGAGCACGCCGTCCATAGAGAGCGTTGAGAAGAAGGAAGTTCCTAATATGAAGGATGTAGTCGGAGTGAAATTCAAGTATACGACAAACTACGAGAAAGCCGGCGATGTCGTGCTGGCAGGCGAGGTTCTGTATAAAGTAGAGGACGCGAAGAAGACTGAAAAGCTCTGGAAGGACAACAAGAGGATGGAAGACGATATTGCTGTGGACATACTTAATTTTATTCTGCGAAGATGCGTCGTAAAGACTCTGGAACTGTCGGACGCGCTGAGACTGCCGCCTCCGATACAGTTCCCTACGGTGACGAAACAGCCGGATGCCAAGAAAACTGAAAAGAAGTAATTCTTACTGGCCTGACAGGCTGCCTATAATATAGCCTACCCAACGAACCCTCACGAACGGCGTATGTATTTTGTAATATATACTTCCTATTCTAGCTTATGTATAATATATTATTTATAGTATATTTTATTGACCATATTTCTGCCTCATCTCTCACAAAAGAAATCTAATCTGTAATATATGTTTCCTGTACTATGTTTTATCTTATAGCTTAACTAAAGTATATTTCATGGTATATATTATATACAATGGTTTGACCTGCTGAAAATCTGGTGTTTATCTCTCACATCAGAAGCCTTAACATGAGAAAAATTAATTGTCCTGCTCTTCGGGCTCGGCTTCTTCTACGGGCTCTTCGGCGGTTTCAGCGCCGCGTGCATCGCGCGCCATCCCTAACATAAGAAGGTCGTCAAAATCCTTAGCGATACGGCGGGTTTTGCGGAAAAAACTCTTCGCAGAGGCTTCTGCCCTGTCCAGAAGGCGGTTTACAGTTGATCCTGTAAGCATGTAGCCCTTAACGAAACCGTCGCCCGTCGGAATTTTTACGAATTCGACCAAGCCCAGACTTCGCCACTTCCTGATTTCCTCGTACGTCTGGCTCTGCGATACCTGAAGTATCTGCGCGATTTTTTCTATCGACACAGGAAGATTCTCCTTTCGGAATTTGATTAATTCTAAAAGAAGTTTATCGTGCT